>WNFD01004385.1_pt1 | contig 14174 bp, 11 predicted proteins | sample 5400491 | NCBI WGS metagenome assembly WNFD01 (sample SAMN13153343, study PRJNA577476) | soil metagenome | isolation source: 120 cm saprolite under Douglas fir tree site 2 hole 2 replicate 2 | place: USA:California | collected 2015-04-18
AGCGGTATTTTCGAAAACGCCTCGGCTGGAACGCCAAAATTCTGCGCCAGGATACCCGGCGGAGTGTGGGCGATCCAATCGGTCACCAAAAGTGTATTGAACTCCGACGCGTGGCCGTCGTCGAACGCGATCACGAATTCGCAGCCGTCGGGACCCAGGCCCTGCAGAGAATGCGGAAAGCCGGGCGGGAAAAACCATATGTCGCCCTCGTTCACATCGGCGACATAGGCATGCCCTTCCGGGTCGAGGACCGTGACGCGGCAGGAACCGTATGTCATGAACGCCCATTCCGCAAAAACATGCCAGTGCAGCTCACGCACACCGCCTGCTGTCAGCCGCATGTTGACGCCCGCGATGGTCTCCGAGATCTGGAAGTCGGCCTGCGTCACTTGCCGCGCCCAGCCGCCATTCTGCATCCGCTTTTGCGCGTTGTTGAACGACGCCCAGAATTGCGGCATGTCGCCGACATCGGTGGGTGGCGGCGAGGATGCGGCCGGGAACCGGTCGGCCAGCGCCGCACTGTGCGGGCCCGGGTCCGTCAGACTGGCAGGGTTCGCCGCGTTGACTGCCCCTTGCGGGGGCTCGTCCGGGTTGCCGAAAGAAGCCGCCCGCGCCCCGGCCGAAAGCACCGCCGCTGCGGCGAGCCCGCCGGCACCGGCTCCCAGCAGGCTACGTCTTGTTGGATCAACCACGGCTATCTCCTCAGCCCTTCACCCGCCGCCTCCAGTGCGGCTCATGACACGCAACATAAAAGGCCGGCAGGTGACGCAGGCGTCGCGCTGAGATGAAATTAGGTTTAAATGCAAACTCCTCTCGGCCGGGGAGCCGAACATCAGCATCCATCGGCCGGCGCCGGGCAGGCGCCAGCAAGATGTAGATCGAGTCGCGTCCGGCAGAGTTAACTCCGGTAAGAGCCGGTTAAATGTAATGAAGCGATTTGGCCGACCGGTGGTCAGTGTGGTGACGAAAAATTGTCACTCGATCTGAAGCGACCGCTGCGACCTGGAGCTTAACCCTAATTAACTCAGATTTACCGGATTTGACCGTACCTGGAACCCCGGCCTATTAGGTTACTGCGGATTCCGATCTGGGATGCCGCGCGAACAGACGGCGGCGCCGGCGCGCGCCGTTAGGCGGCTGTTTCGGAGCCGCTCAGTACGGGAGGCTGCATGCACGATTGGCGTAACGCGGTCTCTGACGCACCATCCGCTCTCTCGTCTAATGCACAGGAGGGGCCTTGGCGCTCGGGCTTGCTTCGCTGGCTGGTCGTGTGCGCCGCGGCGCCGCTCGCTTCCTGTCAGCAGACCGGCATACTCGATCCGCAGGGCCCGATCGCCTCGCAGGAGCGGCTTCTCCTGATCAACTCAACGGCAATCATGCTCGTGGTCGTGGTCCCCGTGATCCTGGCGACCCTGGGGTTCGCCTGGTGGTACCGCGCGTCCAATGTCCGGGCCAGCCGCAGCCTCGATCGGGCCTATGAAGGGCGTATCGAGTTCGTCGTCTGGTCGATCCCCACGCTGATCGTGATCCTGCTGAGCGGGGTCAACTGGATCGGTTCCCATCAACTGGATCCGCGAACGCCAATCCCCGCGGACGCCGAGCCGCTATGGGTGGACGTCGTCGCGCTCGATTGGAAATGGCTGTTCATCTACCCCGAACAGGGGATTGCCGCGGTCAATCAGCTGGTTATCCCGGCCGGGACCCCGGTGAGATTTCGTCTCACATCGGCGACGGTGATGAATTCCTTCTTCGTGCCCCAGCTCGGCAGCCAGATCTATGCGATGTCTGGGATGACCACGCACCTCAACTTGCTGGCAGACCGGCCCGGCGATTATCGGGGGCTGTCGGCGAATTTCAGCGGCGACGGCTTTTCCGACATGCAGTTCATCGTCAAGGCGGTGCCGACCGGCGCTTTCGACAGCTGGGTCGCCACGGCGCGCGGCGCCGGGTCTGCGCTCGACGATGCCGGCTATACCGAATTAATGAGGCCGAGCCAAGCCGTACCGCCGACGACCTATCGCTCGGTCGACCCGAAGCTGTTCGAACGCATCGTCGACCAGACGGCGTCGGGTCCTAAAAGGCCCGCCGGCGCGGCCTGGTCTCCGCCGCCGCCGCGGGCGGGAGGCTGAGATGCTGGGCAAGCTGAGCTGGGCGGCGATCCCGTTCAACGAGCCGATCCCGCTATTGACAGGGGCGGTGGTCGTCTTCGTCATTCTGGCAGTGCTCGCGATCATCACCCTAAAGGGGTGGTGGCCCTATCTGTGGCGCGAGTGGTTGACCAGCGTGGACCACAAGCGCATCGGCGTCATGTACATGTGTTTGGGCCTGATCATGCTGCTGCGCGGCTTTGCCGATGCGATCATGATGCGCTCGCAGCAGGCGGTCGCGGTCGGCAACGCACAGGGGTACCTGCCACCCGATCACTACGACCAGATCTTCTCAGCGCACGGCACGATCATGATTTTTTTCGTGGCAATGCCGTTCGTCGTCGGGCTGATGAACTTTGTCGTGCCGCTGCAGCTCGGCGTGCGCGATGTCGCCTTTCCGGTGCTCAACTCAGTCAGCTTTTGGCTAACGGCATCGGGCGCGTTGCTGACCAACGCCTCCCTCGTCATCGGCAATTTCGCGCGCACCGGCTGGATGGGCTACCCGCCGCTGTCCGAACTCGCCTTTTCGCCTGATGTCGGCGTCGACTACTACCTCTGGTCATTGCAGATCTCGGGCATCGGCACACTGCTCGCCGGCATCAACCTCGTTACCACGATTCTCAAATTACGCGCCCCGGGCATGATCTATTTCCGCATGCCGGTGTTTTGCTGGACCGCACTCGCGGCAAACATGTTGATCGTTGCGGCGTTTCCAATCCTGACCGCGACATTCGCGATGCTGCTACTCGACCGTTACCTCGGAATGCACTTCTTTACCAATGACCGCGGTGGCAGCGCGATGATGTATGTCAACCTGTTTTGGGCGTGGGGCCATCCCGAAGTCTATATCCTGATCCTGCCGGCGTTCGGCGTCTTCTCTGAAGTGATCGCGACGTTCTCCGGCAAGGCGCTGTTCAGTTACCGCTCGATGGTTCTCGCGACCTTGGCGATCTGTGTCCTCTCATTCATGGTTTGGCTGCATCACTTCTTCACAATGGGCGCGGGCGCCGACGTCAACGCCTTCTTCGGTATCATGTCGATGATCATCGCGGTACCGACAGGCGTCAAGGTCTTCAACTGGCTGTTCACGCTGTTCCATGGTCGGATCGTGTTCAGGACCCCGGTCCTGTGGTCGATTGGCTTCATGGTCACCTTCGTCATTGGTGGCATGACGGGCGTTCTGCTGGCGGTTCCACCGGTCGACTTCGTGCTCCACAACAGTGTCTTCCTGGTCGCCCATTTCCATAACGTCATTATCGGCGGCGTGGTATTCGGCGCGATGGCCGGCTACAATTATTGGTTCCCCAAAGCCTTCGGCTTTACTCTCGACGAGCGCCTCGGTCAGGCCAGCTTCTGGTGCTGGCTCATCGGCTTCTATCTCGCCTTCATGCCGCTCTATGTCTTGGGCATGATGGGCATGACGCGGCGCCTCCAGCACATTTCCGACCCGAGCTGGCAGCCGTTGCTGCTGGTCGCGCAGGGCGGCGCCGTCCTCATTTTCTTGGGCATCCTCTGCCAGATCGCGCAGCTCTACGTCAGCATCCGCACGCGCGAGCGCCGCCGCGACCTGACCGGCGACCCGTGGAACGGCCGAACCTTGGAGTGGGCGACCTCCTCGCCACCCCCGGCCTATAACTTCGCGGTGATGCCCCATGTCGAGACGATCGACGCCTTCTGGGAGATGAAACGGAGGGGATTGACCGCGGTCGAGCCGGCCTATGACGCCATCGAGATGCCGCGCAACAGCGCCATCGGCTTCATTACCGCTTTCTTCGCGGTGGTGACCGGCTTTGCGCTGATCTGGCACATCTGGTGGATCGTGATCCTCGGCCTTCTCGCCGCCGTCGTCACGGTCCTGGTGTTCGGCTGGAGCGAGAACCGCGAGCGCGAAATCCCGGTCGCCGAAATTGCGCGAACTGAACGGGCCCGGCTGGGCCTCGGGCGGATCGCGTGACGATAGCAACGATCGACGTTGTTCCCGTCGAACTGGCGCGTGGGCGGGGCGGCGGCGGACCGGCTCCGACGCGGATCGTCGTCGCGTACGGATTCTGGATCTTCCTCCTCAGCGACATCGTCATGTTCTCGGGGCTGTTCGCCGCCTATGCGGTCCTGTCGGACCAGACCGCCGGCGGACCGGCCGGCCGCGATCTGTTCAATCTCCGCAATGTCTTCACCGAGACCATGTGCCTGTTGCTTTCCAGCTACACATGCGGGCTCGGGGCATTGTCCGCCGAACGGCGGCAACGGGACCGCTTCTATGTCTTTGCCGCGCTCACTCTCATGCTCGGCGCGGCCTTCTTGTTCATCGAGAGCTCGGAATTCGCCAGTATGGTGAGTAAGGGCGCCCAGCCCTCGCGCAGCGCTTTTTTATCCGCCTTCTTCACCTTGGTCGGCATGCACGGCGCGCACGTTACCAGCGGCCTGGTCTGGCTCGGCTATATGGTGCTGCAGGTCGTCGTTAAGGGCCTGCGTCCCCACGTGCTCCGGCGCCTGTTGTGCTTCAGCCTGTTCTGGCATGCGCTCGACATCGTCTGGATCGGGGTGCTGACACTGGTTTATCTGATGGGAGCGCGCTGATGGACGGTGACGACCGCCTGCTCGACGACCGGTCGCCCGGTGTCGAACAAGATGAGTCCACGGCTAATTTTCTGTCGTACACCGCGGGGCTCGGGTTCGCGATCGGGCTGACGATCGCTTCGTTCGTCGTGTCGCAAACGAATTTGCTGTGGGCCCCGGGGATAGCGGTCGGGCTGGTCGTGCTCGCCTTCGCGCAGATCGGCGTCCACCTCGTCTTCTTTCTGCATCTGGGGAGCGGGCCCGATAGCACGAATAACATTCTGGCGCTGGCTTTTGGCCTGCTGATTGTCTTTCTCGTCATCACCGGGTCGTGCTGGATCATCGCCAACCTCAACGCCAACATGATGCCGATGCCTGTGAATATGCCGCGCTGAACCAATTCTAACAGCGGCGATGTGTCCTCACGCCCAGCGCTGCTCGGTTGCCGACAGCACCGTTTGCTCGAGGTCTTACCAAGCCGCGTTGGCCACGATAGTGAAGCAAGAGCCGCGGCCTTGGGCCGAACGGACTTCGACACGGTGCCCGAGCAAATCGGCCGCGTGCTTCACGATGAAGAGCCCTAGCCCGAGCCCCTCCGTCCGGCTTTCGTCGGCTCGCTGAAAGGCGGTGAAAATCGTCGCCAAGGCTTTGGCGGGTATGCCGACGCCGGTGTCACGCACCGCGATCCGCAGTTGCGAGCCAAAACAGCGAGAGGCTACGAACACAGAGCCGCCGGGAGGCGTGTAATCAATGGCGTTTCGTATCAGGTTTCGCAGCATGCCGCCTAGCAGAACTGGGTTACTGAGCGCCGCGCCGCGTCCCGAGGTCACGCGCAACGTTATCCCTTTCAGCCGTGCCGATTTGGCGAACTCCGCGGCAAGGTCGTCGAGAATGGGATGCAGCCGTGTCGGGAAACAGAGGTGATCGCTCGATCGCTCGTGCAGTTCCAGAGCCTCGACGAGCTGGCTCAGCATGTCGGCCAGTCGCCTCGTGGCAGCCCCAGCTTGCGCCAACTCCTCCCGCTGCTCGTCGCTGTGGACGGTTCGCCCAAGGACATCGTGTGCGCTGGTGATCATCTGCAGCGGCTGGCGCAGGTCGTGCCCCGCCATTGCCAACAATGTTGCAAGAAAGTCGGCCTTCGCAGGGTGGGCGTTCTGGCTCATGGCAATGCCGACCTCCGGACCGGCCCAGCCGGCGTGCAGCGCGGAGGGAAGGGGGCTAAACAAACCGATCGTCTCCATTTGCCTGTCCTTCTGTAATCGACGTTTGAGGGCTCGAGGGCGCTGCAGTTGCCGGCAACGGTCACCCCCGCGGATGGATGCGGGATTAGGGCCGGGGCTGCGCAGGCTTCGGCTGATCTGGACCTCCTCGAGAATTTCCTGACACATCGATGTTGGATAGACCGTCTTACGTAGCGAATGAAGTTAAGACCGGTAAAACCCCATTAAATACGGTGAGGGCGTCGGGCCCGCGGCAGGACGCTGCGATATCGGCCGCAAATATTCACTGAATTTAACTGACTTTTACGAACCTTAACTTTGGGAACCTGACAACCTGCTCTAAACCGTGATGGGCATGCGTGACGTTGATGCCCTTCATCAATGGCCAGCCGTCGTGCGGAGTACTCCGATGCCGACAATTGCCGCCGGCGTAATCCGAACGATACGGTCCGGGGGCTACGCGGAGAGACCGATGACGCTACGCCACCATTTTCGTTCATACCTCGAGGGCGTTCGCCGTGAGGGCCGCTATCGCATTTTCGCCGATCTGGAGCGAGATGCCGCGCGCCCGCCTTATGCCAGGTCGCGCGACGGGAGCGACTGCCGCGACGTCGTCGTATGGTGCTCCAACGACTATCTCGGGATGGGCCGTCACCCTTTAGTCATCGATGCCATGGTCAAGACGGCGCGGCGGACGGGCACCGGCGCTGGGGGTACGCGAAATATCTCCGGCAATAGCCACGCCGTTGTCGCGCTTGAGGCGGAACTCGCCGACCTGCATCGCAAGGACGCTGCGCTGGTCTTCTCTTCCGGCTATGTGGCCAATGAGGCGGCGCTTGGTACGATCGGCCGGCTGCTGCCGAATTGCCTGATCCTGTCGGACGAGAAAAACCACGCCTCGATGATCGCCGGGATCCGGGCGAGCGGCGCCGAAAAGCGGATCTTCCGGCACAACGATCTCGACCATCTTGAGGTGCTGCTGCGACAGACGGGGCAGCTCCGCCCCAAAGTGATCGCCTTTGAATCGCTTTACTCTATGGACGGCGATATCGCCCCGATTTCGCGGATCTGCGATCTGGCCGCGAAATTCCATGCCATCACCTATCTTGACGAGGTCCACGCGGTCGGCCTTTACGGCGCCCGCGGCGCCGGTATCGCGGAGCGAGATGGCGTCATGGACCGGATCGATGTCATCGAGGGGACATTGGCCAAAGGCTTTGGTGTCGTCGGGGGCTACATCGCCGCCGACGCCGTGATCTGCGACGCGATCCGTACCGCCGCGCCGAGCTTCATCTTCACCACGGCGATGCCGCCGGCAGTAGCGGCCGCCGCTAGGCAAAGCGTCGCGCATCTCAAGAAATCGGTTGCCGTGCGCATCGCCCATTGGCTGCAGGTCGGCAAGACGCGCCGGGCGCTGCGCAACGCCGGAATTCCGATAATGTCTTCGCAATCGCACATCATTCCCGTCCCGGTCGGCGATCCCGATTTGTGCCGGGAAGCGTCGGCGCTGCTGATGGAGAAGTTCGCCCTCTATCTACAGCCAATCAACTATCCGACCGTGCCGCGGGGCACCGAGCGACTTCGCATCACACCGACGCCCTTCCACAACGACCAGATGATCGAAGATCTGGCGAATGCTCTTTGTGAAGTCTGGGACGCGTTGAGACTTCCTTACGAAGCAATCAGGCCGGTTCCCATGCTCCGCCCTCAGTCCCTCGTCACGGACGCCTCGCGATATTCACTAATAGCAACGGTCCTCGGCAATCCAGGCGATCGTCATCGGCCCGGTGAATCATCAGCCGATCTGCTTAGTTTTGCCTCCAAGTTCACTCCGGCTGGTGCGGGGCTATTGCCCGGCGAGGTTCAGCTTGTCGGCCATTCGCGCCAGATTGGGCAGGGATGATGCCTTCATCTTTCGCATGACCTGGCCGCGGTGGACTTTGACCGTGATCTCGCTGACGCCGATGTCGCCGGCGATCTGCTTGTTAAGACGGCCGGTCGCAACCAAGGCCATCACCTCGCGCTCACGAGGGGTCAGCGTTTCGAAGCGCGCCCACAGCGTTGCGATCGTCTTTTCGTTCTCCAGCCAAGCGCGATCTCGCGCAAGACCCAGCTGGATCGCATCCAGCAGGTCTTGATCGCGGAACGGCTTAGTCAGGAACTCGATTGCGCCCCCCTTCATCGCCTGGACGGTCATCGGAATGTCGCCGTGTCCGGTGATGAAGATGATCGGAACGTGGATGTTCGCCGCCAACAGCTCCCGCTGAAAATCGAGCCCACTTCGGCCAGGCAGTCTGACGTCGAGCACGAGGCAGGTGGGTCCGTCCGGGCGCCCTTCGTTCAGGAATTCGGGAACCGAGGCCAGGGCTTTGGTTTGCACGCCAACGGATCGGACCAGGCTGCTGAGCGCGTCGCGGATCTCTGGGTCGTCATCGACGATGATGATGGTCGGCTCTTCGGTCATCGCTAACGCCCGCTGCGATAGAGGCACCGCAACTAGCAGGATGACGGCATCCCGCCTTGGGACATCCTAAAATCGTGCGCTCCAACAAGGAAGGGCTAATTGCCTTGGCCGTGGCTGCCGACAATTCTGTCTAAACCAAAGTATAATCGCCTGGCTCTCGGGTTTGTCTCATCTTACTGAGATGGTGTCCAGCGCCCAAGGGCCTCGGATCGCGTCGCATCATTGCCAGCACAAGCCCGGGTGCAGGAGGTCGAGTGCCAAAGGCAAAGCCGCTGATTTCGGTCATCGACGACGATGAGTCGATGCGCGAGGCGATAAAGGGGCTCATGAGGTCGCTGGGATACAGGGTCGAGGCCATGGCGTCCGCGCAAGAGTTTTTGAGCTCGCGCCTGGTCCGCCGCACGTCTTGCGTGATCGCCGACATGCAAATGCCGGGGATGACCGGGCTCGAGCTTTGTCAGCGCCTGTCGACTTCCGGAAAGCGCGTTCCAACCATTCTGATCACGGCCTATCCTGACGACGGCGTTCGCGAGCGCGCGCTCTCTGCCGGCGTCGTTGGTTACCTGAGCAAGCCCTTTGAAGAGGATGATTTGCTCGCTTGCGTCCGCTCGGCCCTGATCTACGCCCGTAGCGGCGGGAGGTGAAAGATGGAAACAAGCGGCGGTTCGGTGCGGTGTGCCGGGGGCAATCTCGGCCAGCACCGTCACATTTGCGCTTTCTTCAACAGCGTGGACGAGGAGCACAGGGTCCTGCGCTCGTTCATCAAGGACGGTTTTGACAGTGGGGACAAGGCCTTCCACATCGTGGACCCCGAGCTGCAGGGACAACATCTGAAGCGGCTCGCCGAAGCCGGCATCGACGTGGAGCGAGCGATGGGTACGGGCCAGCTCGAGCTGCGGCGTTGGCAGGATGCTTACCTGCGCGGCGATCGCTTCGATCAGGACGCGATGTTGGCCTTGCTCGAAGAGGTACTCCAATCCGGGGACGCTTCCGGCTATCCGCTCACCCGGTTGGTGGCGCATATGGAATGGGCGCTGCTCGACAAACCGGGCGTGGATGACCTGTTGGAATACGAGACACGCCTCAATTATGTGCTTCCCAAGTACGACGATCCGGTCATCTGCACCTATGATCTGTCGAAGTTCAGTGCCAGCGCCGTAATGGACATCATGCGGACGCACCCGGTCGTCATCGTCGGCGAGGTATTGCAGGAGAATCCGTTTTTTGTTCCTCCTGACCAGTTCCTGCTCGAAATCCGGGAGAGACGCCAGTCCACACGAGCGCGATGATCGCCAGCCCGTGCAGCGAGGGTCCCGAGGCTGACGCCCCGCGGCTGAGAAGAGCGCTCAGGGACCTCGTGGCGCTGTCTACCGTCCCGGCGGCGTGGGTCGGGCGAGAACCGGCTGCCATCGTCGCCGGGCTCGCCGACGTGCTGGTCAATTCATTGCACCTCGACTTCGCCTTTGTGCGTTTGTGCGATCCGAGCGGGGGCGCCCCGGTCGAAATCGCGCGGGGAAGCGCATGGCAAGCATTCCCGCAATGGCTGCAGTGGCATCTCGCCGTCAACGGCCGCTTGTCGCGCAGCGAAATCGTTCGCGACATTGGCACTGGCGCGCGGCAATGCCGCGGTATCGTCATCCCCGTCGGCGTCGCTGCCGAAGGGGGGCTCGTTGCGGCGGCGTGTAATCAAGCCGATTTTCCCACTGAGATTGATCAGCTGCTGCTCTCGGTGGCTGCAAATCATGCCGCAACGGCATTTCGTACGGCACGGGTCGAGGAAGCGATACGCGAGAGCGAGCAGCAGCTTCGCAAAGCCCATGACGAACTCGAGACCAAGGTGGCGGAACGGACCGCCGAGTTGCAACGCAGCGAAGCCTATTTGGCTGAAGCGCAGAGGTTGAGCCGCACCGGCAGTTTCGGTTGGGATGTCTCGAGCGCGAAACTCTTCTGGTCGGAGGAAACCTTTCGCATCTTTAAATGCGATCGAGCCGATCAACCGACAGTGGAGTTCGTGCTCGAACGAACTCACCCGGAAGACAGAGCGCGCGTTCAACAAACGATCGAGTACGCGGCGCAGGAAAGGAGAGATCTCGATTTCGAGCACCGGTTGTTGATGCCCGATGGTTCAGTCAAGTATGTTCATGTTGTCGGCCATGCTTCGGAACAAGATGAGGCCGGGAGGCCGGAATTTGTTGGCGCGATTACCGATATCACAGAGCGCAAGCATACCGAAGAAGTCCTGCGGCGGAATGAGGTTTATTTATCGGAAGCGCAGCGGCTGAGCCACACGGGCAGTTGGGCATCTGACCCGGCGATCCGCAAGCACACCTACTGGTCCGAAGAAATCTTCCGTATAACGGGATTTGATCCCGCGGCAGGGCCGCCGCGATTTGAAGAATTCGAGCAGCGAATCCATCCGGATGACCTTGCCAGAACTAAAGAACGCTTCAGGACAGCAATTCGTGAAAAGATAGATCTCGACCATTACTATCGAATTGTGCATCCGGACGGCGAGGTTAGGGAGATCCGCGCAATCGGTCATCCTGTTCTCAGCCCATCAGGCGAGGTGGTCGAATACGTGGGGACCCTGATGGATGTGACCGAACGCAGGCGGGCGGAAGAAATCCTGCGGCGGAGCGAGGCTTACCTATCGGAAGCGCAACGGCTGAGTCACACGGGCAGTTGGGCAGCTATCCCGGCGACCGGCGAACATACGTACTTTTCCGAGGAAGCGTTCCGGATTCTGGGTTTCGATCCCGCAGCGCGACCGCCGCGATTTGACGAATTGGAGCGGCGCTTCCATCCCGATGACCGGGCCAGAACTACAGAACACTTCAAGACAGCAATTCGTGAAAGGACAGATTTCGACGTAATCTACCGAATCGTGCACCCGGGCGGGGAGATCAGAGAGATCCAATCCATCGGCCACCCTGTTTTCGGACCATCCGGCGAAGTGGTCGAATTTGTCGGGACCGTGATGGATGTGACCGAACGCAGGCGGGCGGAGGAAGAACGACAGGCGCTGGCGCACGCCAACCGCATCACGACAATGGGGCAGCTGACGGCCTCGATCGCCCACGAGGTCAATCAGCCGATTGCCGCGGTGGTCACCAACGCCCAGGCTGCTTTGCGCTGGCTCAATATGCGGCCATCCGATCCAGAGGAGGTTCGGCAGGCGCTTGATCGGATCGTCAGGAACGGGCGGCGAGCCGGCGACGTCATCAGCCGGATTCGCGCGCTCGTCGCGAAGGCGGCGCCGCGAAACGATCGGTTGGATATCAATGAGGTGATGCTCGAAGTTATCGCGCTGACGCGCGGCGAACTACGCGGCGGCGGTACCTCGCTGCAGACACAATTGGCGGAGGGCCTGCCGCTCATTCTGGGAGATCGAATCCAGCTTCAACAAGTGATGCTCAATCTGATCTTCAACGCCGTCGAAGCAATGAGCGGATCGCGCGATGGATCTCGGGCGCTGCTGATCAGCACCGAGCAAGACGGTCCGGGCGGCGTTCTCGTCGCCGTACAGGATTCCGGGCCGGGCCTGAACCCGGAAAGCACGGACCGGCTCTTCGATGCATTCTACACGACCAAGCCCGGCGGCATGGGCATGGGACTGTCGATCTGTCGCTCGATCATTGAGGCGCATGGCGGACGGATGTGGGCGACGGCAAACATACCCCAGGGTGCCACCTTTCGGTTCAACCTCCCGGGACACCGAGAGAGTTCGTCATAAGCCACCGGCCCTCCGGTACCGCCCGCTCCAGCTCCGCAAACCTGTCGCGATTCTTGCAGACATTTGGCGCTGCGATATTGGCCTGATCGGAAGAGCCGCGGAAGCACCTGAGATGCCGCGGACCGATCGTGCGCTGACACGGGTTGCCGCTCGCTGACTAAAATATAGTTCATCGCGGGGCGACGCACATGATAACGGCGAACTCTCATACATCACCCCGATGAACCCTTTTCCCGGCAATTGGCAGGGCGAATACGATGTCGTTGATCGTCGAAGGGGTAGCAATCCCCGACAGCAAGCTGGCGCGTGCGATCACTGAGGTGGTGCGAGACACTGAGACGCCGCTGCTCTTCCATCACTCCAGCCGCGTCTACTACTTCGGAGCCTTGGCGGGTAAGCATCGCGGCCTGAGATTCGATCCTGAGCTGCTCTATGCCGGCGCCATGTTTCACGATATGGGCCTCACCCCCGCGCACTCGGGCGCGCACGAGCGCTTCGAGGTAGACGGCGCCAACGCCGCCCGCGACTTCCTCCGGAGCCACGGCATTGCCGAGCAGGACATCCAGACGGTGTGGACCGCGATTGCGCTGCACACGACGCCCGGCATCCCGCCGCACATGCATCCGGTCATCGCGCTCGTCACCGCCGGCGTCGAGATGGACGTACTCGGCATCGCTTTTTCCGAGTTCACGGAGGCTGAACGCGAAGCCGTCCTCCGCGCGCACCCGCGCCCCGGCCGCTTCAAGGAAGAGATCATCCAGGCCTTCTATGACGGCATCCGCAACAAGCCGGAGACGACCTTCGGCAACGTCAAGGCCGACGTGCTCGCTGACAAAGATCCCTCCTTCCTACCCGAGAATTTCTGCCGCGTGATCCGCGCCTCCGCTTGGCCCGGCTAGGCACGTCCGCGCCGCGCCACCTTCCATACAACCCGAGGAGAGTTTCTCATGTCCTCAACGAAGCGCTTCACCAACGCCACCGGCGCGCCGGTCGCCGACAACACCAACATCATGACTGCCGGTCCGCGCGGCCCCGCGCTGCTGCAGGATATCTGGCTGATCGAGAAGCTGGCGCACTTCGACCGCGAGGTGATCCCCGAGCGGCGCATGCACGCGAAGGGCTGGGGCGCGCACGGGACTTTCACCGTCACGCACGACATCACCCGCTATACCAAAGCGAAGATCTTCTCCGACATCGGAAAGCAAACGCCGATGTTCGCTCGCTTCTCGACTGTCGCCGGCGAGCGCGGTGCCGCGGACGCCGAGCGCGACATCCGCGGCTTCGCGGTCAAGTTTTACACCGAGCAAGGCAACTGGGACATTGTTGGCAACAACACGCCGGTGTTCTTCTTCCGCGATCCGCTCCGCTTTGCCGATCTCAACCACGCCATCAAGCGCGACCCGCGGACCGGGCTGCGCAGTGCGGACAATAATTGGGACTTCTGGACGCTACTGCCCGAGGCACTGCACCAGGTCACCATTACGATGTCGGACCGCGGCATTCCGAAGAGTTTCCGCCATATGCACGGCTTCGGCAGCCACGCCTTTGCGATGATCAACGCGGTGAACGAACGCACCTGGGTCAAGTTTCATTTTCGCACGCAGCAGGGAATCCGCAATCTCAGCGATGCCGAGGCCGAAGCCCTCGTGGCCAGGGACCGTGAAAGCAACGGCCGCGACCTGCTAAACGCGATCGACGCCGGCGACTTCCCGCGCTGGACCCTCTTCATCCAGGTGATGACGGACGCGCAGGCGAGGACTCATAAGCACAATCCCTTCGACGTCACCAAAGTCTGGCCGCAGGGCGAGTATCCTCTGATCGAAGTCGGCGTGATGGAGCTCAACCGCTATCCGGACAACTACTTCGCCGAAGTCGAGCAGGCGGCCTTCTCGCCTGCCAACATCGTTCCCGGGATCGGCTTCTCGCCCGACAAGATGCTCCAGGGACGCCTCTTCTCCTATGGCGACACACAGCGTTACCGACTGGGCGTCAACTTCAACCACATCCCGGTCAACGCCCCGAAATGTCCCTTTCTCAGCTATCATCGCGACGGC
>WNFD01007857.1_pt1 | contig 14170 bp, 11 predicted proteins | sample 5400491 | NCBI WGS metagenome assembly WNFD01 (sample SAMN13153343, study PRJNA577476) | soil metagenome | isolation source: 120 cm saprolite under Douglas fir tree site 2 hole 2 replicate 2 | place: USA:California | collected 2015-04-18
TAGGCAAAAGTGTGGTCAGAATCCGAACAGCCTGCAGCAGGACGCAACCTTTCACTGCGCCGTAGTGGGCGAGATTGCAGGCAGCGTCATGAGTTCCTTTACGCCCTGGATGTGGACCAGTGCCTCCCATCGCGGCTTCCTAGATTGCAGATTGTTGGACGGTATCCCGGTCTTGGCGAAAGATTTTTCGCAATCCTGGGAGGAGGGTCCGCGCATGTTGCCTTCCATGTATGCCAGTCCGGGGCAACGAGTGCAGCCCACAACATGAACGCACCGAGAGCAACTTGGCAAGTCACGAGTCCTGATGGAGCGAACCTCATTCAACTGGTCGGAATGGCGCCAAATATCCAAAAATGGCGTACGCCTGACATTTCCGCTAGGTAGGGGAAACTGCACGCAAGGATAGACGTCGCCGTAGGGCGAAACGTAGCAGGCGCTATGCCCGGCGCTGCACGGCAGAGCGTCCAGATCATCCTCATCCGCCTGCTTCGGAGGGGCGCAGAATTCCTCCACATCACCAACCAGAGCTTCATCGCGGAACACTTGTCGCAGCGAGGCCTGATTAATATTCAGGCTCAAAATCGACCTGTCTCCGTCCATTTTCGGCGTGATCGTAGGATCAATCGTAAACTCGACGCCCAGATCGGCGGCTAATGCCTTGACCCCAGGGTAGTCATCCATGTTCTGAAGCATCAGAACGTTGGCAATGATGACTCTCAAGCCTTGGGCTCTGAGAAACCGAATGGCATCCACCGATCGCCTTAGCGAGCCAGGAACCTTAGTAATGGCGTCGTGAATCTCCGGGCGGTGCGAGTAGATGCTGATTTGGATCGAGTCAACACCGAGAGACCTGATGCGGTCCGCCTGGCGCTCGCGAATCAAGATCGCGTTGGTCTTGAGTTTGACGCAGAAGAGCAATGCGCGAGCGTACTCCAGGATGTCGAAAAAGTCTTTTCGCAGCAGTATCTCACCCCCGCTCATGGTGAGAAAGAAAACCCCGGCCTCGGCTAGCTGCTTAAGAAGACTCCTGATTTCCGGCGTCGTCATCTCACCATGGTCATCGTGGTCGAGATAACAGTGGACGCATCGTTCGTTGCAGCGGTACGTCAGGTCCAGCTGCACACTAAGCGGAATCCCCAATCGGAGTGCCTTGGCATTCATTTCCTGCATCAAGGCGCTCATTTCTGCTCCTTGCCGGAAGGCGAATACTGGAACGGCTGGTCGGCGAGCTGGACGATACCGTGTTCCGCGAGTGCTTCCGCCAGCGCCTCTGCATCCCGCAAGGCTTCGGCTTGCTCGACGTCAAATTCCTGACAAATCCTATGCTCCACGATTTCGTCCAGCGTGGTCAGACCGTCGGCCGCCTCCCAAATGACGGTCGCTGCCTCATTCAAGGAGAACAGCGTGGAATCCCGGCCCGACATAATCATCATCTCGTTGCCAAGGCGGCGCGCTGCAATCTCGGAGCTCCGTGCTACGTACCGCTTCGCCTTCATCCAATCATCTCCCAGACGCGGGTGTCTGGCACGAACGTAAGGCGGTAAACCGGCACGCGGCTGACGAATTCGCAGGCCGACGCAAACACCAATTTGACCAACTCCGCATCCGCTGCAAAAAAAAGGATATTTGCGAGGAGTGCGCGGCCCGCTTCGGGGTGAGCGAGCGGCTCGATTTGGTTTTTCGGGCCTTTCGCCAGCAGATACAACGCGGCAATCGGCGCGCAGATATTGTCCCCCACTTTGGCCAGCTCTCCGGTAAAGGGCGTACCGAAGGCAGAGTATCCGCCATCCTGCTCCCGCACATAAGAGATCTCATCTGTGAGCAACGTGGCGTTTCCTGGCGCCAGTCTTGCGATGGTCGTTTTCCCGGCACCGGACACGCCGGCGAACAGGAACGCCCTTCCGTTGCGTACCGCGCTGGCCGCGTGCACGAGGAAGCCTCCCTGTTTCGAGAGAACTAGAGTGTGTACGATGCGCAGTATCGAGTCGATGGAGTGCGGGTTAGCGGACTGCCGAATATTGCCGCTTTTGGAAGCCGAATCCCATTCAGCGTGAAAGTCACCACGTTCCAGCGACCATCGCCCTGATCGCTGGAGTACGCGCAGATCGTCGTCTGCCCCGACGTCACGCGGCGGAGTCAAATCCACGTCAAACTCGAACTCCGCGTATCTTCTGCGGTTAACGAAACCTGTATAGCGCCTTTCCAGCAGATGCAAGAAGGCTGAGTCGCCTGTTCGCACGCGCACAGGAACGTCGCCGATTTCGATGACGATGTCACGGTCAATCGTGGTCGTCAGCTCTGACACAGGGCCTCATGCTCGCGAGGACGGCGCCGATTCGCGAGGAGACGCGAGAGAATTCCGGCGGCCCGCCCAGAGTGAGAAACCAGCATTGCCACAATTCGCGCGCCGAAACTGAGCCGCCTGGGAGGCTCGATCCACTCCCCGGCGCGAAGGATGCCAGAGACTTTTCCGAGCAGCTCGGCTGGGCTGATAGCGGAATCCTGTGACGGGAGCGCGTCGCCTCGGGTGATTAAGCTCGGACCTTCCGGATCACCTCTCTTCAACACGACGCGGTGCGCGATAAGCCTGCCATGGCAAGCGAAAAGCACGATATCGCCCGGATAGATTTGCTCCATCTCCTGGCAACGAATCAATAGGAGGTCGCCCGGCCACACGGAAGGAAGCATGCTGAACCCGGTGACTCGCAGATGCAAGCTGCCGAACAATCTCAGCGTCTTCTCCGCCAGTTCGCATTTCGCGGCATGCGCGATTTCAAGCGCGGCATGGTCGGAAGGGAGCGAGCGCCCCCGCACACTCGCACGTTCGTGATGCGGTTTCAAAACGCTAAACTCGAAGAGAGAAGCCACATGTGAAACTCTGCGCATCGTGAACTAAGAACTCTTTCTATTGAGCTTGCACGAGGCCTGTGTCGGGTCGACTTTACCGCACGACAAGGCCATGGTCTCGAACACCCGCTCATGCAGAAATGCAGGTTTTTGGTAGGGCTTCTTCATCTTGTCGCTTGGTTTTTCAGCAGCCGCATCTCTCGAATTGTGACTGTCTTGTTCGCGCATATGCGTTTCAGTTTAACCCGGCTTGCGTTGCCTTTACAGCGCAACCAACGCCTGTGGTTCCTCCACAACGGAGGGCAGCCGTCGAATTCTTTAGAATGGAGAAGTAGATGCTTGAGGCCTGCCCAGCGCTGCTTACGTTATCGATTACAATCCCGCTGGTGCCGCCTCTTTCGGGCAGCGCAGCGGCAACCGTGACCGGGAATGTGAAAGGGCTCGCGGTGGGTACGGAGGCAGACATGACGCAGCCAGACGCGGCGCATGCTGCCGGGCTGCCAGAAGCCTGCACGCTGAAGAACATCCAATCGGTCGTGCCGTTCAAGATCTCGGTCACCGGGGAACAGGTTGTCGCGGCGGCAGCTAGGAGGAGCGTGCCGGCGTCCACAACGGCCATGGTGCCGTCACTGTTGAAGGAAATACGTTTCAGCGTCGGTTGATTGTCGGCAACAAGTCCACTGGACGCGCCGGAATTCGCGCCGCTATTCCCGCAAACATAAAGGTGGCCGGTGGCCACATTGGAAAAGTAAGTGTCATCAAAAGCGCCGTCGTGCAGATTGAACCTTCTGCCGGTTCCCACGTCGAGTGTCGTAACGCTCGCCGCGCTCAAAGCCGTATCGGCCTGCACCACATTCGCGCCACCCAATATGGCGTCGGTATGGTTGCCGGTGAACGAAAAAACCCGGCCTTGCGTGGAATCCACGATTGGCGCGTCCGAAATGCTGCCGGCGTTGCCGCTGACGGCGACGCGGGTCGAACCCAAGCAAGGCGGAATTCCTGCGCCACACGCACCAACAGTACTGCCTACTTCCCTGACGTAGCTAAGAGTTCCGTCCACGTCATTCACAAAAATATTCCCCGAGTCGAAATCATAGAAGGGATCGGAGCTGGTACTGCCGTTGGCGTTGCCAAAAACCAGACTGAGCAGACAAGATGTCGCCGTGGCTTTACAAGCGACATAGTTTGCGCCTGTGGTGACCCGAATGGTAGGAAGCACTGGGGCCCCCACTGTGCCACCATCGCCGGCTTCCCATCGCAGTATGTGCAAGACTCCGGGCCCGCCGGCCTTGCTCTCTGTGTAAGCCACCTGCGTGCCGTCAAGGGAAAGCGTAGGAGAAGTGAAAGTACCGGAGAGACCGCTGTCGGTCTTGGTGTGATAGGCAAACAAGACCGAGGGCCCAGTGCTGCAAATTCCGCCCGCACCCGCATAAAGATTCTTGAAAGCAACAATGTTCAGTGATGTGTTACCGGTTAGGCTGGTATTGAAAACGATGTAGTCATTAGCGCAACTGGGCGCAGCGTTGATGTTGAACGTAAACTTTGCAGGGGACTTACCCTCGCCGACCGTAGCGCCAATGCCCAACGATATGCCCCAATCTCTTTGCAGGCCATCGCCGGCGTCATCCACGTCATGAGGATGGTCGAATTCGGAGGAGAACGCGCCGCCGCCGTCAGGTAGCTCGACACGCACGTTGCGACGGAACCATTGGTGCCAAAAACGATGCCGTTGCTGGTTTTGCAGCGCCTGTCCCAAGGTCCTCGGGCGCGAATAAATCAGGTGTCGATGGCTCCAGTCTTGGGGCAATGGGATCCTGTAGCGAAAGGGACCCGGGGAATTGGGCGCCTGACCCAGCAAAGCCATTGCTACCACTGCAAAACCCACTAAGGCGATACCAAATCGAACGGCTCTCGCACTCGGCAGTTTCACGTAGACTTCTCCATGAGCTATGGACGACAGAAAAATTATAGCGCCCGGCGCAAATCGGGAGAGTCGAATTGTTGCCCTTTCGGCTCAAATGCAATAGCCACCGCCAAGGTACTGTGCGGAGCAGTAAATGGCCTGATTTGCGGAGGGAAAGTTCTCGATCTTCAAAGCGGACTTTTTCTCCACCAGCCGGCTCAACAGGTCCATCAGAGCAGCGGCGCAGCTGGGCGGTCGGTGGCCAACCTCATCAATCGCTTACGCCCGCCTCTCTCCATCTTGCCAATTGCCTTGCAACAAAACGACGCGCAATGAAAAAGCCGGCTCCCAAATGGCCGAGCCGGCTTCTCCTAATGCGAAAAATTCACGATTTCTTTTTCGCTTTAACCTTGATGTCAATTCCCGGAGCCATCTGCTGAAGTTGCTCCAACCCTAGTTTCGCCTGCTGGCCGTACGTCCCGTTTGGATCCAATTCGATTGCCTTCTGGTATGCTTCGATCGTTCCTGGGGCGAATACCACTTCCTCCTTGTCACCCACTCTCTTCGTGGTCATATTGTAAACAAGAGACGCACCCAACAGATACCAACCCTGCGCGTTCTTGGGGTCCAATTCTGTAGCTTTTTTTAGTGGCTCGATGGCCTCCTTGAGCCTGCCCGTGTTATACAACGTAATTCCGCCGTTACGATACGCCTGCGCCGCATTTTGCGGATCCAGTTCCGCGCTCTTCTGGAACGCCGCCATGGCCTCTGCAATCTTCCCGGCTCGTCCGTAAATGCCGCCCAAATTGTTGTAGTACGCCGCCGTCGGTTTCAGCTCGATCGCTTGTTTATACGCGTTCGCAGCATCCTCGCTCCGGCCCGCGGCATCATACGCGTCGCCCAGCCTCGCCAGGATCAAATGCAGGTTGGAATCCTTCTCTCCTGCCGCGGTCTTCGCCGCCTCCAGCTCCGTCACCGCCTTCTCGGAAAAATCCTTTGCCTGTTGCCGCAGCGCGTCCTTCTGATCCGCTGTCGCTTTCCCTAGATCCGTTTTGGCCTGTCCGGCCTGATTCAGAAATCCCACCCCCGCGTCGAAGTGCGCCTTCATTCCCTGGAACTTCTGCTTCTCCTCATCCACCTTTTTCTGTGCCTCGGCGTATTCCGCCCCTTGTTTGGCCACCACGTCCTTGAAATTGAGGTTCACCTTCGGGGTGTCCGCGCCAGATACTCGCACCTTCACCTCGTACGGCTTATTTGGCGCCGGGAGTTGTATCGACACCGTGAACACGCCATTTCTCAGCCCCCGAATCACGAAATTCCCGTCCTTATCCGTTTTTGTGTCGGACTTCGCGCCTTGATCGCTCACCGCTTCAATTCCCAAATCCGCCCAAGGCTTCCCCGCCACGTCTAGAACTTGCCCCTGGACCACGCCCTCCTGCGCCGCTGCGCGCGGAGCGCACACGATTGACAGCGTCGCGGGAAGTACCATCGCCAGCGCCCAAAAACCCCTGTGCCAACTCCCCAATAGCTTCATGCCCCTCTCCTTTGTCCCCGCGAGCCTACCCAGTCTCCGGAGCAACGTGCGCCTATTATCTCCAATCTTGCCCCGATTCCAAGCTCCTCCATCCCGAACTCAACGCTGCGCCGCCCGGGTCCGCCGGTAAGCAATCGCATCCGGAACTCCGGCCTCGGCGAACGCACGCAGCCGCAGCAAGCAACTATCACAGACGCCGCAAGCCGCATCTTCGCTCTGATAGCACGACCAGGTCAAATGCAGCGGTGCGCCCAGCTCCACCCCGCGCCGGATAATTTCGCTTTTCTTCATCGCAATCACCGGCGTCGCAATTTCGATTTTCGTCTCCGGCCGCGTTCCCGCGCGCACCAGTTCCTGAAACGCCCGGTAATACTCCGGCCGGCAATCCGGATATCCGGAGCTGTCCTCCGCGACCGCGCCGATGTACACCGCTTCCGCACCGAGCGCCTCCGCCCAGCTCACCGCCACCGAAAGGAAATGTGCATTGCGAAACGGCACATAGGTAACCGGGATGGAGCTCGGTGCTCCCTTCCGTCTCTCCGCCGTCGCCCGCCTCTGCCCGTCGGATTCACTCAGCGCGTTCTCGGGCACCGCAATTCGTTCGTCGGTGAGCGCCGAAGCCCCAATCGCGCGAAAATGATCCAGTTGCACCACCAGCCTCTCGCGAATTCCATAAAAATCCGCGATCTCCGTGAACGCTCGAAGCTCACGCTCCTGCGTCCGCTGCCCATACCCGGCATGCAGGGCCGCAACGTTCCCCGCACCGTGCCGTTCCCGGGCAATCGCCGCCGTCACGCACGAATCCATGCCCCCGCTCAGCAGCACCACCGCCTTTGCTTGACTCCTCTCCATGACCTATCTCCTCACACGCCCCGGGTAGCCGGATGCCACACAAACTTATGCAACTGCAATCCCAGCCGCACCGGCAAGCCGTCCGCCAAAATCCATTCCACCATCCTCCGCGGCTCAAGTCCTTCCCATTTCCCCTCCGGATCCGCAAACACCGGCGAAAACAGCACTGTCTTCACACGTTCCTCCAGCCGGTGCTCCTTCGTAAACTCCCTCGCAAACTCATAGTCCCGCCGCGTCGAGATCACGAACTTCACTTCATCCCTCTCGCTCAACGCCTCCAGATTGCTCCGCAAGAACGTGTCCGCCTCTCCCGAGTCCGGGCACTTCACATCCACAATCTTGATCACGTCCCGCGGCAGTCGCGCGATGCTCCGCTCCCCGCTGGTCTCGATCAGCACCGTGAATTCCGCGGCCAGCAGCTTTTCCGCCAGCGGATAAATCTCCTCCTGCATGAGCGGCTCCCCGCCGGTCAATTCCACCAGCGGCACAAGCACACGCCCATCCGTCTGCCGTCCCGCCAGTTCCTCCACGCGCGTCAGTACTTCATCCACGCTCATCTTCTTTCCGCCATGAAACGCGTACGCCGTGTCGCACCACGTGCACCGCAGATTGCATCCCGTCAGCCGCACAAATATGCAGGGCAAGCCGGCCCGTGTGCCTTCTCCCTGTATCGACCGAAAAATTTCAGTAATAAACATGTGTTTAGTATCGGCAGCTGAATAGCGCGATTTGAAGTGGCGATCTCACGGTGGCGTCAACGGCGCAACGGCAGTGCCATCCCGTGGCACAGCCAATTCTGGCTGTGCGCTCTTCTTCAAGGTAAGCCTCGTGCCAACCGTAAAACCGGACCGCCACCAGCTAACTTCGCCGCCCCCTCACGTGCCCGGCCGGTACATCGCGCTGGCCGTATCCGTCTCCCACACCACAATGTCTGTAACCCGCGCTCCCGCCGGCAGCGCCTTCATTTGCCCGGTGACTTCCTCATAAAAATATTTCGCCAGGTTTTCCGCCGAGGGATTCACCGTCCGGAACGGCTCCAGATCGTTCACAAACTGGTGGTCCAGCCTGCTGATAACCTCCCGAATCACCCGCTTCAATTCCGTAAAGTCGCACAACAACCCGATCGAATCGAGTTGCGGTCCTTCCATCGTTACGCGTACACGGTAATTGTGCCCGTGCACGTTCTCGCACTTCCCGCGATAGCCGCGCAGCGCATGTCCCGCCGAAAATGTCTCCTCCACGCTAACCTGAAACATAATTCTTTCTTCTCTGTGATCTCCGTGCTCTTCTCTCTATGCCCTCAGTCTTTTTCTTTCCTCTCCAAAAATCGAGCCACATCCCGCAACTCCTGCGTCGTCGCGTACCCCGGCAGAGACTCCAAAAAAATCTTACCATACGCCATCCGCTGAATCCGGCTGTCCAACAGCGCCAGCACCCCGCGATCTGTCTTGCTCCGGATCAGCCGCCCGAATCCCTGCTTCAGCGCCAAAACCGCTTGCGGCACCTGAAACTCCCCAAATGCGTTTCGCCCGTCCTCCTTCAGCGCCCGCACCCGCGCTGCCACGATCGGATCGCTCGGCACCGCAAACGGCAGCCGGTCCACTATCACGCAAGAGAGCTGCTCCCCAGGCACATCCACGCCCTGCCAGAAACTCGAGGTTGCGAACAGCACCGCCCCCGGCGTGTTCTTGAATCGCTCCAGCAACGCCGACCGCGGCGCAGTGCCCTGCAAAAGCAGCGGAAACGACACGCGCCCGCGCACCCGTTCGAACAAATCGTTCATCTGCGAGTAACTTGTAAACAAGCAGAACGCCCGGCCCTCGCTCAACTCCAGCAGCTTCACGATTGCATCCGCGGCCGCCTCGGAAAATCCTGGGTTGCGCACGTCCGGCACATTCCGGGGCATATAGAACAGCGCCTGATTCCCCCAGTTGAACTCCGGCGGCAGCGCCCCTTCTTTCGCATGGTCCAGGCCCAGCCGCTGCCGGATGTATTCGAATCGCCCCGCCACCGTAAGCGTCGCCGACGTCAAAACAATCGTGTCGAACTGCTCGAACAGCCGCGCTCGCAAAATCTGACTCACGTCGATGGGCGTTGCCGCCAGGAACACGCCCTTGCCCCGTCGCTCGTACCAATACACAAAGTTCCGCTCGTTCGACTCAAACAAAAACGCCAATTCCTGCCGGATCTCAAAACTTCGTCGCGCGATCCGCAAAAGCTCTTCCGGCTTTTGCGCCAGAGCCGCAAATTCCGTCTCCAGCCCCTTCAACGCCATCGCCAGCGCGTCGTACCCCTCGCGATGCTGCTCCAGAAATGCCTCGCGCTCGTTTCGTTCGAATCCATAGCGCCCATCCCGCGCCGGAAACGTCTCGAAAAATGACCGGCTGCGCTCGCGAATCCGCTGCGTCCGCCGCAACAACGCCGGCGTCCCCAGGTGCAGCAGCCGCAGTCCTAGGTCCGCGTCCCGCGCCAGTTCCTCGAACCGGTAATTCGAAATCTGCCGCCCGAAATAGTCGCTGGCCACGTCTTCCATCTCGTGCGCTTCGTCAAATACCACTGCGGAATATTCCGGCAAAATGCTTCCAAAATCATCCTGCTTCAGCGCCAGGTCCGCGAAAAACAAATGATGGTTCACGATAATCAAGTCCGCTTCCTTGGCCCTCTGCTGCATCGCCGTGATGAAGCATTCCCGGAACTGCGGGCACTTCTGCCCTGTGCAGGTCTCCCGCCGCGCGTCCATCCGCGTCCACAGCTCCGAATCGTCCGGCAAGAACGAAAGCTCTGCGCGATCCCCGGTCTCCGTGAGCTTCGACCAGTCCTGGATTTGCCGGAACTCTTCCATCTCGTCCATGCCCTTGAGCACCGGCTGATCCGCCATCTGGTGCAGTTTCGCGCGGCACAAAAAATTCGACCGCCCCTTCATCACTGCCACCTTCAGGTTGGGCGCGAAGTGCTTCTGCAAAAACGGAATGTCTTTTTGGTAGAGCTGTTCCTGCAACGACTTCGTGGCCGTCGAAATCACCACGCGCCGCCCGCTGCAAATCGCCGGCAGCAAGTACGCCAGCGTCTTCCCCGTTCCGGTTCCCGCTTCCACCACAACGTGGTGATGCTCTTCAAACGCCTTGTGCACTAGCTCCGCCATCTGCAACTGCGCGCGCCGGTGCTCGTACCCGCCGATCATGCACCGTTCCAGCAACCCCCCCGGTCCAAACACCTCCGCCATGGAGGGTTTCGCTCCGCTCTCTGCCTCTCTGATCTGTGTTGGCTTGTGTCCTTCGATCGAGACGTTCTCGCGTTCCGGCAGGTTCGCGATCCCGCGGCCCTTCTCCCCGTTTGCTTCCATTACCGCCTTGGTCGCGCGTTTTGCCAAGCGCCTTACCCCGCCGTCCGGAAATGCGGCCGCTCTAAAACTCCGTGGATTGTTAACAATAGCACACCCGTTCACCCGCCTTGGGTGACCTCCAGCTTCGCCCTGTCTTCGGCTTTTGGTTGCTAACCGCCATTAAGGAGTAGGGCAATCCCGACACGCTTTTTACAACCTCAGGAATGCCTGCGCGATACATTCGAATCATCAAGCTCTCATCGTTCAAAGTGGACGCGCACATCTTTCGACCTTACGTCGTGGGGAGACGCATGAAACGCAAACAGGCTTTTGTTTCTGTTCTTGGCTTGGCAGCCTTTTCCCTTTCCGCCGGCTTTCTCGTTCTTAGCCGCGCGACAGGTCGCTCGGAAGCGCCTCGCCTACAAGCAGCTGCGGCCACAGCGAACCCGGATCGCGTTCGCGCCGCCTATGGCCAGCTCCCCCTCAGTTTCGAGGCAAATTCCGGACAGACGGACTCCCGCGTAAAGTTTCTGGCCCGCGGCAACGGCTACATCCTATTCCTCACCGATCGTGACGCCACCCTGCGCCTGGATGCGCCAGCCATTTCCGTGAACTCCAAACCCGCAAGACCTTTCGCTTCCGTCGTGCGCTTCTCCTTTGCTGACTCTAGGGATCTGACACAAGTGGAGGGACTCGATCTTCAGCCAGGCCGCAGCAACTATCTCATCGGCAACAATCCCGCCCACTGGCATCGCAATATTCCGAACTTTTCCCGCGTTCGATACAAGGACATGTATCCGGGAGTTGACCTCATCTACTACGGCAATCAGGGCCAGCTTGAGTCGGACTACGTTGTCAGCCCTGGCGCCGATCCCAGGAACATCGCCCTGTCGATTCAAGGCGCACAAGCTATTCGCCTCGATCCGGCCACCGGCGTCACTCTTTCCACGAAGGCAGGCGATGTCCATGTCCACCCGCCGATTGCCTATCAAGAGGTGAAAGGCCAACGCCAGGAAATCGCCGCAAACTATGTGCAGCGGGGAGCGCACCTCATCGGCATTCAACTCGGCCCCTACGACCCACGGCAAACCCTCATCATCGATCCCGTCCTGGTTTATTCGACCTTTGTGGGTGGATCGAAACCGGGGTTCGGTCAAGCCATCGCCATAGATTCCACTGGAAATGCCTACATCACTGGTTCCACAAGTGCCACGGACTTTCCCGTCACTTCCGGCGTGTTCCAGTCGGCCTCCAAAGATGTGAACCAACCCACGGGATATGTCAGCAAACTGAACGCGGCTGGCACGGCCTTGCTCTTTTCCACGTACCTGGGAGGATCGGGGTCGGCATCCCGCGGCGAAGGGGGCAACGCCATCGGCGTGGATGTCAGCAGCAATGTCTACGTTGCTGGCTCCACGGCGTCCACCGACTTTCCGATTACCCCAAATGCGTTTCAGCAAATCAACAACGCCGCCGGAACCTTTTCGAATTGTTTCCTGAGCGAACTGGATTCCACAGGTTCCTTGCTTCTTTATTCCACCTACCTTGGAGGCACGGCGAGCGACTCTTGCTCTGGGCTCGCTCTCGACGTCAACGCAAATGTCTATCTCACGGGTTTCGCCAGTTCGACGAATTTCCCCGTTACCCCGGCAACCGCTATCCAAACGACTAATAAGGCTGTCAGTGGGACAGCCTTTATTACGCGGATGGACACCACGAAAATCGGCACGGGGTCGCTCATTTACTCCACGCTTTTGGGCGGCTCAAGCTCGGACGGAGGTAGGGGTATTGCCGTCGATTCAAACTTTAACGCCTACATCACCGGGCAAACCAAGTCCGCGGACTTCCCCATAACCATGACCACCGCGTTCCAAACGGCCATGAAGGGCACCGCCGGCAACGCATTTATCGCCAGCGTCAGCACAACCACCGCCAACACGCTGAACTACTCGAGTTATCTCGGAGGTACCGCCACCAACAACCCCGGCCAGCTCGGCTTAGGGGATGTGGGGACCAGTATCGCCCTGGACGCGAGTTTCAATGCTTACATTGCTGGGAACATTGAATCCCCGGATTTCCCGACCAAGGCCGGCGCCTTTCAGCTCGTGCCAAAAAACTCCTCAAACACGGTGTTTGTCGCCCGCTTTGACACCACTAAATCGGGCTCCGCCTCCCTGCTCTACTCCACCGCTCTCGGCGGCTCAACTTTCGACGAAGCCGCCGGTATCGCCGTAGATACGCTGGGCGATGCGTTCGTGACCGGAACCACGGAATCGTCCGATTTCCCGGCTACTTCCGGAGCTCCTCAAACAACGTTGAAAGGCACAGATAATGTTTTCTTCACCATCCTGAACCCATCGGGAGCTGCCGTGTTGTTCTCAACTTTCTTCGGCGGCTCGGGTGGCGATTTCGGTTCCGCGGTCGCCATCGATTCTGCCTCCTCTCCCAATGCCTACATCGTGGGAACAGCCGGCTCCTCTAATTTTCCGACCACGCCGGGCGCTTTCCAAACGACTTTCAAGACGGCGAACGCCTTTGTTGCGAAAATGACTCCGTCCGCAGCACCCTCTGTTTTTGTAATTCCAGTTTCTCTCAGCTTCGGCAACCAAAACATCAACACCTCGAGCCCATCGCAGCCCGCCACTTTGACCAATAATTCGAAATTTACCCTCACGATCACCAGCATCACCATTACCGGAACTAACGCAGCAGATTTCTCGCAGACCAACACCTGCGGCGCCTCCCTTGCCGTTGGCACTAGCTGCGCCATCAACGTCGTGTTTAAACCCTCCGGAACTGGTTCGGAATCCGCCACGCTCACGATCACCGATAGCGACGCTGGCAGTCCGCAACTGGTTCAGCTCTCCGGCACCGGCATTTCTACAACGCCGGATTTCTCGATTTCCATCACACCTGCTACGCTCAGCGTTGTCGCCGGCTCCAGCGCGGCTTTCACCGTCTCTGTTTCCTCCCTGAATGGCTTCTCCGCGGCAACCTCGCTTGCCTGTTCGGGCGCTCCGCCGGCTTCCACCTGCACGCTTTCTCCGACCAGCGTCACCCCCTCGGGCACCACCGCCGTCACTTCGTCCGGCACCATCAACACCACGGTGCGTACGATTGCGCCGCCAATTCCCACTTCCCCGTTCCGTCCCAATTTGCCGATCGGTGTTCTCGGCCCAACCGCCCTTGTGCTGACGCTCATCGCCGCGTCGCTCATGGCATCGCGCCGCGCCAGCAGGAAATTGGCGTGGGGTCTTGCCGTACTGGCGGCGCTGGCCCTGAGCAGTTGCAGCGGACTGCCGCGTGGCGGCACGCCCAAAGGCACCTTCACAATTACCGTCAAGGGAACTTCGGGTTCGCTGACGCATTCGGCGACTACGACACTGACGGTGAACTAAAACTCTTTTCTCCGCCTCCGCAAAGGCAAAACGGGCCGGCCCGAATCAAATCGGACCGGCCCGTGCTTTTTTCCGCTACGAATCGCTTGGTTAGCGGTTTTTCTTTTCCTGACGAAATATTGAAAAACCGAAAACTGAGAACTGCTTTTACGCGGGCTGTATTCCGCCCACCGTGGTATTCGGGGGCAGCGGCGGCGCATACGGTCCCAACGGTGCGCCCCCGGCAATCGTCGGCTGTAATCTCCGATAAAGGGCTAGAGAAATAGACCCCATGCCCCACATCAAAATGCCCAAACCAGCCAACAAGCCAATCA
>WNFD01012848.1_pt1 | contig 14170 bp, 10 predicted proteins | sample 5400491 | NCBI WGS metagenome assembly WNFD01 (sample SAMN13153343, study PRJNA577476) | soil metagenome | isolation source: 120 cm saprolite under Douglas fir tree site 2 hole 2 replicate 2 | place: USA:California | collected 2015-04-18
GGCTGCTGAAAACGCAGATTCGGATTTGATCTGCGCCGGTTCCTTCCCGCTGTTCTGATCGGCGCGCGAAAAGTATTTCGTCATCGCTGCCGGATGCCCAAATCCACCCGGCAGCGATTCTGCCGTGCGCAAAATCCAAAAGAGAAAATCCATTCGCGGCCAATAACCTTCTTTTCGCGGCTCTGAAAGTTGCCTGAAATCCACAAAACGATAGGGAGTGGTCTCCACTGTACCCTGGAACAAAAGTAACTGTTCGGGCGGACAGGTAATCGGCCCCGCTTACGGAACACGACAAATGGCCGGCAGCTGTGCGATTTTAGGAAGCAGTCAATGCTTGCCAGGAAAAGTTTTGGGCCTCGCGTTTTTTCTCGAGGAGGGGGTTTCAAAGTGGCGGTACCACGGTTCAATCACGAGCTGCCCGCATTGCGGCGAAAGGGCTCTTTTAGCTGGAGCCTCATTATTCATGGCATCTTCATCACTTTGATGCTGACCGCCGCGCACTGGCTTCCCCAGGGACACATCGAACAGCGTCAGCTGGTGGCGGTCACCCTATATGCTCCCGAGCCACAGACCGCTCCTGTACCCAAAGTTATTCCCCCGCCGCCTCAGGTATTGGCAAAGTTGAGTCCTCCTAAAATAGCTCATCCTCCGGAACCGCCGAAAATCGAGCCGCCGAAGATCGCGGAAGCTCCCAAACCTTTTGACATAGCGCGCCCCACGCCGGCGTTGCCGAAGCTGGAACCGAAAAAGGAAATCGTCACCGGCGCTTTCGCCACTAACACTCCGGCGGCTCCGGTCCGCCCGAAAGACAAGGATGTTGTAACCGATTCGTTCGCCTCGGGCAGCTCCGCGAAGGCCACGCTGCAGAAGGCCCCGCGCGACGTTCAGACCGGCGGCTTTGGCGATCCCAACGGCGTGAAGGGCAATTCCGAAAGAAAAGGCCTGGTGACAGTCGCGAGCCTCGGCTCCTTCGGCGCGCCCGCGGGACCGGGTGAGGGCAATGGCACAGGCGGCAGTCGCGGCGCGCGCGGAACCGTGGCGAGCACGGGCTTTGGCGATGGAACGGCCGGCGCGGGACAGGGCGATCATCATCGCGGCGGTGGAGGCACACTGGCGCAGGCGGGTTTTGGCGGCGCGCCCGCGGCGGCCTCAGCTCCCCGGACGCGCGTGGAAGACAAGCCCGCGGTAACGCCGGTGGAAATCACTTACAAGCCGCAGCCGGTGTATACCCCCGAAGCCCGGCAGATGCGCCTCGAAGGTGAGGTGCTGGTGCAGGTCATGTTCGCCGCTTCCGGCGATCTGCGGATTCAGCAGGTTGTGCGCGGCCTCGGACATGGTCTGGATGAATCCGCCCTGCAGGCGGCCCGGCAGATTCGGTTTCGCCCCGCGCGGCGGAATGGCGAACCCTATGATTCAGTCGCGCTCGTACATATTGTTTTTGAACTGGCACAGTAAGCAGTCGACATTTGAAGGCTCAACAGCCCTGAGTGGCTCCGGCCTGGAGGTACTTTTTATGCGTTTGCGTTCTTTCTGCAGCGTCAACATTCTTATCGCGGTCATGGCCCTCGGCATCGCGGCCTCGGCCTGGTCCGACAACGCCGCGGACAAATCGACGAAATCGTCGCCCTCGCGCAACGAAGCCGCCGCCGAGCGTATTTTCCAGCAGGAAGCCCGGCTGGTGGACAGCATGCACAATTACACGCCGCTGGTGGAAACCTATCTTCAGAGGATGAAGCCCGATCCGGACCTCGACGCCGTGCCTGACAAGGACAGATATTTCCTGGGTCGCTTTGCCTTCGGCGAAAAGAACAAAAAACTGACCAACACCGCTTTTAAGGACCAGAACAGGGCCCGCCTGTTCACCCGCGTCCTCGACCGTCTCGATAGTTTCTACCGCATCAACTACGGTCATGTCAGCTTCATGCAGATGATCTTTCTCAATCAGCAGTTCGATAAGGACCACTACGAGCTGCGCTACCTGCGCCAGCAGTTTCTGGGCGAAGTGCGCACCCTGGTTTTCGATGTCGTGCCTCACGTCAAAGGCCACGACCAGCGCTTTATGGGACGCATCTGGGTTGAAGACCGCGGCTACAACATCGTCCGCTTCAACGGGACCTATGCGCCCAACACAACTTACAAATACAACCTGCACTTCGACAGCTGGCGCATGAACCTGCAGCCCGATGTCTGGCTACCCGCGTATGTTTATACCGAGGAATCCGATGCCGCGCCCGTCGACCCGCGCAAGCTGGCCATGAAGGGCCAGACCCGCCTGTGGGGCTATGACCTGAAGCATTCCGGTGTGGAATCGGAATTCACCAACATCCAGGTTGATTCGGCCGAGGTGAACGACATCAGCACCCGCGGGGCCAACGAAGCCCTGCCCGTCCAGAGCGAGCACATGTGGGAGCGCGAGGCCGAAGATAACGTGCTCGACCGCATGGAGCGCGCCGGAATTCTTGCGCCGGCCGGCGAGGTCTCCAAGGTCCTGCAGACCGTGGTCAACAATCTTGAGATCACCAACAATCTGAACATCGACCCTGAAGTGCGCTGCCGTGTGCTGCTGACCACGCCGCTGGAAATCTTCACCGTGGGCAACACCATTGTGGTAAGCCGCGGCCTGCTCGATGTGCTGCCCGACGAAGCGTCGCTCGCCATGGTGCTCGCCGGCGAACTCGGGCACATCGCTCTCGGCCACCGCATGAAGACCAAGTACGCCTTCAGCGATCGCATGTTGTTCCCCGATGAAAAAGTCTTCAACCAGATCGACATGGTCCACAACGAGAGAGACGACCAGGATGCCGACCTGAAGGGCCTGGACCTGCTGCAAAACTCTCCTTATAAAGAGAAGCTCGCAAGCGCCGGACTCTTCCTCTTCATGCTCGGCAACCGTTCGCCCGAGCTGACCTGGCTGGTAAGCCCGCACTTCGGAACCCGCCTGGCTAAAGGCAACACCATCCGGGCGGCCGCGATCGCCCAGGCCCCGAAGATCGACGTCAAAAACGTGGCCCAGATTCCCGCCCTGCCGCTCGGCAGCCGCGTGAAGCTCGATCCTTGGGACGATCACGTCGAGATGCTGAAGAGCAAACCCGTGGCCCTGCGCTCCGCCCGCGACAAGATGTCGCTGGAAGTAACGCCGGTCTTCCCCAACCTGGTCGTGCTGGGACAATCCCCCATCCAGCAGAAAGCCGCCCCGGAAGTGGCGGCCAAACCGGCCCAGTAGAGAAAGTTCAAATCTGTAAGCAAAAAGCCGTGGCGTGAACCAGCGCCACGGCTTTTGTGTGTGTGAAGGGTTTGCTTTTAATCAGTGCTTTTATCAGTGTTAATCAGTGGTAAGGTTTTTTGCCGGGGCAGGTACGACTATAATTTTTGCCCATGTACTCTAAATCGCTGCTTGCCGTAATCTTTGCCGTCACGCTCTCCGCGCAGACGCCCGCCCCCGATCTCGACGCCGTGGCGAAGCAGGTGATCGCCCGCGAAAAAGTTGCGGGCGCATCCGTGCTCGTCGCCCGTGGAGACCAAATCCTTCTCCACAAGGGATACGGCTTTGCCGACCTGGAACTGGAATCTCCCGCCAAAAACGAAACCGTCTATCACGTGGTCGGCCCGATGCTGCCCTTTACCGGCATTGCCGTCTTGCAGCAGGTGGAGCGCGGCAAACTGTCGCTCGATGACGACATCTCGAAATTCATCCCCGAATTTCCCATGCAGGGTCACCGCGTGAGCATCCGGCAGTTGCTCAATCACACGTCGGGCATTGTGGATTACCACTACCTGGGCGATCCCATCGAAGCGACCAGCCGCCAGCCCAAAGCGCTGGATGAAGTCATGGCTCTCTATGCGGGCAAAAACTGGGTCAACGAGCCCGGCAAAAAGTGGGACTGGTCGATCTCCGGCTTCCAGCTTCTGGTGACCATCATCGAACGCGTCACCGGCCAGAGCTTCGCCGATTATGTGCAGCAGAACATCTTCACGCCCGCCGGAGTGAAATCCACCACGTACTGCGACGATTTCACCCTGGTGCCCGGACTCTCCCATGCGTATCGAAAGCGCGGTAACAGCTACGTCTTCGCCCGCGAAAACGCCATGGCCTACAACTCGGACCTGCGCTTCTGCGGCACTGTGGGCGACCTGTACAAACTGTGGCGGGCCATCGCGGAAAAGACGCTCGTCCGCCCCGAGACTTTCAAAATGATGACTACCGCCGAGGGCGCGGCCGCGCAGATGAATCCTCAGGACCCGAAGGCGCAATATGGCTTTGCAATGATCATCAACCATGAAGACGATCATCGCCGCATCGGGCAGCACGGCTCGCTGCTCGGATACAGTGGCAGCCTTTACGACTTTCCCGACGACAAGCTCACCGTGATCGTGCTCACCAACACCGAAGACCAGAACGCCTACGCCATCAGCCGCGCCCTGGCCCGCGCCGCGCTTGGCCTGCAGCCTCTGCCGGTAACCCAGCCCGCCGCGGAGAGAGCGCTCGCCGACAAACCTGTGTCAGCCCAGGAGCGCAAACAGTTGACCGGAACGTTTCTGCTCAAACTCGACCGTCTCTCACCCAACCTGCACGATTCCTTCGCGCAATACCGCCGAACGTATCGTGTCTTCGACGAGAACGGAAGATTGATGATCGAGCCTCTGGGCGAAGCCCCCGAACGACTGCTGAAACAGGAAGACGGCAGCTTCGCCCTGCGCTCATCGCCCGCCGCGCACATCTCATTCACGATGCAGAGCGATCGCGCGACCGCGCTGAAGATGGACGCTCAGGGCTTCGGGGTCCCGCTCTCCGGCGACCGCATCGGGGATGGCGATCCGAAGACGTTTCATCGGCAGCCGTGACGTTCGTATAAATCCTCATCCGTGTGAATCAGCGCTTTTATCAGTGTTCATCAGCGGCAAGTTTTTGCTTACGCGCTCTCAGCCTGTCCCGCTCTGTCCTCAAGCGCCAGCACAACCTGTCGCAGGGTCTCGAGATTGTCCACCTGCTTCAGCGACTTGAGACTGAGCGAAAGCAAAACCGACTTCACCGCTTCCGGACCAATGCGGCTGCTCGCCGCTTCCAGACGCTGCAACCCGCGCTCCGCCGATTGCATAGACGCCAGGACTTTCCTGAGAACGTCGGCATCCCGTATATCGCCCGGCTGCCACACGCGTGCAACGCTCTTCAGCACTCCCCGGTACATAGTCTTGCCCACGGCATCCGCCATCGCCTCGATCTGCTGAACCAGCTCTTTCTCTTCGGCGGATAAATCGCGGTCCTCTTTTGTGGCTGAACCCTTGCCACCTTTCGGCTTAGTCTCGGCAGTGCCGTTCGACGCCTGCCCATCGTCCCGCAGCGGCGGACGCAACCCATTGCGCCAGCCTTCCGGCGTTGCCCATCCGAACAACTGAGGTGTTTCCGTGGACCGTCCGCGCCCATCGAGGTCCACCCAGGTTCCGCCGAAGTAATAGAGATAACGTCCCAGGCCGAAGCACGAAGCGGCCCGCTTGAACGCCTGGGCCTCCGCGCTGGTTCCGGCATTGTCATTGTCGGCCCATTCCTCGCCCGTGGCGGAATGAGAGCCGATGCCGTGAATCGTCAGATCGCAGGTGACGAACACTTTGGCGACGACTTTCTGGTCCTCGCCCCGCTCGAAATTCGCGCTGGTATGGACGGCGTATTTCCGCGTCCAGCCCGCGGGAGTAAAAAGCTGATTGAGCCGATCGGTATAGGCCCGCTGATCGGCGTAAGGCATGATCTGCCCGCGGCTTCCGTCCTGGTTTGTGCTCATCACCCGCCACTCCACCAGCGAAGGATGGAAAGGGATTTCCAGCTCCGCGATAAGCTCTCGGATCCTGGCAATGCTGAAACCGAACTGCGGTGCAGGAGCGGGAACTGCCGCCGAAGAACTCTGTCGGGGCGAATCGGCGGGGCGAACGCTTGCGGGATGCTTTTTGGGAGCAGTCACAGAAGTCTCCTTTATAAAATCAGGCGACGGGCGGTTTTCAAGCCGCGAAAAGAGGCTTCTTTCGCGAGCTCATCCTGTTATCTATTTTACAAGCCTGCCGCAGGTTTTCAAATCAGGGGTGCGGGCAAAAAAGGCTGTTGTCGCGGGAAAATGCCTGTAACTTATTGAAAAAAAGGGTAGTAGCTTTAAGCGATGAAAAAGCGAAACTGAGCGTACTTTCGTGTTCTCGCCTCCGTGGCTCAGCGACTCCGTGTGCAAAGGTTTTGTCTTGTTTTCCGGGACCTCACTCGTAAGTAATCACCTGGTCCGGAGCATGCTGCCCGATCTGAGTGACGCCCGTATTCATGCGGACGTAAACGCGTCCGCCTTCGGCGCGCCGGGCGCCGGTCAGATAGGTGATATTCAGCTCCTTTGGCAGTTGATCGCGCCGAACTCTCTCTATGCCAAAGCTGTGCCACTCACTGTCATCTCGTTCGGACCTGCTTTTCAGGCAGAGCCTCATATACTCCGCGCCCCATTGGTTCATGTCCATACCCAGACGACGAAGCGGCCGTGGAACGCGATTGAGAAACGCGGTGCGCACTGCCTCCCGGGCTTCTTCCTCGTTGTCGAAGGGCCCGAAGTTTTTTCCACGCAGGTACTCCAGCGCCTGCTGGGCCACACGCAGGGTGCGGTCATAGGCGTAGATGAAATCGCGCAGGTGTTCCTCTTCCGCAAGTTTGTTCTGGCCGGCAATCGCCGGAGGCATGACGACATAAACCCGGCTTCGCCCGGCGCTCCAGCCCGTGAGCGAATTGGGAGTGTTGCGCGCGCCGCCTGGGTTCTGCTGCTCCTGCAAATTGTAGGTGGCCTCATTCAAATGCATGTTGGTTTCATAGATCCCCGTCCCCAGGTAAACGGAGATGTTTGTGCCCTGCTCCGCATTCCGGGTTATGGTCAGCCGGGCGTAAACCTCATGGGTATCGTCACCAAAGGTGAGCGCCCCCATGGCCCGGTTCAGCCGGCTAAAAAACCCCTGCGGAATTCTTCTCTCGATGGCGATGCTCCAGGCGGGCAAAGTGTACTGTTGCGGACCGGAGGTCGTTGCCAGGTCCAGCCCGGTCTGGGTTGCGGGGTCGCCGTTATCGGCGCGAAACACACCGGCCAGATCGGCGCGGGCCGAGTACCTTCTTAACAGCGGCTGGATGACCGGAGCTCTCCTGGGTTTGTTGACAGCAAGCGGGGCTGCGGAATAAGGGGCCGGTGCTCCGCGCATTGCCGCCTGGACTGCGATTGCGTTGGAAAGCGGCCGGAGGGCTGGATTGTTCCTGACTCCGAGATTGCAGGGTGGGGGCCAGTGAAGTCGCGGACCATGTGCGGCTGAGCCCGCGTTTGGAACTCCCGGCTGTTTTGCGGCAGGCTGAACCGGAATTCGACTTGCGGCCGCGGCCTTAAAGGCCGGAGGCCAATGCAACTCATTGGAATGGGAGTGCAGACCGGGTTTTGCAAACGGACCGCTCTTGTTGGGCATGGGAAAAAGGCCTGGAGTTACCGGGAGATTCTCCCACAATCGGAGCAAATCCTCCAAAACCAACAATATCATTTAAAAGAATTCCTCCGTTCCCTCGGATTTTTGTCCTCCGTTTCCTCCGTGTTTCAAGATTTATGGTTTTGACTTTGTCTTTGGTTGCGGCTTCGTCGCGCCGCGACTCCGTGGCGCAAAGGTTTTGTCTGCGGCGACGCTCGAAAATTTATATACTACGATCCAAAGAACAAGGAGCGGTCGTGAATCAACTGAACTGGCCGGAACTCGACTGGGAGCAATGGAAAGAGACTGCGGACACTCTGCATATGTTCCTGCAGATCGTCGGCAAAACTCGCGTCGCGCTGACTCCGAGGCAAAACCACTGGTGGAACGTGCCGCTGTACGTTACAGCGCGCGGACTTACTACTTCGGTCATGCCGCTGCCGACCGGCGGCCTGCTCGATCTCGAGTTCGATTTCATTGCCCACGAGCTGGTCTTTCGGTCCGGTTCCGGCTCGATCGAACGACTCAAGCTCCGTCCGCAATCGGTTGCCGCCTTTTTCGCCGAATATCTGGCCGCCCTCGCTAAGCTAAGCGTCAATGTTCATATCGATCCGATGCCCGCTGAGCTCCCGCAAGCCATTCGCTTTGATCAGGACACGACCCACAAGAGCTCAGCACTGCGGATACGCTCCTGAAGCGGTTCTCCACAAATTTTTACGGCAAGATCAGCCCGGTCCACTTCTTCTGGGGTGCCATGGATCTCGCCGTGACCCGTTTTAACGGCCGCAGAGCGCCGGCGCGTCCGGGGGAGGACGCTATCCAGGCCGAAGCCTATTCTCACGAATGCATCAGCGCCGGCTTCTGGCCGGGCAACGGCGGCTACGGCCAGGCCGCGTTCTATGCCTACGCGGCTCCGGTTCCGGAGGGCCTGGGCGAGACAATTCTTGCGGGCCCGGGCAGCTTCAATAAGAATCTGGGGGAATTTATTCTGAACTACGATGATGTGCGCCAGTCTCCCCATCCGGCGCAGGCTGTTCTGGGTTTTCTTGAAGAGACTTATTCCGCAGCCGCCAATGCGGCCGGGTGGGACCGCGCCAATCTGGACCGTCACGACGCGATCGCCTATGCCGCCGTTCGGCTTTCATGATTGGCGTGGCTGTGCTTCAGGGCCAACGCAGTCAGGTATGAAAAACCCTCACCACGGATGAACACGGATAAAAGCACGGATAACAACGGATAGCATCAAACCCGGAAGGAAATGTTCTTTTGTCTTCGGCTCTATCCGTGCTGATCCGTGCTGTTATACGTGTTCATCCGTGGTAAGGGTTTTCATATCTGAGGTTCATCTTTCCTTCCATGCGCTCAAGCCGTTGACGATCCGGAAACGTTCGCCTGTCCTCCCATTTCCTGGTTGACGATCCTTGAGTGAACTTAAAATATTGGCCTTCTATATAGTGCCTTGTATCCGCAATTCTTTTTTTAAGCTCAGGGTCGGCAGTGCAGAGATCTAAGTACCGTAGGACGAAGACGGCTGCTCTGGGTTGGCGGTCAGCCACAATCCGGACTCCACCTGGGTCTGAAAACGCGCCGGTAAGTATCACCAATATCATGTCCGTTTTCTGTGCGTCTAGATTTTTCCCCGCAATCACTTTTGTTACCGCTACCGCAGCCGCATCTCCGAGTCCGTTAATGAGCTTACTTTCTCGCCCCTCAAGCGAGCCTGAGGTAATCATTAACTGAATCACGTACTCCGGTTGGTTGCCCGGCGGCCTGGGCGGAACATCGGCCTGAACATCAGTCTGACAGAAGGTCGTACTACTGATAAGGAGACAGGCCAGAATTCTCAGAAAAATTTTCATATTCACCTCACTGCGCTGATATCGGAACCGATAACCCGGGAATGGATGTCCCCGGTTTCTCATGCGGACGCCAGAGCGCCCAGAAAGTGAGTGCTCATTGGGCTGATTTAGTCGGAGGCGGATTCATTGCAGCCAACGAGTTTAATATTGGACCGCTAAAATTTCCGTACACACACAATAGAGCCTTGAACGCCAACACAACTTCATATAGCAGAATGCTCTCCCCGGCGAATGGTAGGGTCGGCGTCCACAAGGCGAATCTCGGGGCCACTCTCCGGATATACGCATCTACGTTAAGCTTTCCATCAAGACCTCGCGATTCTCTATATGCTTGTATCATGGCATCTTCAATAGAGACTAATTCAGTTGCATCTGATCTTCCAGCTAAAGAGGCGCTGTCAAGCACCCTACAAATGGCCGTGCAGATGTTGAATAATGCCTGTCTGAGCGCCTGAATACTTAATATCGACTGCACGAGTTCAGGATCAAGAACTTTAGTCTTTCGTAGCGTCTCCGTTAAGCCGCAAATGCGTTCGTCAGTCTGCTTGCCCGGATTCATCCATTCGCGCTTCTTGCTGAAAAAACTCACTGCCTCGTCAAAATACAGTACGGACATCAGCCGTTTTTCCAAAAGACTACCATCCCGAGGATGCCTTTCTGGCGCATTGAGAATCGTCCTATTTGCCGCTAATCTGAAGATCTCGAAAGCGTCCTGCCAAATTGAACGTTCACCGAAAAGATATTCATTCACTTCTTTACCGTGAGTATAAGCGTTGCGAACGTTGTAGAGGGCCTGGATCCATTGCTTGAGCCGTTCAAGGACCTCTTGCCGCTCGATCCCCGGCGCTTGTGAAATCGCTTTTTCAATGCGTGACTGAGCTTGTGGCAAGAACAGGCTTTGAAGTCGATCCCAGACTTGATTGGCAGAGTCCCCTTTTTTGCTCACATCGAGAAGGGCTTCGAGCGCGCTGCAAATGTTCTGAATATCCTCCGCGAATCCAGACCTGGACGCAGAGCGGTAGCAAGATTCCATGAAGAACCACAGGGCCGTCAGAATGCGCGATTCAGTTTTTTTCAGCTCCTCTTGCAGTGCTTTGAAAAGCTCCGCCGGAGTCGGATCGTAAAAAGGCCCCGGCTGAACTGGCTGATTCGGTGGCAAGTCCAGATGTACTTGTCTGAATGAAACCTCTGGCACAGGGTGAATTTTTATATCGCTCCAAAAGGTGGTTCCGTATTTCGACCACCGCACATGACCAGAGGAATCATTTTCCGCTCCTTCAGGCAGAACGAAAGCCTCAAAATAGAAGTCCTCCGCGGCAGGTCTGTCGGGAGTAGAAAATGGAATGCGAGACCATGCGAGATAAAAAAGCGCCGCACTCAGGCGCTGCCAATGTTCTTGACCGATTACTTGAAATTGCTCCAGCGTGGCGATCCACATAGTAGAAATCGGTTTCCCGTCTCTTCCGACGTACATAGCCAAGTGATTTGACGGTCTGGAAAACATCAGGAAGCTTTGCCAGTTTTCCTCTGTGTCACGCCACAAAAGGAAGGGCTCAAATTTGAAACTGTTCTGTTGGCCTAATGTGCCGACAGAAAAATTGGCGTACGGAAAGACGAGGTATTGCAGCCTGACCTTGGGGCTTGGAAACGACTGTAACGGTATTCGCAGTGGTGTCTGTGACACATACTTATGTTCGCACGGATCAACGATATTTGGGTACCCGAGCCGGTCGCACCGCTAGGATGATATGTGACTGTGGCCGACTTCTCTTTTATTCACGGAAACCGGGGGCGGATATTGGCACTGCCAAAGAAGGGGAGGGAAGTAGTAGAGTCGCAAAGCGCGGCGTGAGCACCTGCTTTGCGAAAAGACCGACCAATCAGCCGCGCTTAGTGGTTCGCTCCGAACTTCGTTCGGAGCGAACTGACCGGGGCGTCGGTGGACGTATTCTAGTGAGTAGTCTTGGATCCGCGTTTGTACCGAAACTGATTGCCCGGTTCCGAAGTTGGCGGGATCGTTTCGCCACGCTCAATCACGGTTCGGCGGCCATCTTCCACTTTTCCTCCACGTGGCCCAACTTCGATCAGTTCCCCAGAGTCTGGTGCTTTCTCGCCCGGTTTGTAAGTCTCCATAAAATTCCCCCTACAAATGGAACTTTAACAAGGAAATCGGATCGAGGCAATGGCTCGCGAGTGATTGCCATACCACACCCCGTTAAAGAAGTGGAAGGTCCGGCAATTCATTCGATGGGGAACGTCCCGGCTGTTCCCCGGATTACCAAGCATCAATATTTGGCTGCCATTTGGTCAGGGGGATGAGGAGCCCGACCTGACCGCCCACCGGGGGAAAAACTCTTAACGTGGCAGTTCCTGCAGTAACTTCGCAGCATCTGGGTCCCCGCCGGCGGCAGCCTTCTCGTACCACTGGCGTGCCTGTCGGTAATCCTGCGGAACTCCATGACCCTTCTCGTAAATTATGCCGAGGTTTGTCATAGCGAAGCTGTTGCCGGCATCGGCGGCTCTTTCGTACCACTGGCGTGCTTGTTGGTAATCTTGCATAACGCCGTAGCCGTTCTCATACAGAAAGCCGATATTGCTTAGGCCGCTACTATCGCCCGCGGTCGCAGCTTTTTCGAACCAGAGACGAGCCTGATGGTAGTCTTGCCGTACGCCACGGCCAGCAACATAGAGCAGGCCAAGATTGTTCATGCCTGTATAATTCCCCGTAGCAGCCGCCATTTCATACCATTGCCGTGCCTTTTCATAATCCTGCTGCACTCCATGACCTTGCTCATATAGATACCCAAGGTTATTCATAGCGATGCCATCGTCGAGGATGGCAGCCCTCTCATACCACTGGCGTGCCTTCTCGTAATCCTGCGGCACTTCTCGACCCTTGTCATATATGAAGGCGAGGTTCTTCATAGCGGTGCTGTTGCCAGCGCTTGCTCCTTTCTCGTACCACTGCCGCGCCTTATCGTAGCTCTGTTGCACTCCATGACCTTGTTCATACATAAGCCCGAGGCGATTCATAGCGGTGCCATCGCCGACCGCCGTGGCCCTCTCATACCACTGGCGCGCGCGCGCATAATCCTGCGGCACTTTGCTACCGCTGTCATACATGAGACCGAGGTTGTTCATAGCGTCGCCGTTGCCGGCGTTTGCTGCCCTTTCATACCACTGGCGTGCCTGCTGGTAATCCTGCAGCACTCCGCGACCGTTGTCGCACATAAATCCAAGGTTGTTCATGGCGCCGCTATTACCGATGACCGCAGCTTTCTCATACCATTGGCGCGCTTGCTGGTAATCCTGTAACACTCCAAGTCCGTGATCATATAAATAGCCGAGATTGTTCATGCCGCTGGCATTACTGGCGGCCGCAGCCTTTTCATACCACTGGCGTGATCGCTCGTAGTCCTGTCGTACTCCGCGGCCGTTCTGATATAAATAGCCGAGGTTGCTCATGGCATCGCTATTGCCGGAGGCTGCAGCTAGTTCATACCACTGGCGAGCTCGCTCGTAATCCTGTCGAAGCCCGCGGCCGTACTCGTACAAATAGCCGAGGTTGTTCATGGCATTGCCATCGCCAGCGGTCGCAGCTTTTTCATACCAAAGGCTCGCACGCTGGTAGTCCTGTGTTATTCCCCAGCCGTTGTTATAGAGGAGCCCAACGTAATACACCGCAGTGCTGTTGCCTGCTTCCGCAGAGGCACGAAACAAGGGAACCGCCTCGATGAACTTGCTCTCGCTGAGTAAGGCCTTGGCTGTGGCCAACTCGTCAGTATCTCCGCGTTTCATAGAAGTTTTGGGGAGAGGAACCGCTTCCGTTGCGGAGGTTCTTCGTCCCAGCGGCGATATGAAAACATATTCGCCGCCCTGATGTCCCGGAAGCATTCCGCGCGCGGGAGTCTGGAAAGCGTTTGACGCCAATGGGATAACGTAGGCTTCGAGTTCCGCAAAAGTGATATATCCATCGCGATTGAGGTCTGCAGCTCCGGCCAACCCCTCAAGCAACGCGCCCGTAAAGACGCTGTGTCCATTGGGCCCGGTGTCAAGCACCTCCTGAGATCCGCCACCAGCAGACATGAATTCTCTTGTGACTCTTTCTGTTACTTCTTCAATGTAGTTCGGCGTATCAGGGGGAACGCTTCCACTACGAGTCATCATCAGGCCGCCAAAACAGGCATCAATAATGAAGAGCTGATGGCGAGCGGATTTCATCAACTGGGAGACCTCTTGCAATTCTGTGTATGAAATATAGGAGGAAAAATCGCTACCGCCATCGTGGGGAATTATGTAGCCTCTCATCTCATCGCCGATGCGCCTACTGCGACCATGGCTGGCAATAAATACCGTAACGCGATCATCTGATTGCAAGTTGTGTTCCAATAAGTCGAAAGTCCCCAGGATATTAGCGCGGGTTGCACTCTCATTGTAAAGTGCTGTGACCTGATAGCCCTGTGATGTGAGATACTGCGCGAGTGCCGCGGCATCCTTCTTCGCGTACGAAAGACGCCGCCATTGGGGAGCCGAATAGGAATCAATGCCAATGACCACTGCATAGCTGTGCTTAAATGCAGCAGCTCCAGACATGCTGGTCAACTCACACAAAAGAACCAACTGCACGAAGATAGACTTAAGCACTCGCAAATGCAGCCCCATTGAATATTCTCCGGGCGAAATATCGACTCGAAATAGGGGAGGTGTTGCCGTATTATACCTGACTTATGCACACGATTTGAGCTGATGGAGAAATGCTGAGGCGGCAGGCCGTTTGGGGACCCTGGAAATCCTGTTGTAAAACAGAGAGGCTGCGAAGTAGACGCTTCGCGAGCCGATTTCCAGGAGGTCAC
>WNFD01006479.1_pt1 | contig 14169 bp, 16 predicted proteins | sample 5400491 | NCBI WGS metagenome assembly WNFD01 (sample SAMN13153343, study PRJNA577476) | soil metagenome | isolation source: 120 cm saprolite under Douglas fir tree site 2 hole 2 replicate 2 | place: USA:California | collected 2015-04-18
GACATCCGTTCACAAGACTCAAGAAACTCAGCCTGCGGGACCTCGTGGATGCACCGTTTGTGTGGTTTCCAAGGTGGTCAAGCCCCGCGTTCTACGACCGCATGATGCACGAATGTTATCGTGGCGGTTTGAAGTCTCCTCGCATCGTTCAGGAGGGAGTGAACGAGGCAACTATCCTGAGTCTCGTATCGACCGGCTTGGGCGTGGGATGGGTCCTTGGAACCGCACGATGGCGGTGCCCTGAGACCGTTGTTGTCGTACCCGTGGTCGATTTGAACATGCCTGTCACGTTGGCTCTCGCATGGAGAAGGGACAATGCGTCTCCTTTGCTCGCAAAGTTTATTGGCGATGTACAGCGCTTGCCAGACGTGCGAGCAGTTAACAGAGGTTGAAGGCCACGACGTCGACCTGTCCATGATCAAGGTCGATCGTGAAGAACTTCGAGGCATCCCAGGCGCGGCCACAACTGGTTGAGTGTCGCGGAGACGGTTGGAAAGCTGCCGAAGTTGGCGGTGGGTTGTGGCACTCGTATCGCCGAAAGTGGGCCCAATTCACTGTTAGCGCGCCCGATGTAATCCAATCGTAGGAGAGTTACATGAGAAAACTCATCGCGTCCACATTTACATCACTGGACGGTGTCATGCAGGCACCAGGCGGACCGGACGAAGATCCAACCGAGAATTTTACTTTAGGTGGTTGGACCTCGGCTTTCTGGGACGAAGCAATGGATCTTTCTGCGGCAGGTTTCGATGGTAAAGATCGCGAGCTTGTACTCGGCCGAAAAACCTACGAAATATTCGAGGCTTATTGGCCTCACCAAGCAGAGGATAATGCGATTGCGCGGACGTTCAACGCGGCAAAAAAACATGTGGCGTCCCGCACGTTGAAGTCATTGAGATGGAACAACTCATCGACACTTAGCGGTAACGTCGTTTCTGCCATCACCGCGCTCAAGGGGCAGTCCGGACACGATCTTCAAGTCATTGGCAGCGGCAATCTAATTCAGACGCTACAAGTCGCATCGCTCATTGACGAATACCACGTATGGACGTACCCCGTCGTTCTTGGCCGTGGGAAGCGATTGTTTGAAAAAGGCGCAAAGCCATGTGCACTGCGGCTCGTGGCTTCGAAGGTCTCAGCCTCTGGCGTTGTGATGAGCACCTATGTTCCGGCTGGAGATATTGCGCTTGGCACAGTTGGTCCATCGTGAGCCGGTAGAGAAACTCACAGCATTACGCACAGCACGGGCTAGGGCGAAGAAAAAGCCCCACAGCGAAAGTCGCTGCAGAGCTTGATCTTCACTCAGTCGGGACGGCGGGATTTGAACCCGCGACCCCCTGAATCCCATTCGACTTAGTCGGCAATTTGCCATCGGAGCAACCGCGTGGATCCAGCGCGGAAATATCCGACTTGCCGTGTTACCGTGCGCCGAATTATCCGAGTTCGGTGCCGACATCGGACACCAATCTATTAGCTGGTAATACTATGCGCTCCACCAAGTACCGTGATCGCGATCGACGCGGCCGGCAACAGGTCACAGGCGGGCGAGTTCAGGCTCAACATCCCGTTCTGATCGAGCAAGCCCCACAGGGACATCCCCTGTGGGGCTTTGCTTCGCCCCGCCACTCGCCGTCGCCAAGGGCTTAAGCTTTTCTCGCGAGTACGACGTGCGTCGCGGCCGGCGTCGCCACATGCTCGGTGCACGCGTAGCCCAGCGCCGGCAGGTCCATCCCCGCAAAGAGTGCCTCACCACTGCCGAGCAGGATCGGCGCGATCGCGACATGCATCTCGTCGATGAGCCGCGCCTGGAGATACTGGCGCACCGTGGACGCCCCGCCGCCGACCTGGATATCGAGCCCGCCCGCGGCCTCCCTGGCGCGACGGAGCGCTTCCTCAATTCCGCCGGTGACGAAATGAAAGACGGTCCCGCCTTTCATCGTGATCGGTTCGCGCGCGTGGTTCGTCAGCACGAACACCGGCACGTGATACGGCGGGTTCTCGCCCCACCAGCCGCGCCACCGGTCGTCGGGCCAAGGCCCGCGCACGGGGCCGAACATGTTTCGGCCCATGATATACGCACCGATGCGTTCCCCGAAGCGCTTGGCAAAATCGTTGTCGGGGCCCGTCGCCCCGCCCGTTTGCCCGTGCATCTCGCGAAACGCGCGCGTGCCGACGTACCAGCCGTGCAGCTCCTCACCACCCACGCCGAGTCCGTGCTCCAGTCCCTGGCGGGGGCCGGCGCCGTACCCGTCGAGCGAGATCGCGAAGTTGTGGACGCGCAGTTTGGACATGGAATCCTCCGCTGGTTTCAGATGCGTCGAATGGGCCGTCCCAAAATCGACAGGCGAAGGATGTCGTGGGGCCCCGACCGCGCCCGTGTGTTGTCCTCAAGGTGCTTCAGCTTCCGTTGTAGTTCAAATCCGTCAAACTCGAATATCGAACAATAGTAAAAGAAAAGGGGGGACTAGTCCCGACAAAGAAAAATGCGAGCCAACCTAAGGGGCTGACTCGCATTTGCTAACTCTAGTCGGGACGGCGGGATTTGAACCCGCGACCCCCTGAACCCCATGCGAATCGCTGGGGGGCCGAGTTACGACACCCAGTAGTAATCACGCGAGGTTCTGGGCATCGGTGTCGTACCAGTCACCCCGAACGTCAACCGAGTGTCGTGAGAAACTCACAGCAAAACTCACAGCACGCGACCCCCTGAAAGGTCCTCAGGGGGTCGGCTCTTTCTGCCTCCCTCGGTACTCACAGCAACTCACAACAGCGCACCCCTTGACCCTATACCTTGGTATAAGGTCTATCTTGTCACAGTCTCAAGGAGAGCTGACAAATGGCGCTGACTATCGGTCAGGTCGCGACCGCGGCCGACGTGAACATCCAGACGATCCGCTATTACGAGCGGCGTGGCCTCTTTGCGGCGCCGAAGCGGACACCTGCCGGCTACCGTCAGTACGCCGAGGACGCGGTATCGCGCCTCCGCTTCATCAAGCACGCCCAGGAGCTCGGTTTCTCATTGCACGAGATTCAGGAGTTGCTCGGGCTGCGGGTTCGGCACGGCGCCGCGTGCGACGCGGTTGAGCGCAAAACCAGACTGAAGATCGACGTCGTCCAACAGAGGATTCGCGATCTTCAGCGCATGAAGCATACGCTGGAGCGGCTGGCCGCCGCGTGCGCGGTACGGCGACCCACAGCCGAGTGCCCAATCCTGGAGGTCCTGGAAGATCATGCCGACGTCAGTCACTAAGACGGTACTCGCCGCCACGGGCGGTGTCACTGCCGCGGTGGTGTCGACGCTCTGTTGCGCTGGGCCGCTGGTCGCCATCGCGCTCGGCCTGAGCGGCGCCGGGCTCGCGGCGACGTTCGAACCGCTACGACCCTACTTCGTCGCGGGTACTGTGCTGGCGCTCGGCTTCGGCTTTGTCGAGCTGCGCCGTGAGGAGAAGCGGGCGTGCGAGCCTGGCACCTTGTGTGCCTCGCCGATCGCCCGCCGCCGGATGAAGTGGGCGTTGTGGACCGCGACGACCGTCTCGATCCCGCTGCTCACGTTCCCGTGGTGGGCGAAGGTGCTCCTCAACTAGGAGGTTGACCGTGGCCGATTGCTCTGCGGCGGATCAACGCGATCTGACTGGCCGAAAGATCGAGCGGTTCATCCTCTGGCAGCTGCCCCTGATCGTTTTCGTAGCTGGCTCCTTCGGCGGCACTGTCTGGCACACCATACTGTGGACGACGGCGCTCACGGTGGCGGGCACGGCGTGCATCGTCAACGCGGCCCGCTGTGGTCGCCTCCACTGTTACTTCACTGGTCCCTTCTTTTTGCTCGGTGCCATCGTCACACTCACCTACGGGTTGGGCGTCCTGCCGCTCGGGCCAGGTCGCTGGGGCGCCATCGGCCTCGTGATGGCGGTGGGAAGTTGTTTCTTCTTCTTCGTCCCGGAGTGGCACTGGGGGAAGTACGTCACGCGGGCTCGTCCCGCAGGAGGTTGAGCATGTTGCAATCAGCCAAGGCAGGGCTCCTCGTCGCCGCCGGACTCACAGTCGCGGCTTTCCTGTGTCCTCTGTGCGGCGGGGGACTCCAGGCCGCAAAAGCGCAGAATCAGGACATTGCGGCCCAGACTCCGGACACGGCCACCGTTCGCCTTCATATCTCCAAGATGACGTGCGGCAGCTGTCCCACGACCGCGCGGCTCGCCTTGAAGCGACTCACGGGAGTGTACAGCGCCACTGTGACGTTGGACGACAGTCTTGGCGTCGTGCGCTACGACCCGCGGCAAGTCAACCCCGCCCAGATCGCCGCTCACCTTACCCGGCTCACCGGCTTCGGTGCCACGATCCTGCCGGACTCGACCAAGACCTCTCGGAGCCCCGGGGACAACTAGCCATAGCGGGAGGGAGACTCCAGTGAACGAAGCACGAGAACTGAACATGGAGGTCGCCGGCATGACGTGCGATCATTGCGAGCGCTCCGTGGCGAAGGCACTCCAGTCGGTACCTGGAGTCCGTCAGGTACTCGAGGTGAGTCACGCTGACGCTAGCGCGCGCGTCATTGCAGGGCCGGAGGCTACGGCGGATCGGCTCGAGCGCGCGGTCGCGAAGGCGGGGTACCGTGCGCGCGTGATTGATCAGTCCAAACGGCCCGAAGCGCCGACGGTGTTTACAAAAGGTGGCGGCGACTTTGACCTCCTCATCGTAGGGGGTGGCTCCGCAGGCTTCGCCGCGGCGATTCGGGCTGCTGATCTCGGCGCACACGTGGCGATGGCCGAAAGCGGCACGTTGGGCGGGACGTGCGTGAACGTGGGCTGCGTGCCGTCGAAGACGCTCATCCGCGCGGCCGAGGCGCAGCACCGCCGGGTCCATCACGGATTTCGAGGAATCCCCTCGGCCGATGGGCAGCCCGACTGGCCGACGGTGCGCGGCGAGAAAGATACGCTCGTGGCCGAGCTGCGGCAGACGAAGTACTGGAACGTGCTGCGGGCGTACCCTTCCATCACGCTTTTCCAGGAGCGCGCCACCTTCATCTCCGGTCTCGAGGTTCGACTCGCCAGTGGTCGTACGCTGACTGCGGGCAAGATCATGGTGACCACGGGCTCCTCTCCCTGGGCACCGCCGATCCCAGGTCTCGCCGAGGCCGGCTACCTGGACAACGCGTCGGCGATGGCGCTGGAGCGCCTGCCGGAGTCACTCCTCGTGATCGGTGCGAGCGCCGTCGGCCTCGAGCTGGCGCAGATGTTCGTGCGGCTCGGCGTGCGGGTGACGGTCCTCGAAGCGCTACCCCGCGTCTTGCCGGCGGAAGACGCGGATATCGGCAACGCCCTGGGTGATTATCTGCGGTCGGAGGGTCTAGAGCTGCACGCCGGCATCCAGATCGACCGCGTGAGCCGTGCCAGCGACGGCTATGCGGTCCAGTTCCGTGCCGGCAGCGAGGAGCACACGGCCCGCGCGAGCCAACTGCTCGTCGCGACGGGCCGCCGAGCCAACACGGCCGGGGTCGGGCTCGAAAGGATCGGCGTCAGCCTCGGCAAGAAAGGGGAGATCGTCGTCAAAGAGTTCCTGCAGACGACGAACCCGAACGTGTATGCTGCAGGCGACGTGATTGGCGATCCAATGTTCGTGTACGTGGCAGCGTATGGCGGCGCCCTGGCGGCCGAGAATGCTCTCACCGGGAACCAGCGCCGGTACGACCTGTCGGCGCTGCCGAAAGTGACGTTCACCGATCCCGCCGTGGCTTCCGTCGGCCTCACAGAGGATCAGGCACGTGGCCGGGGTATCGAGCCGCTGGCTTCAAAGCTCCCGCTCGAGCACGTGGCACGGGCGCAGGCAGCCCGCGACACGCGGGGATTCGTCAAGCTCGTGGCGGACGCTGGTACCAAGAAGGTCATCGGCGCGCACATCCTTGCCGCCGAGGCGGGCGAGATGATCACGGAGCCGGCGCTCGCGATCAAGTTTGGGCTCACGATCGAGGATCTCACATCGACCTTCCACCCGTATTTGACGCTGTCGGAAGGGATCAAGCTCGCGGCGCAGGCGTTCACGAAGGACGTCGCGAAGCTGTCGTGTTGCGCGGCTTGATAGCGTGACGACCCCCACGGTGGTTGCGGCTTCTCGCTTCGGCCGAGCGCTCAGGACTCTGGACGCTGGCGGCATTCGGATGTGTGAGTCGATGTACTCACCGGACCAAGACATCCCCGCCCACGTGCATCCCTGGGCGGGCTTCAGCCTCACTCTCGACGGAGGGTACGACGAGGCGTACGGCTCCACGATGCAGCACTGCGGTCCGGCGTCGCTAGTGTTCCACCCACCCGGAGAGATCTTCTCGGACCGGATCTCCAGTGCCGGCAGCCGGTGCCTTACAGTCGCGGTGGACCCGGTCGTGCTCCAGACCGCTGTCGACGCCCTTCCCGCACTTGATCGCCTTCGCTACACACTTCGTTCTGCGCCGACATGGCTCGTGTTCCAACTGCGGGCGGAGTTCGCGCTCCACGACGACCTTTCAGCGGCGTCGGTAGAGAGTTCCGTATTCGCGCTCCTGGCCGATCTGTCTGAACGGCCTGGGCTGAGCCTCCGCGGCTCGCCCCCGGTTTGGCTAGAGAGCGTAAAAGAGCGAATCCACGACGAGTTTCGGCAGGCGCACTCGCTCGACGCGCTCGCGCAGAGCGCCGGCGTACACCGCGTACATCTGGCGAGAGCATTCCGGCAGCACTACGGCTGCACCGTTGGCGCCTACACCCGGCAACGCCGGGTCGAATACGCCTGCCACCAACTGCTCAGCTCAGGGCAACCACTCTCGCATATCGCCCTGTCAGCTGGATTCGGGGACCAGAGTCATCTCACGAACGTCTTCCGACGTTTGGTCGGCGTCCCGCCCGGCGTGTTTCGCAAGCGCTTCAGCCGACCGACTCGGCACGCGTACGCTAATCCGCTGCAAGCGACAGGCTAAAACCTTCCAAGACTGGCTCCTCCGGCGGCACTAGTTTGCGACGAGAACCCCATGACCTTTGGGCCTCGATGAGTAAGCGCCTGTTCCAGGCGGGCTCCGTCCTAAGCGGGACCGTGGCTGCTGTCACCAGCGCGGCAGCCAGCATTTGCTGCATCGGACCGCTGGCGATCGCACTACTCGGCGTGAACGGCGCAATCTTGGCGGCAGCGTTCAAGCCGTACCGGGTTTATCTCCTCAGCGGCTCGCTCGTGCTACTCGCGGGTGCGTTCTGGAGCGCGTATCGCCGGGCCCCGGCGCGCGACGGCACGGCGTGCCCCGTGCCGGCGGGTCGCCGGACCCGAATCCTCCTCTGGGTGGCGCTGGGTCTGTGGATCGGAGCGGTCGTCATTCAGTATCTCGCGAACCGGTTGTGGTTGAAAGGAGGAGTGGTCCTATGACAATCGTAACAAAGCTCGGCCTGATCCCCCTCGGCCTCTTGTTGGGTCTGATGCCCCGCCCCGGCGCGGGTGGCACCTTCATCGCCCTGGACGGCGCCGCTCAGCCGCTCAAGGGCGCGTTCAATGCCGACGCCGGTCACGTGCGGTTGCTGATGTACGTGAGTCCGACGTGTGGCGAGTGTCTGCGGGGTGCGAGGCAGGCCCAGAACCACGTTCTCGCGGCCGTCGGCGACTCGAGCCTCCGGGTCTACGTCGTGTGGGCGCCCAAGAACGGCGGCCGTCAACAGGATGTCGGACGTGTGACCCAGATCGTGACCGACCCGCGTGCTGCACAATACTGGGACGGGCATCGAGCCCTCACGGACGCCTACGACCGGATGTTGGCGTTGAGCGGCCCGTGCGCCGGCATCTTCATCTTGTACGGAAGGCAAACTCGCTGGGATGGCGCGACACCTCCGAGGCCGGACTATCTGGAGGATGCGCACGCCCGAGAATTCAACCGCCCCTATCCGCAATACGACCCGCAGCGCTTCGCCGACAAGGCGCGGGAGATGCTCAACACGAGGAGGAACTAACCATGCGCCCCCACACGATCACACCAAGGAGCCTCCCTGGAGGGAGAAGCCTAAGCGCGCTCACCTCCGATCTCCTTGCCCGGCTTCCGACCATGACGGAGGAGGAGCAGCGCCTGGGGCTCGAGATCTTTCGCCAGCTCGCCCAGGGTGAGCCCGTCTCGAGGTCGGAGCTCGCTGCGGCGTTGGAGGTTCCGTCACACACGGTGGCTGAACTGCTCGAACACCCGAACCTCAGGTCCCTCACCTACGCCGACACGGACGGGCAGATCATCGGCTTTGGGGGCCTCGCCGTCCGCGAGATGCCGCACCGGTTCAAGGTTGACAGCCGGACGTTGTACACGTGGTGTGCGTGGGACAGTCTGTTCATTCCGGTGATCCTCGGTGCGGAGGCCGAAGTGGAATCGCCGGTGCCCGGAAGCAGCGCTCGCGTCCGCTTGAGTGTCGCCCCCGACGGAGTGAACCGTCTGCAGCCACGGACCGCTGTCATGTCCTTTCTCTTGCCGAGTGCTCAGACCTTTCAGGCAGACGCCCTCAAAGCGATGGCGAGCTTTTGCCACTACATCTTCTTCTTCCCAAGCCAGGACGCAGCTGCGGCCTGGACGAAGAGCCATTCCGACACTACGGTCATTTCAGTGTCAGACGCCTTCGAGCTCGGCCGCCTAATGGTTGCCGCGCGATGGCGTCCTGCGCGGTAGCAGGCGTGTCAACGGTGGACCCAGCGGCCCTCGCGCCCCGACAACAGTGGCTGAACCGGGCTTCGGAGCGCTTCTCGATGAAGACCTCGAGCGAGCCCCAGGCGTTGGGATCGTCGCGGATGCGCTTGCAATAGGCGCAAATCAGCAGCAGCTCGCGTCGTGCAGGTATGTCACTCCTTCGCCGCCTTCGCATAGGCGAGCTGGATGACGGCGTCGGATTCCGCGTCGGACGCGAGCACGCAGACGACCGCGCCCTCCTGCCAGAACACCAGCGTGAGTCTCCCCGCGCGGTACACTTGGAACGTGATGCCATTATGCTCGCGCACGTCGACGCTGCGGGGCAGCTCCGCGAGCCGTCCCTCGAACATCTGGCACACGAGGTCCCGGCCCTCAGGTCCTCGATACGCGAACAAGGCACTGGGGCGCCCGCGAAGCCGATGGATGCGACCGCCGACCAGCCGGTATCCCATCATCCCGAGGTCGAACACGCGCGTTGGGAAATCGATCCCACCCCTGGCATAGAGGCTCTCGACCGCCGTGCCGTCGGAGCTCCGGAGATCGAGCGCGAGGTTGCCGTTGGAATACTCAGCGAAATCACGGGCTACGGCGTCGACCAGATCCGCTCGCGGTCGGGACAGGAGCAGCAGCGTCACGGCGGCGGCCGCGAGCAAGGCGCCGGCCGTGGCCCATCTCCACCACCACCGGCTGGTCCAGCGGGCGGCCGGCCGAGTTCGCCCGTCGGCCGCGTCCAGGGCAGCGGCGACTCGGGCCGCGAGTGCGGGCGGCACCTCCTCGCCCGGCAGCTGTTTGAGCGCGACGTCCCGGACCCACCGCAGGGCCTCCAGGTCGCTGCGGCACTGCGGACACCCGTCGAGGTGCGCCCGGACCTCGACCAGCCGCGTGTCGTCGAGCCGGCCATCGAGGAAGTCCTGGAGCGTGGCGCCGAGGTGATTCACCTTGTCGGTCATCGGTCCCGTGCGGTGCCTTTGCCGTAGCCGGCCTCGTGCGCGTACGCCTGCAGCATGGCGAATAACAACTTGCGGCCGCGGAACAACCGTGACCCGACGGTCCCGACCGCGCAGCCCAGGACCGAGGCGGCCTCCTCGTACGCCAACTCTTCGACGTCGACCAGCAGCAGCGGCGCGCGGAAATCCTCCGGCAGCTGCCGCAGGGCGCGCTCCACCTCGGGGCTCCACCGCCTCCCCCACCCGTCGACCGTGGTGATGTCGGATGCCGGATCTGGCGCCTGGGCGAACTGATGAAATCGCTCCTCCAGCTCCTCCAGCGACTCCATGCGTGGCCGTCGCTTCGCCTGGCGGTACTGGTTCACGAAGATCGAGTAAAGGATGGTGAACAGCCAGGCCTTGCCATTCGTTCCGGGGGTGAAGTTCTCGAACGTGCGATAGGCCCGAAGGAAGGTCTCCTGCATCAAATCGGCGGCATCTTGGGGCTCCTGCGTCAGCCGCAGGGCCGTGTTGTACAGTGCCCGCATGAAGGGCAGGGCGAGGGACTCGAACCGGACCCTTCGTTCGTCCGCGTCGCTGTGCGGCATGCCTGGGTCTCGCGCTCGGGAATTTTTCCGAGGGTTGGCCTGTTAACTCAATATGACTCGCCCAAGTCGGCGGGCCGTGGCGTGTGCACCAACATGAAGAGGAGGGCTCAACATGTACAGGATTTACCGTGTGGTTCGCGCAGCGGGACTAGGCGCCCTGGCTGCGGCGCTCGCTGGCTGCGCGCCCGACGCACCTGTCCGGCCAGCGAAGGCGCCGTCGTTCGACGCGGCGGCAGCGAGCCGCCCACCGTTCGTCTTCCCCGCCGGCTGCTGCTATTACCAAGGCCGCATCGTGCGCACCGTAGTGCCGCCAGCAAGCGACCCTCAGGCAGGGATCGACAATTTCTACGGCTTCCCCGCGGGCGCCGCAACTGGGCAGAAGGGCGTGGTAGGCGTCGCACCGGGAGCCCCCGGCTATCACGGTGGGCACTGGAAGTTCTTTGCGGTCACGTGGAACGTGACGCCCTACCTGTTGACTTCCGAAACCGCCGTGCTCGCCGCCGCCGCCGCGGGCGATGCGGCGGTGACACGCGTCCCCGACAACGATTTCAAGTGCCCGATCCAGCCCTAGCGTCCCGACTGGTGCGACCGCGAGCGACCGGCGGCGTGTAACGCTGGCCGCCCGCGCCGTCTCACACGCCTGACGGGTGACTCCGGAAGGCGTAGTGATCGGTTCCGGGCAGATCGGCGGGCCGCTACAGGGCGAGGAGTCTATGGAGGCGGAAAAACCGATGCGTCATTCCTTTCTGGCGGCCTGTTGCGCCGCCACCTTCGGGGCCCCGCTCGCGGCGCAGCTGTCGCCCTTCTGGCTCGATGCGTCAGTCGGTGCTAATGGTGGGGCCCAGCGGGCCGCCGTCAGCGTCTGGTACCCCGTAGTCCAGCTCGCTGGGCGCCTGTCCTTGGGCCTTGGCGCGCGGGTCTCGTCGTATGGGGGTGACCCGATCGGCTACACGAACCGCGGCACCGTCCAGGGCAGCCTTGCCTCAACCGTCTCGATCGACCCCGCCGTGTACGCGCTCAACGGCGCGGTGTTCGGTCAGCTCGATCTCACGAAACTCGTCGCCCTGGGCGCGAACCTCGACGTCATCGGCGTCGCCACAGGCCCGACCCGGATGGCGGGCTCGCTCGCGGAGAAGCCTCAGGGGCTCTCCTACTTCCGTTACGGCTCGAGGGACCACGGAGCCCTGAACTCGGAGTTTTTCGTCTCACTCCGGGTGGCGCCGCGGGTGCGGGTGCGTGGTGGCGCGAGCCATTATGTGACCAACTACACGGTCACCGAGACCGCGGCCGTGGGCGGGCCGAGCAGCCGCTACCAGAAATTCCAAACTGTGCTGTTCATTGCCGTCAGGCTGCGGCTGTAGACCCACGGCGACGACCCACGGTTCGGCGACGAGAATGGGCGCGCGGTCGGCGGCCGGACGATTGGGCCAGATCTCGAGATGTTGCAGCGGGCCCGGCGGTGGGGCGCGCAGGAGGGGAAGACGCACAGGGAGCTATTGGCGAGCGGATTCTCATTAGCACGAGGAGATGGAGCGCTTCGGGGAGAAGGTCATCGAGCGGTAGAGCGACCGAGCACCGCAACACCCTGTACGGCACACGGAGTCGGCTCACGCGTAACGCCTCGGCCCTCCATCAGACGACCACATGATGCACGTACAGGGGGTTGTGGCGCTTACGCAGGTGGCACAACCACCTCCACCGCTACGAGAAGAAGAAGCCCCACACCTGAACTCGGTGTGAGGCTTGACCTTCAATCAATCGGGACGGCGGGATTTGAACCCGCGACCCCCTGAACCCCATGCGCACGTTTAGTCAACGGAGTCACGACAAAGAGTAGCAACTACGCGATGTTCTGGGCATCGGTGTTGTGACTCGGACCCCGAAGATCAACCAGGAATTGTATCAGAATCACAACGAAACTCACAACGCGCGAACAGATGAAGCAATCTCGTTCCCTGTCACGAGGAGCGGTGCCTCTAGCTTTGCTGATGAACGACTCAGGCTGCCGTGCTTACCATCCATGATCAAATGGCTCCCCTGAACAACCGGTCTCCGGCTCATTGGCACGTTCCGGAATCCCCGGTGCCATTGTGGTACGAACATCCTTGAGCCCGTCTCGCTGACATAATAGGATGGTCCGTCGCCCACGAAGGTGTAGCCGTGCGTCTCCTCATTCATCTGCTGGTTGCAGTCGTCATCCCGTCTGTGCCGCTTGGCACGCGCGTCCTTCTGTCTGCTGGCAACCACGTCGCCGACCTGACGGCCGCCCCTAACGACAACAGAACGCCGGCGGGCACGCGTGTGGGCGACACGCTCCTGATCCATCTCGCCGTGAGCCCCGTCGCGTGGCACCTACTCGGCGACGCGAACTCGGCGCTCAGAGTTGCGGCATTCGGCGAAGAGGGAAAAGCGCCGACAATTCCCGCGCCGCTGATCCGGGTTGAAGTCGGCACACCGATTCATGCCATCATCCGGAATCCGCTCGACGATACGCTGGTCGTTCGCGGCCTGAGCGAGCGTGGCGGAGTACAGGATTCGCTCGTCGTCCCGCCGAGGGATACCGGCGACGTGACCTTCGTCGTGCGCCGCGTGGGAACGTATCAGTATTGGGGCGCCTTGAGGTCCTGGCAGCGCCAGGTGCCGCTCCCGCCAGCGGTGCGGCAAGGGTGGGGACGCTTCCGTCCCCGATTCGACTCGCAGCTCGCCGGCGCGCTGATCGTCGATCCGCCCGGCGCCGTCGTCAAGGATCGAATCTTCGTGATCACCGAGACCGTCGATCAAGCTCCACCGGTGCGCACCGAGCGGCATGGGATCCCCGGCCGCGAGTTCACCGCGTTGAATGGGAGATCGTGGCCGTACACCGAGCGACTCCATTACACCGTGGGCGACACCGTCCGGTGGCGCGTCATCAACGCGACCTTCCAGTCACATCCCATGCACCTGCACGGGTTCTACTTTCGCGTGGACTCGCACGGGGACATGGTGACCGGCGTCGACGAGATCTACGCCCCCGCGCAACAACGCATGGCCGTCACCGAAGGGATAAAGTTCGGCGACAATATATCGATCACGTGGGCGCCTGATCGGCCCGGCGGGTGGATCTTTCATTGTCACCTCGCCAGCCACATGACACAGGTCCCGTCGATCGATTCGGCCGACGCCATCGAGTATCCGCTTGCTGACGACCACGGCGACCCCGATCACCACTTCGTGAATGGCATGAACGGTCTCGTTCTCGGCATCACGGTCAGCGGCAAGGCCGCGCCGACAGGACCGTGGCGCGCAGCCAAGCACCTGCGTCTGTTTGTCCAGTCGGATTCGGCGCCCGGAGATTCCGTGCGACGATTCGGGTACGTGCTCCGGCGCGGCACCGCGCCACGGCGGGATTCAGTCGAGACCCCGGGGCCCGTCCTGGTGCTGACGCGCGGTGAGCCGACCAGCATCGCAGTGATCAACCGGCTCACGGAACCGACGGCCGTGCATTGGCACGGAATCGAAATCGAGAGCTACTACGACGGTGTGGTGGGCTGGAGTGGAGTTGCACCAATGACGGCGCCTGCGATTCGACCGGAGTCGACCTTCGAGGTGCACATCACGCCCAAACGAGCCGGCACCTTCATGTTCCACACGCATTTCAACGAGATGCGCCAGCAATTCGGCGGCCTCGTTGGCGCGCTGATCGTCCTGGAGCCGGGCGAGCGTTGGGACCCGTCGCACGATCTGCTGTTCCTCGTGTCCGATGCAGAGCACGGGCGAGTCGTGATCAACGGCTCGGCGACGCCGGTGACGCGAGCGCTGCACGTGGGAACCACCTATCGCATGCGGATCGCCAACATCGCCGGCTATCGGATGAATTTCGTCGCCCGCGTGATGGCGGACTCCTCCGCGGCCTCATGGCGCGCCGTCGCCAAAGATGGCTTTACACTCCCTGCACAGCAGGCAACGGTGGGACCGAGCGTTGCACGAGTGG
>WNFD01007534.1_pt1 | contig 14169 bp, 16 predicted proteins | sample 5400491 | NCBI WGS metagenome assembly WNFD01 (sample SAMN13153343, study PRJNA577476) | soil metagenome | isolation source: 120 cm saprolite under Douglas fir tree site 2 hole 2 replicate 2 | place: USA:California | collected 2015-04-18
AGTTTGCTTTACACCGCGCGAATTTTAGTGGGTGGTTGCCGTCTGTGTTCCGCCCGGCAAGTTCGCCAGCTCATTCACGCGCGCACGGAATGCCTGGGTCAGAAGTTGAATTTCTTCCGGACTATAACCGCCGGCGCGAAACGCATCGCTAACCTGCTGGTCGCTTAGCTGCGACAGAATGTTTGCAATCCATTTAGCGTTGGAAACAGTCACATTCTGCAGCATCTGATCGCGGGTTGCATGAAAGGCAAAAATGATTCGCTCGCCATTCACCTGCTTGATGAGTTTGCTCTTGGAATAGTCCTTTGGTTGATTGCGATTGTGGGTGATGTTGCTGCCATACTTGCCGAAGGTAGCTCCCAGATCACTCACGATGTAGCGCAGCTCAGTAGTTCCCGTGGTCGGATTCGGTACCACCAGCACGCGGTTGTTTGCCGTCTTCAAATCCCAGTTGTTCAGCAGGACCATCAATACCTTCAGACCCTGAAGCTCCTGAGTGCCGTGGAACGGGTTATTGTCCCAGTCCCACTCGTCGTCAATACGCTTGATGCCTTTCGGTCGCGCTTCAAAGCGAGCGTTCTTAACAACACCTTTTCCTTCGATCGTAACCTGGGGCACGTAATAGTCGATATCAGTGAAATAGCCGGCCGCCCAGACCAAGCGGCTGGCGGCTGTCTCCGATTGTGCCTCGTTACTAAACTTTATTCGCCACTTCATTCCCTGGCCGTCCGTGACCACATACTTCGTCGAATGGCCCGTTTTTTCTTCGTTCACAAATGTAACGCGCGAAAGATCCGGTTTCATGACGACGCCGCCGATGCCTGCCTTTCTTGTCCCCTTTTTTATCCTTCTGCGCCTGGCCGGGAAGGGCCAATACTGATAAAAGAATAAACGAGAGAATTGTTAACAAGGTGATTTTGACTTTATACATTTTTGCCTCCTGGCCCGTTGGCCCATCTGTTTGTACACGCTGACAAAATGAAGCCGATGGCTGTAGTTTTCCGGTACAAGATTCGACGGGGAGTGTCTGTTTCCGAAGCACACGAAACCTGATTGAAGCCATTCACCTGTGACTTAGCAATTAAGGTGCCGGGTCTGCGGTTTGCTGGAGGACGCCAAACAAATTGACTGCGATAGATATCAAGCGAATCAGAGCATTGCCCGGCGCGCGTAAAACGGCGCTGCCCGATTTCATCTCGCCGCAGCTCGCGACGCTGGTGCCCGCAGCTCCCAACGGCGACGAATGGTTGCACGAGTTGAAGTTTGATGGCTATCGCATGCTTTGCCACTTGCAGCGCGGCAAAGCACGTTTCTGGAGCCGCAATCAGAAGGACTGGACTGAGAAGTTTCCGAATCTGAGTAAAGCCTTAAAGGCGTTGCCTGCAACTGCGGCGATATTGGATGGCGAAGTTGTAGTTGTAGATAAGGCCGGGCGCAGCAGTTTTCAAAAATTGCAGCAATCGATGAAGGGTGGTGCCGCGAGTTTTGTTTTTCAGATTTTTGATCTGATCTATCTCGATGGTTACAACCTGACGCGAGTTCCCTTACAGAAAAGAAAAGCGCTGCTGGAAGATCTGCTCGCTGGTCTGGACGCAAAAGGCCCGCTTCGTTACAGCGATCATGTTGCCGGGAATGGCGCCCGGTTTTTCAAAGAGGCATGCGAATACGGCCTCGAGGGCATTGTTTCGAAGTTCGCTGATTCCGTTTACGAATCGACGCGCAGCCGGAGTTGGTTAAAGGTCAAGTGCATCAAGCGCCAGGAATTTGTCATCGCCGGTTATACGCCTTCGAAAAAAGCCTTTCCCGGTTTCGGATCGTTGATACTCGGAGTGTACGAGAAGGGCAAGCTTGTCTATTCGGGTCGGGTCGGCACTGGCTTCAGCATTAAGCAGCGTTTGGAATTGCAGAAGAAACTGGATCGCATTTCGCTGCCGGAAATGCCTTTCATCACGAAACCAAAGGATCCAGGATTAAGAGATGCGCATTGGGCCAAGCCGGAATTAGTTGGCGAGGTAGAGTTCACGGAGTGGACGGAAGACGGTTCGATCCGGCATCCGTCATTTCAGGGTTTGCGCGAAGACAAAAAAGCTAAGGACGTGGTGCGCGAAGAACCGGCTTAGGGCGTTCTCAATCGAGATCTTCTTACATGTATAAGAAAGAACCGGCGAGAGTCGAATCGATTCTCGCCGGTCCAGTTTAAACAGGGGTTGAAGCTTATGATCTTACGGAGCCATCGCCGGAGGCTTCGCACCCTGCGGACACAACCACAGTTCAACCAGCAGCGCATCGCGCGGTGGTCCAACCAAGGTAATGATCCGCGTGCCGCTAATACCTCTGGAGTTCACCAGGTAATCAACGATTCGAGTCGTGTGCTGTTGCACCTCACCAGGTCGCCCTCGCTGACCAGGATAGACGATGACATAAGCAGTTGAAGTCGGATCGTTCTGCAGTTCAATTGCATAATTGTCCAAACGCGCCTTTTCATCGTTGCGCGCAATGTTCGGAAACTCGTCGAACTTTTTACATTCAACCGGAACAGGGAATTGCACTGTGCAGGTCGCTGAACAATCGAGCGTGTAGCCGCCCATTCTGAGCGTAGCCGTCACGCTTTGGCCCGCGAGTCCTGTCGTATCGACGTGAATGGTGCTGGTCCCCTGGCCATCAATAATGGTACCGGCAGAAACCGTCCAGTTGTAGATGGGAGTTATGCTGGGAGAGCCACCGGTAACGGTCGAGCTAAAGGTCAATGGCTCGCCGAGTACCACTCGGTCGGGGCAAACAATGCCGACATTCGGACAGGTTGGATGGGGTGGCGGAGGTGGCGGACAACGATTGACTAAAACTGTCGTTGATGTGAACGCCTGACAGGCAGAGTCGCCACTGCCAGTGTCAATGTCCACGTACGCTTTGTAGTAGCCGGGTTTCAGGCCGGAAACATCCCAGGTAACGGTGGAACCGTCGCCGTCGATTCGTCCGGCGTTGGTGGTCCAACGATAGCGAACGGGAGAATTCGAGGTGACGCGAGCGTTCAAATGCACGACCGATGGTGCCGCTTGGCCTTCGCTCGGACACACCGTAATTACAGCAGGCTCGGCGACCAGACTCAGATTTGGAGGCGTGTAGGCAATCGTCTCTTGTCGCGCCCTTTTTTGGGCAACAGCGACTGACGCCAAAGCAAGCATGCTTACCAGCAAAACTGGTAGAAAAATTTGTATAACGGGGCGCTCGTGTCTCAGCATTTCCACTCCTTTTTCGGCCGTTTACTCTTTCAGCCCGTCCAGGCCCGCACGCCCACGCGCTGTCTTGAGAAGTAGCAGTTGATAGGAAAATAGAGGGAATACGGGCGTCTTTCCATAACTTTATCAGACCGATTACGGGTCGCCTGAACGATTCACACCAGGCAGCTAATCTGCTATCGCGATGAAACCTCGCCAGGCCGCTGTTTGACTCCGCCGGCGCTTTCGCAGCTTGCGCTGCCAATCGTCATACTTTCTCTGCTTTTTGGTCAAGCTGGTTGTCGCCGAAATAAAACCGGCGCCAATGCTAACGGATTTACCGCGGTGAGCAGCACGGCCGAGGGCGATCGAACCCAGGCCCGGGTGTTAGTCGAACAAGGCAAAGCGTTTTATCGCAGCGATCAGGATGACAAAGCGGCTGACGCTTTCGAACAAGCTATCAAGCTCGATCCGAACCTGGCCGAGGCTCACTTTCGTCTGGGACTCGCGTACGCGGCTCTCGGAAAAGAGCATGAGGCTGAGGAAACCTACAAGAAGGCAATCGAGAAGTACAAGAAATACCTGGAGAACAATAAAGACGATGCCGAAGGGCATTACGATCTGGGACAGACATATGCGGGACTGCATCTTTACAGCGAAGCAGTCAGGGAGTATCGCCAGGCGATTCATCTTAAAGACGACGACTCAGATATGTATTACGACTTGGGCACTGCATTGACGAAGTTGGCCCAGTATGACGAAGCAGTCGCTGCCTTTTCAAAAGCGCTGGAGATCGATCCAGAAAACTACCGGGCACAGGATGCGCTGGAAGAAGCCCGCGAAGGTGTGCAACGAATTAAGGCCGGGAAGAAGCACCAGGAAGACTTGCTGAAGCAGCAGAAGGAAGACGAGTTGAAGAATGCTAACGGAGATAATCCTGAGGGGTCAGCTTCCAATAATTCCGGAACAGGTTCTGCAAAAACAAATTCGAATAAGACAAACGTGAATAAGTCCAACTCGAATCGGAATCGCAAACCCTTAGTTAATTAGCGATTGTTTAGCTGCGGGCAGTGCCCGCCGTTCAACGAAGCAGGAGCACAAATGGCAACATACACGCCACCACCGTATTTTCCCCAAAGCTCGCTCGCACCACCAGACAAGAATCGTTACACGAAATTCAAGCTGGCAATGTTCGCGCTGGCGGTGGTGATCTTGCTAGCGCTTGGCGGCATTGGGCTGGGGATTTGGTATCTACTGAAATCGTTATTCTGAAAGCTGCACCATCGGCCCGAGGTGCGCTTGACAGTCTATGCCCCAATTACTTATAGTTTGCGGTTTCGGACTACCTGTCTGAAGTCAACAATGCAACGCTCGGTTGGTTCTGTCGGTGTGGAGGCGTTGCCCCGATTGCTTACGGGCTTTCGGTTTTGACCACTATTGTGGCGTAAGTTGCCTGCGTCGCGTTGGATTAATCCGCACGCTCCAGCGCCGGCACGCGTGAAAGACCTTGACTGGTCTTCTCGTCCCGAATATGCGACGCCACAGAAAAGTCGGCTTAAGGGAGCCAGCATCCACACCCGCTAGCGCGAAGTCAGAACATCCCTAACACAAATATTTATCAGGGCAGCTCGCCTGCGCTGACTGCCGGACAAAGCCATCAATGCGTGGCGGCAAAAGTTCCGGAAAGAGGCAGGTAACGCCCTTTTGCGCTTTTCGCTAAGGCGCAAACGAACTAACCGCAAGCACTAGTGAGCGGGTGAAGTTGAAGGAAGACAAAAAGTGCCAACGATAAATCAGTTAGTTCGCAAGGGTCGTCAGCAGGTCAAATACAAGACGGCCAGCCCCGCGCTGCAAAGTTCCCCGCAGAAGCGCGGAGTTTGCACGCGCGTGTACACGCAAACTCCCAAGAAGCCAAACTCGGCCCTGCGGAAAGTGGCGCGTGTTCGCCTGACCAATGGAATTGAAGTGACGACCTACATTCCAGGCGTTGGACACAATTTGCAGGAACACTCGATTGTTTTGATTCGCGGCGGTCGTGTGAAGGATCTGCCCGGCGTTCGTTATCACGTGATTCGCGGCACCCTTGATTCGGTCGGCGTGTCCGATCGTAAACAGGGACGTTCAAAGTATGGCGCCAAGCGCCCCAAGGCAGCAGGAAAATAGTTCAGCAGCTGCCGGGTGCCAGGTGTCAGGTGCCCGAATCCGACGCAAATGCTTTGCTGACACCTGACACCTGACACCTGACACCTGACACCTGATACCTGATACCTGGAACCTGAAAGATATGCCACGAAGAAGAGTCGCAGAGAGACGAGAAGTACTTCCCGATCCGATCTACAACAGTCCGCTGGTGACGAAGTTTATTAACGGCGTCATGTTGCAGGGCAAGAAGTCTGTGGCCGAGATCATCTTTTACAGCGCCATGAAGCAGATCGGTGAGAAGACCGGCGAAGAGCCGTTGAAAGTTTTCAAGCGCGCTATTGATAACGTCAGGCCCACCGTCGAGGTTAAATCGCGACGCGTTGGTGGATCGACTTATCAGGTGCCGATCGAAGTCCATGCCGAAAGACGCGGCGCGCTGGCGATTCGCTGGATTGTTTCCTATTCGCGTGGTCGTGGGGAAAAGACGATGACCGATCGTCTGGCCGGCGAGATTCTCGACGCGGCGAACAATCGCGGCAACTCAGTTAAGAAGAAGGAAGACACGCACCGCATGGCGGATGCGAACAAGGCGTTTGCGCATTACAAGTTTTAAATGCAGTGAAAAGTGAAAGGTAAAAAGTAAATAGTCTAAAGCGCTTAACTTTTCACCCTTCACTGTTCACTTTTCACGGTTATGGCTAAGCAAGATCTAAATCTTACCCGGAATATCGGCATCATGGCCCACATCGATGCCGGTAAGACCACTACCACGGAACGTATCCTGTATTACACCGGCATCACGCACAAAATCGGCGAGGTGCACGAGGGCACGGCGACCATGGACTGGATGGAGCAGGAGCAGGAGCGCGGTATCACAATTACCAGCGCGGCGACGACCTGTTTCTGGGAGCGGAATGGCGTCGATCATCGCATCAACATTATCGACACGCCCGGTCACGTTGATTTCACAATGGAAGTAGAACGCAGCTTGCGCGTGCTTGACGGTGCCGTTGCCGTATTTGACGGCGTCGCCGGCGTTGAGCCGCAATCGGAAACCGTGTGGCGTCAGGCTGACAAGTATGGCGTTCCGCGGATTTGTTTTATCAACAAACTGGATCGAGCTGGAGCCTCATTTGATCATTCGTTTGAATCAATCATTACTCGCCTGGGCGCAAATCCGGTTGCGATTCAGATTCCAATCGGTCTTGAGAGTGAACTCAAGGGTGTAATTGATCTCATCGCGATGAAGGGTTTGGTCTGGAACGATGAGAGCAAGGGATCTGAGTACGAAACGACCGACATTCCCGATGATCTCAAAGACGCTGCTGTCGCAGCCCGCGAGAAACTCGTCGAGGCAGTGGCTAGTGTCGATGATGCCTTAATGCATAAGTATATAGAAGGTGAGCACATCAGTGAGGAAGAGATCCGCAAAGCGCTCCGTAAAGGAACTCTGGAGTTAAAGCTGGTTCCCGTTGTTACGGGATCGGCCTTTAAGAATAAGGGCGTGCAGACGTTGTTGGATGCAGTTGTTGATTATCTGCCGTCGCCCCTGGATGTTCCTCCGGTTGAGGGTGTGAATCCGAAGACCGGTAAGATTGAAGCGCGTCCGCCTGAAGCGAGTGCGCCGTTTGCAGGTCTCGTATTTAAGATTATGGCCGACAAGCATCTCGGCCAATTGTCTTTCGTCCGCATTTACAGTGGCACGATCAAGGCAGGTTCCTACGCCTACAATCCAACCAAGGATTCCAGAGAACGCGTCGGCCGGCTGCTGCGCATGCACGCGAACAAGCGCGAAGATATTAATGAGGCGAGTGCCGGCGAAATCATTGCCATCGGCGGTATGAAGCAGGTTACTACCGGCGATACCGTTTGTGACGAAAACAAGCCGATCATTCTCGAGAGAATGGAGTTTCCGGCGCCTGTTATCCGCGTCGCTGTTGAACCGAAAACTCGACAGGATCAGGACAAGCTCGGCTTGGCTTTGAACCGCCTGGCCCAGGAAGATCCTTCTTTCAATGTCTCTACCGACCAGGAGACTGGCCAAACCATCATCGCCGGCATGGGTGAGTTGCACCTGGAAATTATCGTGGACCGGATGAAACGCGAATTTGGCGTCGAAGCGAATGTGGGCAAACCGCAAGTCGCTTATCGAGAGACCATCACGCAGCCGGCGCCTGGTAAAGAGATTTACAAAAAGCAGACGGGCGGGCGCGGTCAGTTTGGACACGTTGAGATCGAGATCGAGCCGGCGCCCGGCGAGGGCTTTGTTTTCGAAAACAAGATTACCGGCGGCGCGATCCCCAAGGAGTACATCAAGCCTGTCGAGCAGGGAATTAAAGACGCTATGGAGCGTGGTTTCCTCGCTGGCTATGAGTTAGTGGACATCCGAGTGCGCCTGGTCTTTGGTAACTACCACGAGGTCGACTCGGACGAGCGCTCGTTCCACATTGCCGGCTCGCTGGCGTTTCAGGACGCGGTGCGAAAGGCCAAGCCGGTGCTGCTGGAACCGATCATGCGCATCGAAGTGGTCACACCGGACGAATACATGGGCGCGGTCAATGGCGACCTGAGACGCAGACGCGGGCAGATCGAAAAAACCGAACCGCGGCCCGGCGGCGCGCAAGTGATTACTTCGTTTGTTCCGCTTTCCGAAATGTTCGGTTATACAACTGACTTGCGTTCGGCTACACAGGGACGTGCAACTTCGACGATGCATTTTGAGCGATATGAGCAAGCGCCAAAGAGCGTTGCTGAAGAAATAATCGCAAAGGTTCAAGGCGTAGCTAGTAGGTAAATAGCACATGTGTATTTGTTTTTGGTAACGCAACACAGGACGCAAGCCTGTGCTACAGAGGATAGAAGATGTCAAAGGAAAAATTCGACCGCAGTAAGCCGCACGTGAACATCGGAACAATTGGGCACGTGGACCACGGCAAGACAACCTTGACGGCAGCGATCACGAAGGTGTTGGGCAAGAACAATCCGAAGGTGCAGTTTGTGGCTTTCGATCAGATTGACAAAGCGCCGGAGGAAAAAGCCCGAGGTATCACGATCGCGACGGCGCACGTTGAGTATGAGACGAAGAACCGGCACTACGCGCACGTTGACTGTCCCGGCCACGCTGACTATGTGAAGAACATGATCACAGGCGCGGCGCAGATGGATGGCGCGATTCTGGTGGTGGCTGCCACCGACGGTCCGATGCCGCAAACGCGCGAGCACATTCTGCTGGCCAGGCAGGTAGGGGTGCCGGCGATGGTAGTGTTCATGAACAAGGCGGACGCAGTTGACGATCCGGAATTGCTGGAGTTGGTGGAGCTGGAAGTGCGGGAGCTGTTGAGCGCCTATGAGTTTCCGGGAGATGAGATCCCGGTAATCAAGGGTTCGGCATTGAAAGCTTTGGAAGGTGACCCGGTTTGGGAGAAGACAGTCGAAGAGTTGATGGAAGCTGTAGACAGCTACATACCGACACCGGTGCGCGACGTAGAGAAGCCCTTCCTGATGCCGGTGGAAGACATCTTCACGATTCAGGGGCGCGGCACGGTGGCCACGGGCAGAGTGGAGCGGGGCAAGGTAAAGGTCAACGAGACGGTAGAGATCGTGGGCATCAAGGACACGCGCTCGACAGTCGTAACAGGCGTGGAAATGTTCAAGAAGCTATTGGACGAAGGCACGGCCGGGGACAACGTTGGGCTGCTATTAAGAGGAGTAGAGCGCAAGGACATTGAGCGCGGCCAGGTAATCGCGAAGCCGGGTTCGATCACGCCGCACACGAAGTTCAAGGCAGAAGCCTATGTGCTGACGAAGGAAGAGGGTGGACGACACACGCCGTTCTTCACCGGTTACCGGCCGCAGTTTTACTTTCGCACCACGGACGTGACGGGAGTGGCGAGTTTGCCGGCGGGAGTGGAGATGGTGATGCCGGGCGACAACGTGGCGATGGAGATCGAGTTGATCGCGCCCATCGCGATGGAGAAGGGACTGCGGTTCGCCATTCGCGAAGGTGGCCGCACGGTTGGAGCGGGCACGGTTTCGGAAGTGGTGGAATAACGCTTTTGAGCTTTGTACTTTGTGCTTTGTACTTTGATGTCGATTTCTAATTGAATCACACATCGACCGGTACACAAGCAAAGTACAAAGAACTAAGTACAAAGTACAAAACCTATGTTGAACGAGAAAATAAGAATCAGACTGAAAGCCTACGATCACCGCGTGCTGGATCAGTCCACTACCGAGATCGTGGAAACAGCGAAGCGAACGGGCGCGCGCGTGGCTGGGCCAATACCTTTGCCGACCGTCAAGAACAAGTGGACAGTGCTTCGTTCGCCCCACGTCGACAAAAAGTCGCGTGAGCAGTTTGAGATCAGAACGCACAAGCGTCTGATGGATATTCTCGATCCGACACCGCAGACGGTTGACGCGCTGATGAAGCTGGATCTTCCAGCGGGCGTCGATGTTGAAATTAAAGCGTTTGGGCGGCAGTAACAGCATTGCCGATTTTCGATTGCCGATTGCCGAATGGCTGTTGGTTAGGAGATTGGCGCTGATATTGAAAACTTGCCGAGACGGCGATTCGCAATCGGCAATTGGCAATCGGAAATCGACAATGATTAACGGAATCATCGGAAGAAAAATTGGCATGACGCAGATTTTTGCGGCTGACGGCATGGTTACGCCCGTCACGGTGATCAAGGCTGGCCCATGCGTCGTGGTACAGAAGAAAACCGCGGCTGGAGCTGACGGTTACGACGCCGTGCAAATTGGCCTCGTCGACGAGAAGCCGGTCAAGCTGAAAAACGTTACCAAGCCTATGCGTGGCCACTTTGAGAAGACAGGCGGCGGTATTCCGCCGACGCGCATTCTTAAAGAGTTTCGCCTGGACGATGCCGCCGGCGAGATGAATGTTGGTGACAAGATTCTTGTCGATCAATTTACTGACGGAGATGTGGTCGAGGTGGTTGGCAAATCCAAAGGACGCGGGTTTGCTGGTACCGTCAAGCGGCATCATTTCAATCGCGGTCCTGAGTCGCACGGTTCGATGAACGTGCGCGCGCCCGGCTCGATCGGCGCCTCGGCATATCCTTCACGAGTAGTTAAGGGAATGCGCTCATCAGGCCACATGGGCGACGCGCGTATCACCGTGAAAGGGTTAACGGTTGCGAAGGTCGATGCTGAAAACAATTTGTTGATGATTCGTGGCGCGGTTCCTGGTCCGAATGGCAGCGTAGTTGTAGTGAAGAAGGCTGCGAGACAGCGGAAAAGATAGTTTCAAGTTTCAAGTTTCAAGTTTCAGGTTTCAAGTTGAAACTTTAAATTTGAAACTTGAAACCCAACGGAGTTGATTATGCCTACCGTTAAGGTGCGCAATTTAAAGAACGAAGAGATTCGCGAGGTCGAGTTGTCGGACGCGGTGTTTGACGCGCCTTTGAATGAAGGTCTCATTCACGCGGCGGTGCGCAACTTCATGGCCAACGCGCGGCAGGGAACATCCGCGACCAAGACACGCGGCGACGTCTCCGGCGCCGGTCGCAAACTTTGGAAGCAAAAAGGCACCGGCCGAGCGCGCATTGCGTCATTGCGATCGCCGCTTTGGAAGGGCGGCGGCAACGTGCATGGACCGCAGCCACGCGATTGGTCCTACAACATGCCCAAGAAGATGCGTCAGGGAGCGTTGCGCTCAGCGCTTTCCGAGCGCGTTCGCGAGGGCAAGGTAGTTTTAATCGATGGCTGGACGCTCGATAAACCGAAGACGAAAGACTTTATTGCTTCACTTCAGAAGCTTGGCCTTGAAGGCAAAACTTTGATTGTAGATTCGCTGGACAACGACAACCTGATGCTCTCGACCAGAAATGTGCAGAGCGCGAAGGTGGTCAACAGTTTCGGCTTGAACATCTACGATTTGCTCTATCACGAACGCGTGGTTATCTCTGAGGACGCAGTCAAAGAACTCGAACAACTGCTTGGGCCAAAGAAAGCAGACGGCGCTGGCGACGATGTTGTTGCGGAAGAGAAAGCCGAAGTCGTGGCAGCCAAATCAAAGCGCGCGCGCAAGCCCGCAGTGAAGAATCCGAAAGCAGCACCGAAGCGTAAGAAGGAGGCGGCCTAACAAATGAGAACACTTTGGGACATCATCAAGTCGCCTGTGATTACGGAAAAAGCTTTGGTGGCGAAAGAAGAGTCGCAGGACACGCGCCAGTTGCTGACCTTCAGGGTTGATCGGCATGCAACCAAACCGGAAATCAAATCGGCGGTGGAATCGATTTTTCAGGTGAAAGTGGATCACGTACGCACGATTAACTTCATGGGCAAGATGGCGCGGCGCGGCCGTTTTGAAGGACGCAAGCCGTCGTGGAAAAAGGCCTACGTCACGCTCAAGCAAGGCGAGAAGCCAGTCGATTACGGGGAGTCTATCTAAAGGAATCGGTTAGTGGTCAGTAGTCAGTTGTCAGTAGTTACGCTACGCAACGGGCTACTGACAACTGACAACTGACAACGGACTAAGAACGATGGGAATTAAGAAACTAACCCCAACATCTCCGGCGCGCCGTTACCAGACCTATCTGACGCGCGATGAGTTGACGGCTGGCGCGGTGCCTGAAAAGGCGCTGCTTGAACCGAAGAAACGCATTTCGGGGCGAAACAATGATGGTCGTATTACGGTGCGACGCCGGGGCGGCGGTCACAAGCGCTTCTATCGCATTGTTGATTTCAAGCGAGACAAAGAGGGTGTGCCCGGTCGCGTGACACAGATTGAATACGATCCGAATCGTTCGGCGCACATTGCGCTGGTTACCTACATCGACGGCGAGAAGCGTTACATCATCGCGCCCAGCGGCATTGAAGTGGGCAAGACGATTATGAGTGGCGCTGATGCCGACATTCTGCCGGGAAACACTTTGCCGCTGATCAATATTCCGCTGGGTACGCAGATCCATAATATCGAGCTGCGTCCCGGTAAGGGTGGGCAAATGGCGCGGTCCGCCGGGGCGTTTGCGCAATTGGTTGCGAAGGAAGGCGACTATGCACAGCTTCGCATGCCTTCCGGCGAGGTGCGACGCGTGCCGCTGGTTTGCAAGGCGACGGTGGGCCAGGTCGGCAATATCGAGCATGAGAACGTTTCGTACGGCAAAGCAGGCCGGTCACGCTGGAAAGGCATTCGCCCGCACGTGCGTGGCGTCGCCATGAACCCGGTGGACCACCCGCACGGCGGCGGTGAAGGCAAGACTTCCGGTGGCCGCAATCCGGTGACGCCCTGGGGACAACCGACACGCGGTTATAAGACGAGAAGTAACAAGCGCACGCAGCGAATGATTTTGAAGGACAGGCGAACAAAATAGAGGTCGGAGATCAGAGAACAGAGGTCAGAAGGAAAGAAAGCCAGATCATCGTGATTTGCTGACTTCTGACCTCCGACATCTGACATCTTTTCGAAGCGAAGCGAGAAAATATGGCACGTTCAGTTAAAAAAGGCCCATACATTGACGACAGCATTCAGAAGGCTGTGGAGCGCGCGCGCGCAGGCGGAAACCGCCCGCCGGTGATCAAAACCTGGTCGAGGCGCTCAACTATTACGCCGGATATGGTTGGCCTGACGTTTGGCGTGCACAACGGCAGGCGACACCTGCCGATTTATGTGACTGAAAACATGGTGGGCCACAAGCTGGGCGAGTTTGCGCCGACGCGCACGTTCAAGGGCCACTCGGGAACGAAGGTAGAGAAGGCGACGAAGGTAGCGCCGGCAGCAGCGGCGCCGGCAGCGCCGCCGGCAAAATAGCGTAAATCGTGAATCGTAAATAGAATTTTCGGTTTACAGTTACAAGTAGCGCCACAGTTCTTACTATTTACGATTAGCGATTTACGATTTACGAGGTTCAGATGGAAGCGATAGCAAGTGCAAAGTATTTACGAGGGTCGGCGCAGAAGGCGCGGCTGGTTGTAGATATGATCCGCGGCAAAGACGTCAATCAGGCGCTGGCGATCCTGCGCTATTCGAGCAAGCGCGCTTCAACCTTGATTGAGAAGTGCATGCGCTCGGCCATTGCCAACGCAAACGAAGCGGCGGAAAAGGCAAACGTTGCTATCGACCCGGATGATCTGTGGGTGAAGACCGCGTTCGTCGACCGCGGACCAACGAAGAACCGGCGTCGCGTTCGTCCTGCACCGCAGGGTCGCGCGTATCGCGAGCAGCGCCACTTTTGTCATGTGACGATTTTGTTGTCTAACGATGAGCGAGCAGAGCCCGTGGCGAAGGGTAAGCGCGGCGCAGTTGCCGGCGCGAAGCCGGCCAAACTAGCGGAGAGCAAAGGTCGGAAACGAGGCGGCGCGGCCGCGGCGCCAAGAGCTAAGCGCGTAGCGCCCAGGACAGAAGCTTCTGAAAAACTAGACGCGGCGGCTAAGGCCGAGGGCGCGAAGAGGGCCGCTAAGCGAGCGTCCAAGAAGGCAGCGAAGGCGGACGAGTAAGCAAATGGATTTGAGATCTTTAGATCTCAACGATGATGGATTTGAGATTTGAGATCTCAGATTTGAAGAAGAGAACTGGAGAAGATTGTGGGTCAGAAAGTTCATCCCTACGGATTTCGCCTTGGCTATAACAAGGACTGGCACTCCCACTGGTTCGCGAAGAAGCAGTATGGCGAGTTCTTGTTGGAAGATCTCAAGCTCAAGCGGGATCTCAAACAGCGTTTTGCGGGCGCCGGCGTTTCGCATGTCGACGTTGAGCGTGCCGCCAACCGGCTGAAGATTGTTATCTACACTTCCCGGCCTGGAATCATCATCGGCCGCAAGGGCGCGGAGATCGACAAGCTGAAGACTG
>WNFD01012529.1_pt1 | contig 14169 bp, 17 predicted proteins | sample 5400491 | NCBI WGS metagenome assembly WNFD01 (sample SAMN13153343, study PRJNA577476) | soil metagenome | isolation source: 120 cm saprolite under Douglas fir tree site 2 hole 2 replicate 2 | place: USA:California | collected 2015-04-18
TACGGGTGGTCAACCTGACTGGCGTCTGCGGCCTCGGGCTGGCCGTGTCGGGCTTGGCGGTCTTGTGGCGGTAGGTCGGTACGCCGTCGTAGTCCCAGTCCGACCAGTCGAACGACGCGACGCACTCGGCGCACATCAGGTCCTCGCGCCAGTCGATGATGCGAGTCCTGATCGGGCAGCCGGCCTGAGCTTCCGTGCGACCACAGTTCCCGCACCGGTTCTGCTCGACATGCTCACGAGCGACGCGCTCGACTTCGGCCCAGAATGCTTCGCTGGCAGCGTCGAGGCAGGCGCTAGCAGCATCGTCCAGGTCGTCGCTGTCCTGGTCCAGGTCAAGGTCCGCGGCTAGATCCTGGTCCGTGTAGCTATCCGCAAACTCCCCGGACAGATCGGGCGTCCGGATGCTGTCGAGGATCTGAGGGTCGCCCTCGTCCATGCCGGCCAGCACTGCCCGGTAGGTCTCGTCCGTAGTGTTGCCGTCGAACACCCAGCTAGCGGCTGCCTGGCCGTGCTCGGTGCCGAGCTTGGACGCGCGTGAGATGATGTCTGACATCGGGACCTCCCATATAGGTTCCGGTCACTGGGCCGGGAGTGTTGGTAGCACTCGCCGGCCCTCAACTTTTCGGTCGTCGGATAACGACCTCCCTTTGACGGTACTCCAGAATCAAGCTCCGTGCCAATGTTTCTGGCCTAGTTTTTTGGACATTGCCGACCTGCATAAATGGAGCCCGGCATCGCAGCGGATAGCTGTCCAATGGACGATCGTGTTTGTGAGACATCCCAGAGGGTGCTACCAGGTCGCCTAGGAGTCTCCTGACCCTGGCAGCCATTGCCTGAGCTGGCCGGAAACCAGCCTGATATGGACTGCTGAGAGCCTGATCTGGCAGACAGGGCAGGCAAACTCCCTGGTCAACCGGCCTGCCGAGCAGTTGCGGGCGTTTTCCGACTTGCCCATCGTTTTTCCCAGAGAGGTGTCGCAAATTATACGTTCTAAATCCATCCCTACTGGCGGCCCTGAATGACTGACCTTGCCGACGAAATCACCCGCCGCGCCCTCGCGGCGCGGCACCTAAACGATGCCGGAATCAACCCGAGCCCTGCCGATGTCGAATGGTGGCTGGCCATGACTCCCCGGCAGCGCCAGGAGGCAAGCGACAGGTGGGCTATCCACGTAGCGATGTCCGCGATAACAGCGCGGACCTGACCAACCAGAATGCCAGGAACCACATGACTAAGACGACCGAGATCGATGTCAGCACTCCCGTGCTGAACTACCTCCAACGCCGGACGAACGGCTCTTTCGCCAAGGCGCTTGGCCGGATCGCAGCTAGCGAGGACGGCCTGATGCTCCTCGAAAAAGAGATAGCCGAGCTGCGGCGCGCGGTCGCCAAGGCTTCGGGCGGGCAGCATTCTGGCGGCCCGCGTGAGCTGCGCCTGCGACTCGCGGCGGTTGAGAAGGCCGCCGACCGGATCGGCGAACCGGAGTTGCGCGTGGAGTATGAGCGACGCGCAAGCAAGATCCGCGAGCAACTGGCAGAAGGCTGATCTATGGCGAAACTGAACGGTCTGCCCAAGGCTTTGCGTGACGTAGCCAGCCGCTTCCGGTATCTGGATTCGATGCCGACTGAGGAAGCCCGGTGCAGAGCGGCGCATATTTACGACATCGAGCAGCGATGCCCGATGACCGGAGAGGCCCAACAGCTCATGCTCGCCCACACCGGCCGGCTGGCGGCGGCGCTGCCGGTCGGGGACTACCTCAGGCAGCTCGCCCACCTGAACGACCTTGCCCAGCAAGCGCCCGGAACGGGACTCGACAGCCCAGCCCATGACTTCCGCGCGGCGGCGGTGAAGCTCAAGGGCGAAAACGTCTACATGCCCGGACTGGTCGCTGCCTGTGAGCGCTGGCTGGTCGGGAGAGAACCAATGTTCGATCAGGCCGACATCCCCGCCATCATGGGCGGCACGGAGGAGACCACATGACCCAAGCACGATTCGAGTCGATCGCAGATGCCCGGCGCGCTCACGCGCTTAGCCTGCTCGCCGCCGAGCGCGAGCGGGCAGCCCGCTCGCTGGCCATGAACGTCATCGGCAACAGCGGGACGCCGCGGCCCGCCACGGCAACCGCCGAGATCAACCGCGTAATCGACGACCTGGACGCCAGAGCCGCGCGGCTCGCCAGCCTGGAAGGCGACGATCTCGTTATCGAGTTCGCCGCCGACTGCCTGTAACACGAGAGGAAACGACTATGACAGACGACCAATACGGCATCACCACGAGCCTGTTCGCCCGCGCTGCCGCGACTGCGGACGACCGTCCGGAGGAGGACGAGGAGCGAGACGAGAGCATTGAGGTTCCGGCCGATAAGGAGGGGACGCATCCTGCCCGGCCGGCCGTGAAATTCGAGCATCATCGGCAAGAGGGCAACCGCGAGGTTGTCCGCAAGTTCCCGACGAACCTCAAGACGAATGCCTTGCGGTCAGGACGCCGGAGTAAGTAGGCGTCGGACCCCGTTTTTCCGGGGCATGTGACCTGCGGGTCCATCGCGGACTTTGAGTGGTTTGGTATGGCAGGTAGGGCGGAGGCTCCAAAGTCTCTCCGAGGCTGCGCAGGGACGGTCCTGTAACGAGGCTCAGAAGCGCTTGAAAGCGACGAAGGCCCGCTCCTTTGGGAGCGGGCCGTTCTCGTCTCTGAGGTCTTACAGGAGCACCCTGTAGAGGGTGCTCAGCGGATGCGGTCTGCTGAATTGCCCGCGTAGTGCTCCCAAATTTGACGGCGAAGCAATGTCTCGGTACTGGCTCGCAGGATGTCGCCGTTCGCCAGCGAGACGGCCGACCAGAAGCGGCCGTCGCACTCGATCTTGTATGCCTCGTCCCAGTGCCAGCGAAGATCGTTTAGCGATGTCTGCTGTTCCGGCGTCAGTGGCTCGTTGGGGGCGGGTTGTGCGGGATGATCTGTCATAGCCGAGACCTCGTTTCTCGGTTAGGCCCGGTCGTTGCGTTCACACCGCGCGACCGGGCCGCTTGTGCGCTGTCCCTGCAACGATAACTCGCTGTGGGCAACATAGGTAGGCACATGCTCACCTGTACCGGGCGAGGTAAGCAGAGGCTTACCTGCCTAGCGTTGTGTGCGTGATCGATCACGACGCCGGCGGTCCCGTGTGGATGCAGCTAGCGGCGATCCTGCGAGCCGAGCTTGAGCGCATGCCGTCCGGTCGCATGCTCCCGTCCGTGCGTCACCTGATACAGACTTACGAGGTCTCGGACGGCACGGTCAAGCGAGCGCTGAGGCAGCTACGTGACGAGGGGCTGATAACGACCTATCAGGGCCGGGGCAGCTTCAAGGTCTGAGGCGACGGCACCCACGCGAGACTCGGGCCATAGCTAGAAGAAAGCCTGAAAGCGAGGAAGGACTTCACTCTCGATGTAGTCCAGCGGGCGGCGAACAAGATCGGTCGCTCCGTTGACCTGCCCTCACACTCCCGCCGCTGGCTCGCTGAGGCGTACGGTGAATTTCATGCTGGGGCTAAACCGGCTATTGCAATCCCTGCCCCAATATTTGAACCTGCATACCTCGGCATTGTCGTTGTAAGGACCGATGTTAAATCCGATCGGTTCGACGTTTTCGGCCCAAAAGGCCATTATGCTATTCTCGACGCCGATAATCGCGACGAGTAGTTCATGATGTTTGTCGTTTATATCGAGAGCGTGGAGGACGGCAAGGTCGTGGTTTTCGGGCTTCGGTCTCTTGTACGGTTGCACATCGTCGAGAAGCCGACGCATATTCTTCGGAATACGAGGACTGATGTTGGGCAGCGTGTGCCCATATCGATCCGGAGTTGGCGGCGTCGTGAGGATGGGGAAGCTCGTATCGTCGTTCGGTGTCTCGCCAGCAGCGACGACGAGTTGCCACATGAGATAGTCAAGAGACACGCGGAGGTTGTGGATGGCGTCACCAATGATCGCGCTCAGAACTGGCGGAACCACTGGCCCCTTACTGAGCCGGAAGATATACTCCGATCGTTGCTCATCGCACTCTCGGGTCATTTGGCACGCTGTACTGATCATACGGGCTCGATTGTCGAAGTCGTTCAGATGCGCCTTGGCGCGGTCGATCCTGATGAGGACGCTCGACAGGTCGGCCCTACGGGCGGACGGGGGGCTGGTCATATTGGTCTGCTCACATTCAGACAGGCAGCATTCAAAGTGCTGTCATTGGGCAAGAGGATAGTTGAACCGCGACGTGGGCGGGTAATGGATTTCCTGGGGCTGGGCGCGTCCCAGCCAGCTACCCCCTGGCGCGTCCGACCCATTTCCCCCTGACGCGACGCTGCCCGCGCAGGTTCGTTGGGAGCGAGTGCCACCAGCGGATGGCGGGGAGGGCAACTGTTACGACCACGCCGAGAGCCGCCACAACGACGCCAAGGACAGCAACCTCAAGCACGACTCCCCACCCTAGTCGGGCGTTGGGTCGAGCACGGCGGACCACGCTCCGAAGAGACAAAGAGAGCCGGTCCCTCTCGGGGACCGGCTCTCTGGTTTAGACGGCTCAGTCAGGCAGCTACGGCCGCCGCTAGCTGCGCCCTGATGTCCTGCGCCTTCCGCTGACCGACCTTCCCTGTAGCGCCGTGGCGGCAGATTGCTGAGATCTTCCGTGACAAGATCGCATCCGGCGAGCTGGCACCAGGTCGTTGCCTACGGCTACCAGGTCTACCTCAGGTTGGCCGGATTAGTGGCAAACGGCCACCAAAGGCGCAGCCCAGGTGCTAAACCGGCGAAGCGCCACTGGTCCCCAGCATGGGCCAAACGCCGCCAGGCGAGGGCGGCCACAGAGCCACTACCCAAATGATCACTGTCGGGCAAGGATGCCTGACGCGACAAGTTGCATGAGCTTCGCAGCGTTGGGTGACTGCGCGTAGAGCTTTTTTTCCAAAACAATGTGCAGCCACTCCGCCTTGTTACCCTGTTGCACGTCAGGATGGAATCTCTCCAGCTCGCCCATCTCGACGATAAAGACACCCAATTCGTGCAAGCGCGCATTCAGTGTGTCAAAGGAACTTCTTGCTTGGCCTGACAACATGTTCTTGCCGACCAGTTTCGCCTCTCTCCAGCCAGTTCTTGGCTTCAAAGCCTCTCCGATGCGCCGCATCTCCTTAGCGCTAACCTCATCAGAAGCTCTCTCGTCGAATATACGAATTACGTCGGCCTTCGCCGTTGCGCGGCGGAGTTTCGTATCCCTTGCGGTTATCGAAGCAACGATGTCGTTCCTGAATGATCGGAACGCGGCCATATCTCCGCCGCAGGCTCTGATGACGTCGTTGAACTCAGTCTCATTTTGAAGAAAATCGAAGTCCACGATGCATGCTACTGGCACACTTGCCATGCGAAGCGCAGTTATCGCCTTAGCGAGGCGAGCCTTGCCACCGCAGTGGGTGAAATGAAGATCTATTGCCGACGTGGCCGGCAAGTTAGAAGTGCTTATGTCTATCGTGTCGAGCACGGCGCGATAGTACGTACAATCTGAGTCCCCTTCACAGAGAACCACGCCGTGGAAGAAGAGGCCATCCAGTATGCTGTAGTATTCAATAAGAGGGTCATCGTATAGCGCTCGCATGGCGTCTGCGGGGATCTGATTAACATGGTTTGCAGAGCCGCTACGAGTGAGACGAACAATACTTAGAGGAAAGCTTGATGCACGGGTGGAGGTTAGACCACGAATAACATCAGAACTGTGAGTTGCAATTATTACTTGTGTTGACCGATGGTGTTGCTCGGCGAGAATCTGACCCAGCAGATAAGCCTGCGGAGGATGCAGGAAGGTCTCGGGCTCATCGATTAGCAGAAGAGAGTAATCGGTAGTTGCTATGGCCAGAAGCATTCCGATAAACGCTCTTACGCCGTCTCCCTGTTCCCTAACCTGGGGCAGTTTCATTATCTCGCTCAGATACTCCGCACTAGCCGGAGGTGGAGTCTCTGCAGATCTGACGGTTCCAAGATGAGCAGTTATTTCGGAGCCCCCATATCGGTTGACGGTCAACGGAAAGCCGAAGGCTCGCTCAGTCGAGGCGCTGATGCCGGCTTGCAGCTCGCGATTCGCATAGAGCCTCTGAAGAGGATTCTGAGGCTGCTCTGTCATCAAGTTGAACATTGCACTGCTATTCCCATAGTCCTTCGTTCCTCCTGGAGGAATATATAGAACGTAAATCGGTGCGAGCGAGCCGAACGTAGCTTGGGTATTGAGATACCCGGATACGTTTTGTGCCAGGATGATGGCGTTGTTAGCCAACAGGAAATGGTTTTCGGGGAATTGGCCTTGAGGATAGTTCCCCGCGTTTCTGTAGGTGGTTCGCGTTTTAAGCCATTGAAGAAATTCCGGCATTGGGCCTAGAGCAGTCGTCTCTACGTCCCGGAGAACGAGCTGGCGGGGGACCATCGGACCCGGCCGTCCTTGGAAGATCCATCTATTTAGTTCATTAAGAAGCAGGCTCTTGCCGACATTGTTTGGCCCTACTACGGCGGTAACACCTTGGGATACTGTGATCTTCTGGCTAGAGGAAAGTGTGATAGTTGTGATTTTTGGAAACATCTTTGGAGTCCTCATGGACGCTGGTGTTGGCGTACGTTGATCCGCATCGGCGGCTACGGGGGGTCTAACTAAAGTGACCGTATCGCGCACGTATTGGGGGACCGACTTGAACGCAAGTCGTACAGCTTGGTGCGTGAGCGATTTTCATCTAGCGATTTGGCGGCCAATGACAAGGATAACACGGCCAATTAGGTTGCGGACCCTGACACTGGTGCGCCTTGTGGGCAGGTGGTGAGTGGATCTTGATCAGAGGCAGCTGCGGCATGCCGTGAAAGCAGCGGCGAGGCCGACGCCACGCCAACACGTTCTCGGGAGGCCACGACTGATCGCTGTAGAGCACTTCGGCGGCCGGGTTGCTGGGTGCCATGTCCGGCCCGTCCGGCAGTTGAGCGGGGGCTTATCAGGCTCAGCATAGGGAACGGTGCAGGCCGCAGGGGAGGGTAGCTTCCGCTCGGTCGTACTGCCGTCGTGGCAGACACGCTACTGCCACCTAGAGGCAGGTCGGCCCAGGGCTAGGCTTCCTGGCATGGGTGGCAATCATGGGCAGCGAGTAGAGGTAGAAGCAATCGTCACGACGGACCAGCCAGTAGCTGCCTACGGTGGTATTCAGGTTAGCGAGGCGGTGCTCCAACAACTTGCCGAAGCGATCCGGTCAGGATCGATCCCAATGCTGATAGGCCATGACATTCGCCGACCGCTGGACCCGACCATCTTGGAAGCCAAAGTGCGCCAGAGGGCTGACGGCTACAAGGAAGTCTGGATCAGGTTCTCGGTGGACGCTGATGCGTGGGAGGAGTTCGAGAGGGAGCGTGACGCCGCCGGAGCGCCGGGTGGCTTTTCCTACTCTGCCTCGGAACATGTCGCGGTGGTGCCCGCAATCAACACCCTCTCCGCAGCATCGGTCACTCTGGAGGCTGACGCGTATCACTGGTCAGACCAGGACCTGCTTGCGGCGGCTGAGGATCTTCGAGCTGTCGGCTCCGTCAACGTCGGAAGGCGATACCAATTCGGCCTTGAACCGATACCGATAGTCGTTCTCACACTCGGCGTGATTCCAATTCTCACCGGACTGCTCGCAAACGCCATCTACGGTGGTCTTGAGCCATTTTTGCGTAAAGGGCGGCGCACTACCTTTCAATTCCACGTCGAACGCGAGGGGGGTAACGTCGTTGACGCTCGGCTTGAAACCGATAACCCCGAGGCCCTGCGAAATGCTATAGACTCGTTCGACCGGCTCGTGAACCCTGGACAATTGTACGAGTGGGATGAGAACCAACAGGATTGGAAGCCGCTCCGACCGAATGCAGAAAGAGCCGATCCCGAAGGACCGGCTCCATGTCCTTAGATGAGCTAAGCAGCCAGGGACTCCGCAGCCGGGCACACCGTCAGTGCCAGTCGGCAAGCTCCTGAAAGACTCGGGCTGGCCGACCCGTGACGCACGGTCTGGGGACGTACGTCAATCCTGCGGAGTTGCGGTCCTAAGTTGGCCCAATCTGAAACTTTTGACCCCTGTGAACGTCGATGGGCCATAGCTGTTGAACGCGACGGCGGGCGCATGGCCGGGCGGGCGCTGTTATTCTCCAGCCAAGCAAGCGTTTGGTCGACCCGCCAGCGGGGGCGCGGCGGGTCATCGCCCCTGATCAGGAGGGGCGACGTTCTCGACGAGCAGGGCCGGGCGGTAGCCGGCAAGCTCGATCCAGCCGCATGCCGCTACCTGCACCACGACGTGACCAGCGAGTCGGATTGGGCCGCCGCCGTAGCGACTGCTACCGGGACCTTCGGCCGGCTCGACATCCTGGTCAACAACGCGGGCGTGCTCGCGTTCGGCTCGATCAGCGAGATGCCGCTCGCCGACTTCCGCCGGATCATGGACATCAACGCCGTTGGCTGCTGGCTGGGCATGAAGTCGGTGATCGAGCCGATGAAAGCGGCGGGCGGCGGGTCGATCGTGAACATCTCCTCGATCGAGGGGCTAACCGGCGCGGCCGATTCCTCGGCCTACGCCGCCAGCAAATTCGCCATCCGTGGCATGACGAAATCGGCGGCCCAGGAACTCGGCCGGTTCGGCATCAGGGTGAACTCGGTGCACCCAGGCGGGATTCTCACGCGGATGGTCCTCGAGACAGCCGAGAGCATGGACCCCGAGCGCGGCGAGCGGTACATCAAGGCTATTCCGCTCGGCAGGTTCGGCCAGTCGGTCGAGGTGTCGCGGCTCGTCGCGTTCCTCGCCTCGGATGACTCGTCCTATTGCACGGGCACCGAGTTCGTGGCCGACGGCGGGATCCTGTCCGGGCCCGGGTACTGACGGCCGGCCGAGCGCGCGCCGGCAGCTGAGTTAAAAGAAGGAGTGGTTCAACATGGCCCACGGGCTGACCCTCGCTGGCAGGACAGCGATCGTGACAGGGGCCGGCAACGGCCTCGGGCGCGCGGAAGCCATCGCGCTGGCAGCGGCCGGCGCGAGGCTGGTCCTGAACGACCTGCCAGGGCCAGCCGTCCGCGAGGTCGCCGATGAGATCACCGGGGCTGGCGGCCAGGCCGTGGTCTGGGAGGGCGACGTCGGCGAGTGGGCGACCGGGGAGGCGATGCTGGCGGAGGCGCTCGGTTCGTTCGGCGGGCTCGACATCCTGGTGAACAACGCGGGCGTCCTCCGCGACCGCATGATCTTCACGATGTCACCAGAGGAATGGGACCTGGTGCTGCGCGTGCACCTGCGCGGCCATTTCATCGGCACCCGGCTCGCGACCGGCTACTGGCGCGAACTGAGCAAGCGGGCAGGCGGGCCGGTCTACGCGAGGATCATCAACACCTCGTCCGAGGCCTTCCTGCTCGGCTCGGCCGGCCAGCCGAATTATGCCGCTGCCAAGGCCGGCATCGCAGCGCTCACAGTAACCACTGCGCGTAGTTGCGCCAAATATGGCATCAGGGCTAATGCGATCTGCCCGCGTGCGCGGACTGATATGACGGCGGACCTGATGGGCGCAGCGCCCGCTGGCACCGTGGACCCGCTGGCCGCCGAGCACGTCGCCCCGCTCGTCACCTACCTGGCCGGCCCGTCCGCCGCGGCGATCAACGGCGAGGTGTTCGTGGTACACGGCGGGGTCGCCGCCGTGATGGACCCGCCGAAGGTCAGGACCGTGTTCCGTGCCGCCGACCACGGCTCTGCCGACGGCATGTGGACGCCGGAGTCGGTAGCGGCCGCGATGGGGCCGGCGTTCACCGGAGACGGGACCGGGGCGGGATTCGCCTGCGAGGACACGCTCGCCCTGGCCGGGGAGACGATCGGGTTCGGGAGCGGCTCGTGAAGCAGCGCAACCAGGTCGCGATGACGCCGGACGAGACCGCGGCTTTCCTCGTCGGCGGGCGTAAGGTCCAGCTGGCGACGATCAGCCAGGACGGGTTCCCGCACCTGGTCACCATGTACTACGTCCTGACCGGCGGGCAGATCACGTTCTGGACCTACCGCAAGTCACAGAAGGCGCTCAACCTCGAGCGTGACCCTCGGATCTCCTGCCTGGTCGAAGACGGCGACGAGTATTTCGACCTGCGGGGCGTCCTGGTCCAGGGCACCGCGAGGCGGATCGATGACCACGAGGAGATCGCGGCGATCGGCCGCCGGATCACCTCTGTCATCGGCGGGGCCATGGCTGGCGCGGACCCCGACGTTCTGACCCAGTACGTCGAGCATGCTGCGCGGAAGCGTTACGGCTATAGAGTCGAGCCCACCAAGATCATTTCTTGGGACCACGCGAAGCTCGCGTCGAACTGACCCTGCGATGGCAAGCTAGGTGACGACACCAAGCAGAAGGAGAAGCCATGCCTACCCGCACGGCGCGTACGACCTGGAATGGCGGCCTGCAGGACGGCGCCGGCACGGTGGCGCTGGTCAGTTCCGGGGTTGGCAGCTACGAAGTCAACTTCCCCAAGCGGGCGGCGGATAAGGCCGACGGCACCACCAGCCCGGAGGAACTGATCGCCGCGGCGCACAGCGCCTGCTTCGCCATGCAGTTCTCCGCACTGCTCGACGCGGCCGGCGGCAGCGGGCAGGCACTCGATGTCAGCGCGGACGTGACCCTGGGTCCCGACCCGGCAGGCGGCTTCCGGATCAGCAGCATCACGCTCACAGTCAGCGGATCGGCTGACGGCGTCAGCGCCGAGGACTTCGCCAGGATCGCGCAGGAGGCCAAGAGCACCTGCCCGGTCAGCAAGGCGCTGGCCGGAACCAACATCTCGCTGGCCGTCCGCTGACCATGCGCTGAGGCAGAGCGAGGCGGCGTCACACCGGCCAGGCTTCCTTGCGGTAGCCCATGTCCCAGAACATCCACTCGTACCGGCTGGTGGTGCGGAAGTGTCGGTGCACGCGCTGCCGCTCGGCCGGGGATAGCTCGGGACCCAGCTTGTCGGTGACCGCGATGACATCGCGGACGTCGGCGTCGAACTCCTCGCCGCCGTAGGTGCCGATCCACCGCTGGTACTTCGAGTTCGGCGAACCGCGGCCCAGCAGGTGCTTGCCGACCTCGCCGTAGATCCAGTAGCACGGCAGCACGGTTCCGACGCCCTCGGCATACGAGCCGCCCTGCGTCGCTGCGAGCAGGTAGCTGTTGTAGGCCAGGGTGGTGGGAGCTTCCTGCGCGGCATCAACCGCCGCCGGGTCGATGTCCAGGTCGGCCAGCAGCGTCTGGTGCAGGCCCATCTCGACGGTCACGATGCCGGCGGCGTGCCTGGCGAACATCTCGGTCTGCGCGGGGTCAGGCGCGTGGGTGGCCACCGCCGCCAGCGCCTGCGCGTACCGCCGCAGGTAGAGCGCATCCTGAACGACGTAGAAGGTAAAGGCGTCGGCCGGCAAGCTGCCGTCGGTCATCCCGGCAAGGAACGGGTGGGCCAGGATGGCCGCGTAGATGTCGGCGATACCGTGCCACAGCTCGTCGCTGAATCTGCCGTTCATGGCTCTCCCCTCGGGCACTGCGCGACATTATCGTGCACTCGCGGCCTGTACCTTGAGGCGCATGGAAAAGGACCGCAGCCCGGACGGGCAGCGCTCGTCGGCCGATGATGCGGCAGCGGCGCTGGCCGAGCGGTTGTTCCAGGACGTGGTCGGAGCGCTTGAGCTTTTCACGGTGTACCTGGGCGAACGGCTAGGCCTGTACCGGGCGCTGGACGCCCACGGCCCGGCGACTTCCCTGGAGCTGGCCGGACGCACCGGCACGACCGAGCGGTACATCAGGGAATGGCTAGAACATCATGCGGCCAGCGGGCTGCTGGAGGTCGACGACCCGGCCGCTGACGCCTCGGACCGCCGGTACAGGCTGCTGCCGGCGCACGCGCCCGTCCTTGCCGACCCCGACGACCTCCGCTACCGGGCATTCAGCGGCGTCGAGATCGTACGCGCCGGGCGGTGGCTGCCGCAGCTGACCGAGGCGTTCCGGACCGGGGGCGCGCCGCCTGCGCTGCCTTGGGAACCGGAAGGCAGGGCTGAATACAACCGGGCCACGTTCCTGAACCTGCTCGGAAAGCAGTGGCTGCCTGCCATCACCGACGTGCACCAGCGGCTGCGCAGCGACCCGCCCGCGCGGGTTGCCGACCTGGCGTGCGGCGCTGGCTGGTCAAGCATCGCGATGGCTCAGGCCTACCCCCTGGTCACGGTCGATGGGTTCGACCTCGATCCCGACGTGGTCGCCGCCGCCCGCCGCAACGCCGAGCAGGCCGGTGTGTCCGGCCGGGTCACTTTTGCCGTCTCCGATGCATCAGGCCCTGGCGTGTCCGGTCGGTTCGACCTGGTCACGATCTTCGAGGGACTGCACGACATGTCCCGTCCTGCGGACGCGCTCCGTGCAGCACGGGGCATGCTGGTGCCGTCGGGATCGGTGCTGATCGCCGAAGAGCGGGTCGAGGACGAGTTCACGGCCCCCGCATCCAACCTGGAGCGTTATCACTACGGCTGGAGCGTGATCTCGTGCCTGCCCGCCGTCATGGGTGACCCCCGGACAGCGGCCACGGGGGCGGTGCTGCGTCCAGCCACGCTTCGTCGCTTCGCCCGCGAGGCCGGCTTCGGGAACGTGGAGGTCCTGCCGCTCCAGACGCAGTCCTGGCGCTTCTACCGGCTGACCCCATGAGCCGACGAGCGAAGATCGTCGGCACACTCGGGCCCGCCTCGTCCAGCAAGGAACGGGTCGCAGCGCTGGTAGCAGCCGGCCTGGACGTTGCCCGGCTGAACATGAGCCATGGCACGCATGCTGACCACCTGACGGCTTACCAGGCCGCTCGCGCGGCCGGCGACGAGGCCGGACGGAGCGTCGGGGTGCTCGTCGATCTGCAGGGTCCGAAGATCCGGCTCGGCACCTTCGCGTCGGGTCCCGTGGTCTTGGCTGCGGGCGGCGAGTTCACCCTTACCGGCGAGGATGTCCCTGGTAACTCGGCCGAGGCAGCTACCACGTATCCGGGGCTTGCGGGTGATGTACGGACCGACGACCAGATTCTGGTCGACGACGGCCGCGTCGTGCTCGAAGTGACCAGCGTCGATGGCGCGCGGGTGCGGACGCGCGTGCTCGTCGGAGGCGAGCTATCTGACCATAAGGGCCTGAATGTACCCGGCGCGCGCCTCGCGGTGCCCGCGCTCAGCACGAAGGACGAACAAGACCTGCGGTGGGCACTTGGCCTGCGCGCTGACATGATCGCGCTGTCCTTCGTACGAGGGCCAACCGATGCCGGGCCGGTCCGCAGGATCATGGACGAGGTTGGCGCCCGGCTGCCTCTCATCGCCAAGATCGAGAAACCGCAGGCGGTTGACGCGCTGCCGGAAGTGCTCGAGGCTTTCGACGGTCTCATGGTGGCGCGCGGCGACCTCGGTGTGGAGTTGCCGCTCGAGCAGGTGCCTATGGTCCAGAAACGGGCGATCAGGCTGGCTCAGGACCATGCCAAGCCCGTCATCGTGGCGACGCAGATGCTTGAGTCGATGATCTCCGCGCCCAGGCCAACCAGAGCTGAGGCGTCGGATGTCGCCAACGCAGTGCTCGACGGTGCTGACGCACTCATGCTGTCGGCAGAGACCAGCATCGGCGCGTACGCGGCTGACGCCGTTGCGACGATGGCGAGGATCGTCGTCGAGGCCGAGCGCGAGTGCCTGCACGCCACTTCCTCGCTGCCAGGCGCGCCCACGACCACTGGGGGCGCGATTGCGCGCGCAGCCGCCGAGGTCGGCGCGGTCGTCAACGCCACGGCGCTAGTGGCGTTTACCATGTCGGGCGAGACCGCCAGGCGGCTCGCCAGGTACCGGTCGCCAATTCCGCTGCTCGCCTTCACGCCGCTGCAAGCGACGCGCAGCCAGCTAGCACTCACCTGGGGCGTGGAGACGTTCATCGTCCCTCCAGTGCGCCATACCGATGACATGGTCAGGCAGGTACAGAAGGCGCTCCTCGACGTCGGGCGCTGCGGGATAGGCGACAAGATCGTCATTGTCGCGGGCAGCCCCCCGGGAACGCCCGGCAGGACCAACGCGCTTCGCGTGCACCGCATCGGTGACGTAATCGGCTCGGACTAGATAGGGCAAAGCGCCGGGTAGCAGTCGCATGGTGGGCGCCAGGAAGGCCTGGC
>WNFD01010549.1_pt1 | contig 14168 bp, 11 predicted proteins | sample 5400491 | NCBI WGS metagenome assembly WNFD01 (sample SAMN13153343, study PRJNA577476) | soil metagenome | isolation source: 120 cm saprolite under Douglas fir tree site 2 hole 2 replicate 2 | place: USA:California | collected 2015-04-18
CGACGGATGGCCCGAAGCTCCGGCTGTCATCCTGTTTCACCACGAAAACAGCAAAGCGCCCTGGGCACGCAACCTGGCCATCAAGGTGCCTGGCGTTGAGGCCGGCACGCCTGCCAGTGCCCGCACCGCGGTGTGCGTGGAAGAATCGCGGATTGAAGCCGGACGGTACGATTCCGGCGAACCTGCCTACAGTCTTGCCTGGAGCGTCATTCTGGTGCGGCTGGCCGACCGAAAGGTTTATTTAGAGCGCACAGGTTTCTACGGCGACGAGCCTCCGGGGCTGAAGTTTCATCGCGGCGCGGGCCTGGGCAGGCCGCCGATCGAGAAGTTCAATCGCTGGCTCCGTCTGGTGATCGACCAGAAAGTCGCGCGCTTCAGGATGAAGTTGCGCTCCGGGGAATACCATGAATCGTCCGCGCTGGCGTTCTCAGCGGATGGCAGCCGTCTGGCGCTGGCCCAGACGCCACGCAGCACCAGCAGCGGAGCCACTCCGCCCACGCCCATCACCGTCTTTGATCTGGCGAGCGGTCAGATCGTGGCGACTCTGCACGCCGACTACAGCATCTCGACCATCGCTCTCTCGCGCTCTGGAAAACTGCTGGCCACCGAACGATACGGCCACCCTGAGATCTGGGACGTGGCTGCCGGCCAGGTAACCGCGAAGCTTGAAACCAGTGGCGTGGAGTCGCTCGCCTTCGGCCCGGGCGCCGCCGGAGATGAGGTACTGGCCACCGCCGGCAAAGACACAGCCACCCTCTGGGACCCCGGCAGCCACCGTGCTTTACACACCGGTCCCGGCACACACATAACGCTTTCCTCCGAAGGCAAATGGCTGGTGGCGAAGAAAGAACCGAAAGGCATCAGCGTGCAGGAGTTGGAATCGGGCCGAACGCTGGCGACCTTCCCGCATGCCGGCAATCCGGACGCATACTCGATCTCCCGTGATGGCCTTTCACTCGCCCGGTACTCAGTGCTGGGTGCGACCATGTATACACCGGCGAACGCCGCCGGATTCTCCCTGGGGCTGCCCAACATGGGCGTGGGACTGATTTATGCGCTTGCGCCCGCGGGCAGCGGCTTCGCCCTGACCAACAGCGACGGCTTCGCAGGGCTGATTTCCGCCCAGGAAACAGAGCCTCGCGCCTTTGCAACGCAACACACAGCGATCAAGGCGGTTGCGGTTTCACCCGACGGTAAACTGCTGGCCCTGGGCGACAGCAGCGGAAATGTCAGCGTGTGGGAGCTGCGTTAGACTAAAACCCGCATCCACCGCAAAGGACGCAACGGGCGCAAAGGAAAAGCAAAAACAAAATCTTAGAAAGATGCGAAGATTTTCCCTTTGCTTTTCCTTTGCGCCCGTTGCGCCCTTTGCGGTGGATGCAACCGCCTGACTATTGCGGAGAATGTCGCTCTTTACCGCTTGTACGGTTGCAATCCGCCGGTTAAGTTCAGGCCATCCCCATGAGGAGGCCATTTCCATGCGCTGCCTGAACCCCCAAAACAAGCTTCTTACCGCGAAAGTGACGTTGTTCCTTCCCCTGCTCTTGCTGGCATGTTCTCTGCGGTCTTCCGCACAGGAAGCCCCGGGCGACCAACAGATACCCGCGGGCGACAGTCAAAAAGACTCCAAACCTCCCGAGGACATCTCCAGGAAACCCGGCTATCTCTTCGCGTACGAAGGCGGAAGCGGCCTGTTCTCCTCGCCCAACTCCGGCCCAACGGCCTATGCGGGTTTCAAAATCGGATTCGACGGATACACCCTGGATCTCGGCTATGATCGCATTCCATCGCACCATGGCTTTTCCACCGAGGTCTCACGGATGTTTTCGGTCTTTCGATCTCCTGGCCCGCAAAAGGACCAGACCAAAAACTATCTGAGAGTGTTCGCCGAGCCGGGCCTCGGCTATCGCGCCGGAGGCGGCGTGGGAGCCTATGGCAGCGCGAAAGTAATGATGGTCTTGTTTTCAGACCGCAGACTGACTGCGTCCGGTACTCATTTTTCGCCCTTCATCGAAGTGCAGCGCCGCTTTCCCTTTGGCTCGCCACTCAGAGGCGACACTCGTGTGTCGTTCGGGCTCATGTTCGCGATCTGCGAACACTGCGGACTGAATTAGTGCCCGACCAGACTGGACCATGGATAACTCTCCGCCTGAGAAGCCATCCCCGCAGTATGCGGAATTGAATCCAGTACGCGCTGGTCGTCCTTGGTGAGCGGAAAATTCAGATTGACAATCCGAGACCCGGCGTATGGATGGGATTACACTGCCGCTCGTGCGTTCATCTGGTCCGCACCTCAGGGGCAGCCCGCAGATTGGAATGGGATAAACTACGAATGCAAGGATATCGAAACAATCAGGCGGATGGTGCAAATGCCGAAATCCCAGCCCCCGGGAAGCGATGCCGATCACGACCCTTCACGGCCGGTTGCCGCGCAAAGCACCTCGCTTTTTGGACGAAAGCTGATCGCGGTGTTTTTCGCGGCGTTGTTTTGCGCATCCATTATCCAAAGGGGCTTGCGGGATCCATCGGAGATGCAAATCACCTTCGGCGCTTTTCAGGCGATGGCGGGATTGGTGATGGTCATTTTTCGGCATCGGCTGGGTCGATGGCAGCTTCGTCGGTGGCGTCTATGGGGCTCCGGTTTTTGGACTTACATGGGAGATGTCGGGGCGTCACTCATATATCTGGGAACGGGCGTCGCTTTCATCGCGGGAGGCCTGACCTTATTGGTGACCGGGCTGATCGGGTAGATTTCTTTTTCGCTGGGGCGCGCTGTTATCGATTTAGGTTCTATAGAGTGATCATTTCGAAATACTGATTCCTATGCCGGGGGGACATCCTGCTGACTGAATGTCAGGTGCAAACAACATTCCGCTGTGGCTGCTTGGGCGGCCTCCTGGTCTTCCTGGTTTGCTTTTGCTCCAGTGCTCGTGGGGTTGACGGTCCGAAGGCCGTAGTGCTCCGGTTTTGCGAACTGGACGGAACAGCCGCAAGAATGTCGTCGTCATTGCCGGAAGCCGTCGAAACTTTGGAGGCTGACCACGTGGGAGACTTTCCTCTGGCGCCAATGCTGTTTGGATATTCCCAGTGAAGTCATACACAGGGGTGAAGAGTGGCTGGTGGCGGTTGTGGTTTTTCCGGTTCTGTTTGCGTTCTGTGCTGGCGTCATTTATGTGCTGTTGACTTCGACATTTTGGCTCGGTACAGGTTGGCTGGCTCGTGGGCCAGCGCAGCCAACGCATGTCTGAGATCATATTTGGGATAGGTGCAATAATCGTTCTTTGCATTGGAAGCTCCCAATGACTCTTGAGGCTATGAGGTTGACCCACTTGACTAAAGAACAACTTCTCGCTGAGGTCGAAGACATCATTAGAACGATGCCTCATCCACTGAATTCTCAGAACCCGCTGAGCGCAATATGGGTTGGACGGGTCGCCGCCGCTATTGAGCGATGGGATCGAATGAAAGGCCCTTCGGCGCATCTTTTCATCAAGAGCATCTTCTCTGGTGATCCGCATCAGGTCGCTCCTGGTCGCGCTATGTTAATCGCGCTTGTTCATCAGGCCCAAAGTGATCTTAGAATGGAAACGGTAGGTCCGGTTAACGTGTCGGTATCGCACAAAATGGTTTTTGAGTATTTTGATGAGATTCGCAAGATCATTGAACTTGCACAGCAAGATCTGCTCTTTGTCGACCCTTATCTGGATGCAGAATTTGTCTCCCGATATTTGCCGATTGCCTCAGCTGGCGTCAGAATACGTTTGCTGGCGAGCGAAAAACTGGGGACATTGATTCCGGCTGTCCAAGCATGGACTCTACAGAGCGGGAAGAAAGTGGAGATTCGATCAGCGCCAGGATTCCACGACAGGTACGTCTTTGTGGACAAAGTGTCATGTTATCAGTCAGGGGCATCATTCAAAGATGGTGCGAAGAAGGCTCCGACCAGCCTTACTCAGATAACGGACGCTTTTGCTGCGATGCTCAAGACATACGAGGATATATGGGCCAAGGCGAAGGTTGAATTCTAAAATCATGAGTATCCATATCGTGCATCGGGACCTCTCAGGTTCCGAAGTGCCAGAAGACAAAAGGAAGACTCAATGTCTGATACGCAGCAATCTGAGCGGAATGCCGAAGGATATGCCAGGACATCGGGAAAGGGGGACGGCCTGACAGCCTGTCGGAGATAGAATTTTCCGAATGAAGAATCAATCACTTACAGAGATGGTGTGCGCCGTAACTTATTGATTCTTCGTTCAAAAACTTTTCTCTCCGACAGGCTCCTGACCTGCGAGTATTTTTCGGACTGGGCGGGCGGCGATCCTCTTTTGCAGGAGGCTTATGCGGAAGTCAGTCAATGGACTCTGAAGGGCGGGAGCAATCTTTTTGGCCTCGCGATGTGAATAAGGTACAGGAGTGATTCAGAATTGACGGAAGGAGAGAGCAAAGTGAAGAGAATTGCCCTGATGCTTTCCCTCGCAGCGCTCGTTTTTACAGCGGGCTGCGATCCGGGAATTACAATTCGGCAGGCCAATGCTTCGCGGCCGCCTGTAACTGGCGATATGGTGGCTCAGCCGGAATTGATCGTGAGTGTTGGGAAGTTTCACACTTTGGCGGGGTCGGGTTGGTACATACCGGAAATCAGGGTCACCAATATGTCTGAATCGCCGATCACGATAACCGGCGTCGAGGTGGTCACTCGTCGGGGCACTTATGCGAATTTGCCAAGGCGTCCGGAATCTTATCCGATGATGCTGGCGACCGGGACCACGGAAACCATGGACGTCCGTTTTCAACTGCAGGAGGGGCTTCAAAAGACATTCAGGAAGCCCGCCCGGTTGCACGTCCACTATCGCAGCGGGCGCAGCGACAGGACGGCAAGTGCCAGTATTGTCGGGGTGATGGAAGCTGCCGGGGCTGAATGAGTTCGGCATGCGTCAGATTGTTGACCAAATGACAGGACCGAATATGTATACGCAAGACGGTCAGAAGAAATCGATGCGCCAGATGATAAAGGTGCTGGGGTTCAGCTTCCTGGGCTTTTTTCTGCTCTTGAGTTGCCTGCTCACGTATTTACATTTCAGTTCCTGGCCTCCGCGAGAAAGCGAATTGATCGCGAATTTCCACGCGTATCGGGCTGCATTTGAGCATTTACACGATATGGTCCAAGTCGGACCAACAGGTGATTAGCGTGTCTGATTCGGGAGTAACAACGGCGGGCTCGGAAGACCGTATGCCGATTCCTCCCAAGGGGAATTTCCCGCTCCCTCGTTATAAAGAGTATCTCGCAACGCTGAAGGGCGCAGGCGGTGAAATGATCTTTCGACACGATGACAGAATCGGTGTGCTCATGTGGGGTTCAGGCTTTGGCGGTGATACGATACATCTCGAAGTTTGCTGGCGCGAGTCTGAGCCTGCCAATCTGGTTGCCAGTTTGGACGAGTTCCACAAGACGCAGCAATCCGGAGAATCTGCCTTTCAGCACATCGAAGGGAACTGGTATCTTTGGGCGGATTGGTAAGAGTTTATGAGGGAGGTAGTTTTTCAACGAGAATCTATAAGTTACGGCGCACACCATCTCTGTAAGGGATTCTTCGTTCGAAAAATCTATCTCCGAAAAGCTCTCAGGCTGTTCCCTTTTTTCCTAGACTTCGATTGGGATAATTGTTGCTATTGCGTTTTCAATTGGAGTGTAAATGTTGATGTTGCCAGACGTGGCGCGTATCGAGACAGCAAGGGCATAACGGGCGACCCTGTCGTACCGCATTAGCGTGGGCTTCTCTTTCCACCAGCCGCCGACCGGAAATACTGCGATTGCATCTCTATTTGCGAGGTCGGCGGCTGTTCCGCGCCAATAGTCGGAATGTACAGAGCCGAGATCGCGGATCGCCCCTAAATACCAATCATCCCCTCCAACCTCAGCGTCAATCCCGTGTTCATCCAATTCAACCGCACGGTTGATGCGGGCACGAAAAGCTGCTTGCGATTCGAGACTTCGCTTCATTGCAAACCGCAGGCCATGTGAAGAATATCGATGGCGTCTGGTCCAACCGCGCTCTCCAGGATTTGGTTCGATGAAATATGAGAGCGTCACTCGTAACGAAACTTCGGCTTCACCGAGTTCCTCCAGCGCTGCCCTCGGCCAGGGAAGGGTATGCAACTGCATGTGGCGAGTCTTGACTTTGCCATCGTGATCGCGCCAAAACGGCTGAAGGGAATCTTCGATGATGAGCGTGGCATCGTTAATGCTGCTCAATATGGCACGCTGGTAATTTGGAACTCCGTAGCCGTAGCGACGCAGGAGAGCAAGCTTGTGAATCTGCGCGTTGGCCTGGTTGAATCGATTCTTCATTGCAGTCGTCCATTCTGCGGAGTGAACAACCAGGGCTCTCACGGTTTCCGGCCAGGAGCCTGGCCGACGAGCGAGAATACTCGTTGCAAGATGCGCAGCGCCGGCGGTCGCCGCACTCGTGTCGCCGAGTACCGAGAATTGCTGAATTGCGGGCTGCATGTGCGTGGTAAGCAGCGCAAGATCATCCGGCGAGTCCACGGTGTTTCCATCCGTGGCCCAATTGCCACCTTCGAAAAGAACGTCAGGTTTTATCGGCCATTGGCGTTCCCATGTGAGCGAAGTCCGGCTTGTCGGCGAGAGATCCCCGGCAGGTGCGATAGGAGCCCAACCATGGAAGGTAGGATCTGTAATTGTGGTCTTTTCAGTGTATGCGCCGACAACAAGCGCGTTCCATGCCTGAGCAGGATTGAGCACCTGTTCCAAGTCGTTCCTCTGCAGGTAATCGGTCATCGGAATCGTCGCGCGTGGCACATTCCCGGCTGAAATCATGACTAATCGCCTGGCGGTTTCATCGCCAAAACACAGTTTGTCGATAGCGGCGGACCACGACGATGGCTGCCCATTCCTAATGTCCACGTCGGAAGTCACCGCCATGCAAACGACGCGCGGGCGCTGAGGAGCCTGGATTTCAGCTCTGGCGATTGCGCCCGCCGTCACAGCTCCGTACAACTTAGGCTCGTGCTGTTGACCGTCGGGATGAAGCATCTTGACGGATTCCAATCTGTGTCCAAGGGTGATGGGAGTGTTCACCAACAAGGCCCCTTGCAAATCGCCATAAAGGCATAGGCCCGCCATTGCAGTGCCGTGCCCTTGCCAATTGGCGCTGTCGCCCGTGCCCCATGCGTTGTCGTAGGCATGCAAATCCTCGGGGCTCAGGCCTGCGGCCAACAGCGGGTGTGCCTGGGTCACACCACTATCAAGAATGCAAATTGAGGGCACACCGGCGGGCGGCGGCTGCAATCTGCCTAAGAGAGCGGCCACCCACTCTTGCTGCTCAACATTGTTCATGGCGAGAAAGACTGCCGGGTTGTCCTTTGCGAGCCTAATTTCAGCGATGGCGTCTGTGTGCGTCATCAGCCGGCCCAGGGTCACCAAATCTGAAAACGCGAGAACGACATCTCGCTCCGGGAATTCGATGAGTGTATCTTCTCTGAGTAAAACGTTTAGGGAATTTGCCGCCGCTTCAAATTGTTCCCGCAAGCCGTTCCGCAACCAGATTTCCCACCAAATGCGGGCGTTTTCCGCGGGCAGTACATTTTGGTCATCGGTAAACAGCGAGCGAATCAGCCCGAGCGTTACATCATTGACCCGGTTTATCAGGTTCTCATGGCGAGTCCGATCAGCCGCAGCCGTCGCGCCGTAGGCCTGGAGTTTTCTTTGGAAGTAGTCCGCAGCCCGTTCCGGGACAAAGACGGTCGCCCAAACCGGCGAATTCTCTGCCGCACCCTGGCGAACAGAAACAAGTTCCACACCTCTGCGCCTGTCTTCCAAGTTCTGCGCAAATTCCGCGTTACCTGGCGCAAGCTCGAATTGAAGATAGAAGCCAGTTCTGTCAGCTTGAGCCTGAATTTGCACTTGAGCGTGGGCGGCTCCAAGGGCCTGACCAAGAGCTGTCTGGAGCGCCAGAACATGTGCTGCACGATCACGAACCGGAGCCGCAGGAGTACGGCCCTGGCTTGGACTCGTGTACGCCTCGTTATGGCCTACATCGTGTAAGTAGAAGTGTGGCCTGTCGCGCGGGAATTCAGACATAACATATCGGATCAGGCACCGGAGCCCGCCCCCTTCCTTTCGTGAAGCGACGCGACTAGGTTCTCCGTATCTATAGTCTCGATTTCATTCAATATCGCGTTCTTTGCAGCATCGTCGCTGGCCCGCACCAGCTCTGCCTGGCTGAGCCCCGCCGATTCGTTTGAAATGCGGTCCCAATTTATGTTCAGCTTGAATCGTGCCAGACGACATTGGATGATTTTTAGCGCTGTATCGCGGTCCGGAATCCCATATTCAATGACATCGTCAAAGCGCCTGAACAAGGCTCTGTCCAACAGCTCAGGGTGATTCGTGGCAGCGATAATCAGACCCTGGGAATCGTCTTTTTCAAGAAGCTGCAGGAATGTGTTTAATATTCGTCGAATCTCACCAACATCGTTGGTTTGGCTCCGCCGGGCGCCTAAGGCATCGAACTCGTCGAAGAGATAAACACTCTTATCCACCATCATCGAATCGAACACAATTTTGAGCTTGGTAGCGGTTTCTCCCATGAACTTGGTAATTACGCCTTCGAGCAGAATCGTGAAGAGAGGGATGTGCAGTTCACCCGCAAGCGCCGCTGCGGTCACCGTTTTACCTGTTCCTGGAGGACCGATGAAGAGAAGTTTTCGCCGTGGACGGAGACCGTGGTGGCGGAGCTTATTCTGTTGCCGCTGTTCGACGATGACTCTCCTCAATCTCTCCTCTATGGTCTGAGACAGCACGAGGCTTGAAAGCCTCATCGTGGGCTGTTGGATAGAAAGCAAGCTTGAAAGTTCGTTGCGAGGCTGGAGGACAACGAATGAACCGGTTCGACGCTGGATAGCCGATCCCTTCGTTCGAGCCTGGTCCACTAACTCTCTTATCTGCTCAGCTACCTTCTGATGTCCAAGTCGAGCTGCCCGACTTCGCAGAAAAAATACGGTTTTGAGGTTGGCTGACTCGATTCCCACCAGGGGGAAAATGGCTCGCTTCGCTGGCCGAATTGTACAGCGTGCTTCGAATTCAACAAAGCTGATTCCGATCAATAAAAGGCTTTTCTCTCAGGTTGCACGTTACTGCATCGACAGTATAACTGTCCCACCTCCCGCGTTCAGCGGTAAGGTTTGCCCGCTTTTAAAATGACAGCATTTCGCCGGTCGCCCTACCCGCACTCCGTGACGGCGATTGGTAAAGGAGACAGCCTGATCTGAGTAATCAACATGCGCTGTCGTCGAAAAGTCTAAACTGCACTCTGGTTTTCTGTGCCGGACGTTCCTCTGACTGTTTCTCTTTTGCAGCAGGTTCCTTTCCGAGCCGGCTGCGGGTCTATGGCCCGACCGAATCGTGTGCCCATCTCGCCGGCAAAGCTCTCGTCGCCCAACGGACGTCCCGCATAAGTGCAAACTGCGGGGCCGGGCCAAACGTCCCTTCCTCGTGCGTGTCTTCGTTCTCAGGCCTTTGAGACGTAACAAGTTACGCATCTACGCCACGATTTGCGTAACATTGTTTCCTGCGTCACTCTGACAGCACTTCAACAGCACCCTCTTCCCAAATCCCCGCCCCGCTGTCATGCTGGAAATGTATGAACCGCGCACAGGCATACCTGGCGAAAACGCTCCCCGTGGCCCCGTCCGCTCTGGACGAGATCGAAGAACCCCCGTCCGTCGAAACCGGATCCGGCGCGCCCATCGCCGACACCATCTCCGGCTTCCTCGGACGTTACCTGGCCTGCGAACCCCACCAGCTTACGGTCCTCGCCCTGTGGGTCGTCTATACTTGGTGCTTCGAACGCTTTTCCACCGCTACCTATTTGTCGATCCGCTCGCCTGAGTCGGAGTCTGGCAAAAGCCTCTGTCTCGAACTGCTCGAGCTGCTTTGCGACTCTCCCTGGCTGGCCGCCGGCGCCGATCCCCGGACCATCGCCAACCAACTGCTTTCTTCTGAGACTCGTATCAAAGCTGAGGAAGACTTCGTGTACCGGCCTCCCTACACCATCCTGCTGGACGACTGCCACCATGCCCTGCACGGCTCCGACCGCCAGCCCCTGATCGCCATTCTCAACTCCGGCGCTCACGCTTCCGGACGTTACACCCGCTATCGTACCGAGTACCGCGTCTTCGGTCCCAAAGCCTTCGCCGGCAATGCGCCGCTGCCGCGCTCCCTGGCGTCTCGCTGCCTTCCCATCGTGCTCCATCGCAGGAAGCCCACGGACGCGATCAGCCGTCTCCGGTTCGCCGGCCCGCCCCCCGACGATGCCGCGGGGCTGCTTGAATCCGTCGCCGACTGGGTCGAGGCCAACGCCGACGCCCTCGCCCAGGTCGCTGACGAGCCCCCTGCGGGAATTCCGCCCGGCCTCTCCCCGCACGAGCAGAATTGCGCCGAGCCGCTCCTTCACATCGCCGATCTCATCGGCGGATCGTGGCCCGAAAGGGCCCGCACCGCCATCAGCGCAGTCTTCAGCCTTGCCGAGAGCGCCCTCGCCGTGCAATTGCTCTTCGACATCCGCGCCTGCTTCCTGGTCAGGGATAACCCCGAGTACCTCGCCACCCGCGATCTGCTCGCCACCCTCACCAACCTTGAGTATCGCGCGTGGAGCGCCTGGCCCCTCAACTCCGGACGCCGCCTCGGCGCTCTCCTCCATCCCTTCGGCATCATCAGCCGCGACCTCCGCCGGGGCTCAGAGAAAATTTTTAAAGGGTATTTGCTTCAGGATTTCCAGGACACCTTCGAGCGCTATTTGCCCGCCCTGGCCCTCCGTTGCGCAACGGAATTCCTATCCGCAACGCCTTCGGAGAGCGAATTTCCGCAATTTGGCGTAGCTTGTCGCGTTGTCGCGGATTGAGGCCCGTTTTGTTGATGTACTCGAGAGTAAACATCGTTCGCTTATTTGCTATACTTCACCCCTGTAAAGCAGGCGTAAAGTGCCGCGCCCGGGACACAATCAGGTTGATACGAACTCTATACTTCTGGGGTAAGAGATGCTGTTAGATACCCTTCGCGAAATCAAGGGTCGTCTTGTCGAGACGCGCCGTCTGTACTTTCCTTTCCTGTTGAAGGTTGTATTCGTGGTTCTCTGGCTGGCGGCGCCGGCATGGCTGTCATTGTCGGGGCGCGCATCGAGATCGTCGGCGGAGACCTTGCGCAGCCGGTCGTCCTTTCATCGGACGCGCAGGGCAGATTTTCGTCTCCTGACCTGAAGCCCGGGACTTATTCAGTGCGGGTAACGCGCGACGGTTTTGAGCCTCTGGTAAAAACTGTGGAGTTGCGTACAACCCTCCAGTTGCGGCTCTCGCTGGCCATTGCGAAGCAGCAGGTGGAAGTTATCGTACATGGCGCAAATCCCGCCTTTGCCAATTCCGACCCTGTTTACCGAAAACTCCGCGAGGTCGGGCTCGGCGAAACCTTCCGCTTCGACAATTTCACCATGCAGTTGGATGCCGCAACCTTCCGGTTTCAAAAAGGAACACTGACAATATTAAGTCCGGTCGATGGAATCGTAACCGGCGCGATCTACATTGGGGAAGGGCACTTCAATTTAAAGCCCGTGACGGTCTTTGATGCATTCGACCTCAACCGGCGCTCCGGCGCTCCGGAAGCTGACGAAGACTTTACTGAAGTGGTCTTCCGGTTTACCGGGCAGGAACGCATGAGGCTTCTTCCTGGCCTCGGGGACAAGGTGGAAACACCGGGGGATGCCGCCGCGATCTTCGACCACTGGAAAGAGAAGGTAAGAAAACGCCGGACGGAGGCCCTGGGTTTTACCGAGTATCTGTTGCACGGCGAATCCATGGACAATGTCGACGCCGATCTTTTGGCGGCTGTCTACAATTCCTCCCATCCGCCATTTCTGAACGCCTACATCCGGGCGAAGAAGCACAAAGATCTCCGTTTTTTTGTAAGGGCCCGTGTGGGAGCGCTGCCCCAGCTTGATTCCCCGGAAGAGGTCACACTCATCAACTATGCCCCTGACGCAATGGACGATGGTGTCTGGTATCTGGACCACCTGAAATCCGAGTACCAGTCTCCAAAAACGACCATTTATTCAGCAGTGCCACCGTCACCTTCGAGCCGCTGCTCGCGGGCGAAAGGGTCCTCAAGTTCGCATTGCTGCCCAGCCTGCGCGTCACGCGCGTCACTGACGATCGGGGCAGGGACCTCTACTTCGTTCAGGAAAAATTGAAGGAGGATGGTTCATTTTACGTCATTCTTTCCGACCCGGCGGAAACAGGCAGACAGTATTCCATTACCGCGCAGTACGAAGGCGATAAAGTCCTGGAGCAGGCGGGGGACGGGAGCTTTTATGTGCGGGCCCGAAGCTCGTGGTATCCCAACCTGAATGGATTTGGAGAGCATGTCCTGTATGACCTTACCTACAAGGTCCCGCGTAAATACAAGGTCATCAGCGTGGGTAAGTTGATGGAAGAGTCGACCGACCAGAACTACGCCGTCAGCCATTGGGTGACTTCGAAGCCGGTGGCGGTGGCCGGATTCAACTATGGGGATTATAAGAAGATCGAATTGGCCGATGAAATCACCGGCTACAAGATCTCCGGCTATTATCTGACGGAATTACCCGACAACTTACGGAACTACAAAGCGCTGCAGTCGATGGCGCCTCACGCCATGACCAAATATGCCCTTGAGCAGACGCGGGCCCAGTTGCAGCTTTGCAGCTTTTTCTTCGGCAAGAGTTCCTATGATGAGATCTTTATCACCGAACAGCCGAACTTTGCCTTTGGGCAGTCCTGGCCGAACCTGGTCTACCTTCCCATTTCGGCCTACACGGATTCGACCCAGAGGTGGATGCTGTTCGGCAACATCGACAATAAATTCACCGGCTTTGTGCAGGAGGTGACGCCGCACGAAGTCGCCCACCAATGGTGGGGGCATGCCGTGGGCTGGGCTTCGTACCACGATCAGTGGCTTTCGGAAGGGTTTGCTGAATTCTCCGCCGGATTGTTTTTGCAGCAGGCCGTTGCCGGCGACTGGCGAAAGGACTACATTGAATTCTGGGAGCGGCTGCGGAAGCGCATTCTGGAGAAGAACAATTATGGCCTGGCTCCCAACGACGCGGGCCCCCTGTGGATGGGACTGCGCCTGAGTTCTCCGCGCACGGAAAATGCCTACCAGGACTTAACCTATCCCAAAGGCGCGTATATCCTGCAGATGCTGCGTTCCATCATGTACAGCCCGCAGGACCAGGACAAACCGTTTATTGCCATGATGCATGACTTTGTGGAGAAACATCGCGACCATGCGGCGTCCACCGAGTCGTTCAAGGCCGTTGTCGAAAAGCACATGTCGAAGACGATGGACCTTGCGGGAAACGGTCGGATGGATTGGTTCTTTAATGAATGGGTCTATGGAACACAGGTGCCGCGATACCATTTCGAGTACCAGCTTCTGCCGGCGGATGGCGGCCAGGTGAAGTTGCACATGACCATTACCCAAAGCGAGGTCGACGAGCATTTTGTCATGCTGGTCCCGATCTTCGCCGATTTCGGCAAGGGCATGATGCGTATTGGCCAGATGGGGGTCACCGGCAACTCCAGCCGCAGCGCCGATGTGATGCTGCCAGGTCAGCCGAAGAAAGTCGCCTTCAATGCGTTCAAAGATATTCTGGAGCGATGACTGAAAATAATCGAGGGCCGGCCTTTTGGCAGAAGTGTGATAGTAATCCCAGGGTGTCCCTCTCGACGCCGGCTCCGTTCGACCTGCGGCCTTCCCCTCTGATAAATTAATTTCTGCACCCCCATGAAAATCACCGAGAAGGCCGTACCCGGCTACGAGCGCGTCGTCTTTGCGGAAGACCCTGATTCCGGCTATCGCGGCATCATTGCCGTTCACAACACCACGCTTGGCCCCGGCGCGGGCGGCACGCGGTTCTGGAATTACCGCAGCGATGAAGAGGCCCTGAATGACGCTCTGCGTCTCTCTCGCGGGATGACCTACAAGAGCGCTCTCGCCGGACTTCCCTGCGGCGGAGGCAAATCGATCATCCTCGGCGACAACCGCACCACCGAGCGCGAGAAGATTTTTCGCGCGCATGGGCGGTTCGTCCATTTGCTGGGCGGGCTTTACGTCA
>WNFD01005030.1_pt1 | contig 14161 bp, 10 predicted proteins | sample 5400491 | NCBI WGS metagenome assembly WNFD01 (sample SAMN13153343, study PRJNA577476) | soil metagenome | isolation source: 120 cm saprolite under Douglas fir tree site 2 hole 2 replicate 2 | place: USA:California | collected 2015-04-18
CCACGGTCGTGCTCATCGCTTTCCTGATCGTGATCAACATCGTCGGCATCCAGGAGTCGAGCGCCCTGAACTTGGCGCTCGCCATGATCGATCTCGTCACCCAGTTTGCCCTTGTGATCCTCGGCATCTTCTTTTTGCTTCGGATCGACGTTGTTCTCAGCAACATCCAACACTTGGGCGTCGCGCCGACGTGGGGCAACTTCCTGGCGAGCATCTCGATCGCGATGGTCACGTATACCGGCATCGAGACCATCTCCAACCTCTCCGAGGAGGCCAAGAATCCAGGGCGCTCGGTGCCAAGGGCGACCTACGCGGTCATCATCGCGGTACTGTTCGTGGCGGCTTTTCTTCCGACGATCGGTCTCAGTGTCTTCCCTGTGCACTTAGACCATGGCGTTTACGTGACCGACCTCGCTACGAAGTACAAGGGCGACCCGGTGGCGGGCATCGTCATGGGCTTCAACCGGGTGTCGCAGACGCTGGCGTTCTGGGCCGGGATCTGGGTCGGCTTCCTCGCCTTCACGATCCTGCTCATCGCAACCAACGCGGGGCTGATCGGCATCTCGCGGCTCAGCTACTCGCTCGCCGGGGCGGAGATGCTGCCCAAAGGTTTCGCGGCATTGCATCCGAAGTTCAAGACTCCGTACGTGTCGATCGTAGTCTTCGGAATCCTTGCCGCGATGCTCGTCGTGCCCGGCATCCTCGTCGGCGGCAAGGAGATCGACCTCATGAGCGCCGTCTATTCGCTGGCGGCCACCTTCGCTTTCTGCTCGGCGCATCTTTCCGTAATGCGCTTGCGATTTATCGAGCCGGACCTCTACCGGCCGTATCGCATGCCCTTCAACATCAAATTCGGCCGCGACAGCATTCCCATCCTCTCGCTGGTCGGCGCGCTTGCGATCGGCACTGTGTTCACGCAGCTCCTGTTTCAGAACATCTCCAACTCGACCTGGATCTATCTCGGCTGGCTGATGCTCGGCGTGCTGAGCTGGGTCGTGTACCAAACGTATCGGAAGCACCCTCTATGGGAGCCGCTCGAGGTGCCGCCACCTCCCGACCGCGAGATCGAGCACCTGCCAGCGGCGCCGATGCCGCAGATCGCCCGCTACAAGCACGGACGCCGCATCCCTGCACATGCGGCCGCCACGCCTCTTCGGGGCCGGCCCCACCGCCGATCCTGGCGCGTCGGCTGGGAGCTTTACTGGAAGCGGCACGGCAACGTGCGGGGCGCTTTGATCGTCGTCGTTTTCGCTGGGGTCAGCGGTCTTGCCGTCTGGCTCGACCTCTCGTCATACGACCCGTTCGGACCTGGCCTCGGATGGTCGCCCGGAATCGTGCTGGTCGCTTTGATCGCGGCTTACCTGTTGAACCGAGGCCACCTCGAGCAGTAGCTACGCCTGAAGCCGGTACCCGACTCCTGGTTCGTTGACGATGTAGCGCGGGTTGGCCGGATCGTCGCCCAGCTTCTTGCGGATCTGCGCCACTACGTAGCGCGTGTTGTATTTGTCGCCTACCGCGTACTCGCCCCACACCTGTCGCAGCAGGGTCGTGTGCGTGACCGGCTTGCCTGCGTGCAGCGCCAGGTAGCGCAGCAGCTCGTACTCCGTCGGGGTGAGCTTCACGACACGCCCGCCCGCTGTCACGGACCGGCGGGCGAGATCGATCTCGAGGTCACCCGCTCGGATGACCGGCTCGCCGGTCGACACGTCGGCTTGCCGCCGCAGCACCGCCCTGATCCGCGCCACCAGCTCGTCGGTCCCAAATGGCTTGACGACGTAATCGTCCGCGCCCGCATCGAGGGCGCGAACCTTGTCCTTCTCGCCCGGCATGACGCTGACGACGATCACGGCGGCGCGCGTCGCGGGCCGGAGCGCACGCAGGGTGGCGAACCCGTCCATGCCAGGCAGGCCGAGGTCGAGCAATATCACGTCGGGGCGCCACGCCGCCGACTCGCGCACGGCCTCCTCCCCTGTCCCCACGGCCCGCACGTCGAAGTCGTGGTAGCGCAGCCCGGTGCGGAGTGCGCGCTGCATCTCGACTTCGTCGTCTACTACCAACACTCGACCGCTCATCGCGTGGCGGCTATGCGAGCGAGGGGCAGCGTGAAGGTGAATCGTGGGCCGCGCCTCCGGTTCTCGGCGCGGATGGTGCCGCCGTGCGCCTCCACGACCCTTTTGCTGATCGCGAGCCCTAGCCCGCTGCCGCGCGCGCGGCGGCTCCAGAACGTTTCGAAAACGCGATCGAGGTCGGTCGGGGCGATGGCGGGCCCGTCGTTCTCCACCCACGCCGTGAGCCTCTCTTCGTTGGTGCTCGCCCCGATTGTGATCCGCCCATCGGCGGAAGCCCACTCATTCGCGTTCTCGATCAGGTTCGTGAGCACGCGCCCGACCTGCAGCTCGTCGACCTCGACTGGGGGCAGGTCGTCAGCGATCTCGAGCGTGACCGCGCGGCCCTTGAGGACGGGACGCAGCTGGTGCAGCGCGGTCCCGACCAGGTCTGCGAACTGATGCGGCTCGCGCTCGAGCTCCATGCCGGCCTCGAGGCGCGACAAGGCCAGCATGTCCCCGACGAGCCGATCCAGCCGGCTCGCCTGACCGTCCAGGTCGCCGAGCAGCTCGCGCTGCTCCGGCTGCAGGCCTGCCTGCGGAGCCATCAGCGCGGTCAGCCCTGCCCGGAGGGCGGCGATCGGGCTCTTGAGCTCGTGGGAGAGTGACGAGAGGATCGCGGCTTTCAGGCGGTCCGAGGCCTCGAACCCGCGCGCGCGCTCGGCCTCGAGGACGGCGCGGCGGCGGTCAAGCAGCAGCTCGGCGAGGCCGACGAGCGCCGCGAGCATGCGCAGGTCGCCGGGTTCCGAGGCGCCGGGGTCGATCGTCATCACCGCCACGCCGCTGGCCAGGGGCAGGTAGGCGGGCTCCTTGCTCTCGGGACTCGTCTTCATCAACCGTACTGCGCCTTTCGAGAGCGCAACGCCGATCGGACGCTTGTTTTCGTAGGACCACATGGCCTGGCGGATCTCATCCGCGCTCTCGTCGCCGCCGGCCAGTGGCACCGCCGACCCGAAATCCATCGCCACCAACGCGAACCGGCTCACGCCCTGCAGGCGCATCGCCCGCTCGCTCAGCAGGCCGAGTGCCACTGTGACCTCGGGCGAGCGCAAGGCGGCCGTGGCCAGCTCGTACATGGCGCGCTCATCGGTCGCCAGAGCCTCGGCGGCGCTTTGCGTGCGGCGCAGCGAACCCGCGAGCTGCCCGGTGACGAGGGCGACCGCGAGCAGCACCACGAGCTCCAGCAGCTCGGTCTGGCCCCTGACCGCGAAGGTCCCGACCGGGGGGACGAAGAAGTAGTCATACAGCAGGAAGGCGGCGAAACTGCCCGCGACCGCGGGCCCTCTTCCCCACGTGGCGCCGAGCCAAAGGACCAGCAGCAGATAGAGCGCGCTGAGCCCCGGGATTTCGAATCGCATCGAGACCAGGCCGATGGCGATCGTGACCACCACGGCCCCGGCGACGGCAATCACATAGGGCGCCAGCCGCCGCATCATGGCGTGAAGAATACGAGCCGGGGCGAGACCCTCGATTTCGCGCTTTTTGCGCGAAACGCGCGTATGGGACGGGCGGGATGCGCGCGTTTAGCTCAAGGCGTGCGGAATTACGTTTAAGCCGTGCCCGCCAGGGCCAGCTCCGCGGCCCGGTTGGCGTAACCGGGATGCGAAGGCCGCGCCACCCGAAACCACGCCAGCGTCTCTGCGAGCGCGTCTTCCAGCGCCGAAGGCTCGAAACCCAGATCGCGACGAGCCTTGCCGAGCTCGTAGCCTGCCGACCGCCGCGGATCAGGACCGTAGGGACTCGCATCGGGAGGCAGTTCGGCGAAGGGAAGCGGGTGGATGCGCGCGGGCACGCCCAGGACTCCCGCGATCGCTTCGATGAGGTCCCGCAGGCTCACCCCTTCGAAGGCGACGTTATAGGCCTGGCGAGTGGTGTCCTTGCGAAGGTCGCACGCAAGCGCGCAGGCATAGCCGACGTCCTTGACCCAGGCCAGGCCCGCCTGCCGCTCGTAAGACTCCGCGGGCACCAGGAGCGGGCCGCCGTCCGCGACGCGTTGGATGTATGCCGCGATTCTGAGCGTCCAGTCGGCGGGGCCGAAGATGGCAGGCGGGCGAATCACAGTCCACGGAACGTCGCTCGTGCGCGCGAGCATCGTCTCGCACCAGCGCTTGCCCCCCAGATAGTCGAGCGCTTCAGTTGGCTCACCCTCGAGCGCGACGAAATCCTCCTCGCGCGCCGGCTTGCCGTTGAGATTCGGATACACGCCGGTCGAGACGAAGATGTACCGCTCGCCTTTGAAGATCCTGGTTGCCGCCTCCACCTGAGCGGGCAAGTAACACGCGAGGTCGAGCAACACGTCGGGCTGCACCGTGTCGATCGCCCGGCGCAGCTGCTCCCCGTCGGTGCGGTCGAACGCGATATAGCTGGTGAAGACGCCGTACGGCCGCTCCTTGCGTCCCGCCGCGATAGTTTCGACGCCGCGCCGCATCAGCTCCTTGCACGCTGCGGTACCCACGAATCCGCAACCTCCTAACACAAGAGCGCGGGTCAATCGAGATCGCGAGGGGTGAACTCAATATCCACCCCATCGATGCTTTCGAGGCGCGCGGCCATCTCCTTGGCCATCGCGACCGAACGGTGCCTGCCGCCGGTGCAGCCGAAGGCCACGATCAACTGCGAGCGGCCGCGCTCGCGGTAGTGGGGCAGCGCGTCTTTGAGCGTGCGCTCCAGGTTGTCGAGCAGGTCTGTGGCCGCCGGCTGGGCCAGCACGAATTCGCGCACCCGCGGATCGCGCCCATCTAGCGGCCGCAGCTCATCCACCCAGTAGGGATTGTCGAGCAGCCGAACGTCGACGACCCACGCCGCGCCCTCCGGGATGCCGCGCTTGTAGCCGAAGGCCAGGCAGGTGATGAGCATTCGCTCCCGGGACTTGAGCTGCTGCGCCAGCTCGCGCAGCTGCGCGACGTCGACGCGGTGATGCGCGCGGTCGTGGCTGCCGCCGGCCTTCCCGTCAGCAGGGCCGACGTGAACGAGCACGTATTTGATGCCCCGGTCGTCGGCGTCCTTGAGCACCACTGCGCCATCTCCGCGTAGAGGCAACACTGCGTCGGAGTCATCGAATGGAGCAAGCCAGCGCGCGAGCTGGAACCCGGTGTCGATGAAAACGCCGACCGCCTCGTCGAGCTCTGGCTCTTTCGTGCCACCGACGATGACCAGAGTCACAGAGTTTCTTTGAGCCTCCTGGCCAGGCGCTCGGGGACACCTAGCGCCACGATGTCCTCCACCGCAGCTTCGCGAATCGCCTGCACGGAGCCGAAGTGTCGCAGCAGGGCGCGCTTACGCGCAGGCCCGATCCCCTCGACCGAGTCGAGAGGCGACGTCAAGGCCTTGCGCGCACGCACCTTGCGGTGATGGGTGATCGCAAATCGATGTGCCTCGTCGCGAATGCGCTGAACGAGGAACATTCCCGGCGAGTTCCTCTCCTGCACGATCGGCTCTGAGCGGCCGGGCGCGAATATCTCCTCGTGCTCCTTGGCCAGGGCGAAGGTCGGGATGTCCGCGTAACCGGCCGACTCGAGCACCTCGAGCGCTGCGCTCAGCTGCCCCTTGCCGCCGTCGATGAGGATGAGGTCCGGCCGGCTCGTGAACGAGCGATCGCCGACGGCGTCAGCATCCTCTCGGCGCTGCGCGGATTCCAGCCTTTCCAGGCGGCGGCGCAGCACCTCCTGCAGCATCGCGAAGTCATTCGGGCCGGGGACGAACTTGATCTTGAAGGAGCGGTAGTGATCGTTCCTCGGCCGGCCGTCCTCGAAGACGACCATCGCGCCGACTGCCGAGTCGCCCTGCATGTTGGAGATGTCGTAGCACTCGATTCGTTTCGGCGGAGCCTCGAGGCCGAGTGCCTCGGCTAGCGCGGCCAGCATCGGCTCGGTGCGGCTGCGGTCGTAATCGGCCTGGATGCGCAGCTGCTCCAGCTCTTGCTTGGCGGTTTCGGCGAGCTGCGTCACGAGCGCCCGCTTGCGGCCGCGCTGTGGCACCTCGATCGTGACTGGACCTCCGCGGCGCTCCGTGAGCCAGCCCGTGAGCAGGTCCGGTTCCTCCACCGCGCCCGGAACGATCACGGCACGCGGGACGTGCGTGGCGCTGGCGTAGTACTGCAGGAGGAAGCCGCGCAGAAGCTCGCTCTCCGCGGCATCGGCGGCGCCGTCGAGCGCGTGCCCGTCGTGGCCGACCATCTTGCCCTGGCGGACGTATGCGACCTCGACGAACACCTGCTCACCGCTGCGCGCGTAAGCAATGAGGTCCTCGTCGTCGCGGCCGCGTGTGAGCACCTTCTGCCGGTCGGCGATCTTCTCGATCGACTGCAGCTGGTCTCGATATCGGGCCGCGTTCTCGAAGTCGAGCCTGCCCGCCGACGAGTCCATGCGGTCCTTCAGCTCGCGCACCAGGACGTCCGAGCGCCCTTCCATGAAGAGGGCCACCTCATGGATGCGCGCCCTGTAGTCCTCGGGGCTGATGCGCTTCTCGCAGGGTCCGGGGCACCGCTTGATGTGGAAGTCGAGGCACACCTTGCCCTGCTTGAAGATCTCGTCGGAGCAGGTCCGAAACGGCAGCAGCTGGCGAATCGACTTGACAGTGCCGCGCAGCGACTGCGCCGATGTGTACGGGCCGAAGTACTGAGCCCCGTCCTTCTGGACCCGCCGCGAATAGTGGACGCGCGGATACTCCTCGGTGATCGGCAGCTTCAGGTAGAGGTAGTTCTTGTCGTCCTTGAGGCGGATGTTGAAGCGCGGCCGGTAGTTCTTGATGAGGTTGCACTCGAGGACCAGCGCCTCCACCTCGTTCGCTGTGGTTACGAATTCGAAGTCGTAGACCTTGCGGACGAGTTCGGCGACCCGCGCGGTCTCCCCGTAGCCGGGTGTGAAATACGAGCGCAGGCGGTCGCGAAGTCGCAGCGCCTTGCCGACGTAGATGACCTGTGCGCGGTGGTCGCGGAACAGGTACACGCCGGGTCCGTCGGGGACCGCGCGCAGCCTCCGCTTGACCGCATCTTCCTGGGTGATCGCCACTCAATCAAGGTTAGTTAGACTGGCATCCTTGTGAGCACACCGCCCCCGACCCCGACGCAGATCGTGGGCCAGCAGGCGGCCCCGACGAGCACGGTGCCGGTTGGACCGCCAGGCGGCATGGTCGCCGCGCCCGGTCAGACCAACACGCTGGCGGTCGTGAGCCTCGTCTCCGCTCTGGCCGCCCCCTTTGCACACTTCACGGGCATCGGCGGGCTGACGCTCACCATCGTCTCGATCGTCACCGGCCATATGGCCCGGAGACAGATCCGCCAGACTGGCGAACGCGGCGACGGATTCGCGCTGGCCGGCCTGATCATCTCCTACGTCCACCTGGCCTTGACGGCGCTCTTCGTGATTCTCTTCTTCGGCGCGATCATCGCGGGCATCGCCTTCCTCCTGGCCGCGGCGAGCGGGCACTAGCCTAGAAGTGAATTCCCCTCATTAGATAGGCCATCGCGGCCGCCTCGACCGAGATCTCCTCCTCCGCCGGCTGCGCCGTCTGGCCGTCCTTGCCGGCGCTCTCGGGGAACACGTGATAGGCGCCCGTCATCACGAACTGCAGCAAACCAGGCGCCACCGCGCTGACCGTCTCGCCGAGCTTGCCCAGCCGCGTTGAAACCTCTGGCTGCCGGGTGAGGATCGCCGCCGCCACCATCTCCGCGGCCTCCTCCGGCGAGCTGGTGGGGAAGTTCTTGTACATGCCGGTGGGCGCGATCATCGGCGTGCGCACGAGCGGCATGTGGATGTTGGTGATCGCGACACCGTCGTCTGCGACCTCGGGCCCGATGCACCGGCTGAGCGCGGCCAGCGCCGACTTGGAGGCCACGTAAGCGCCAAATCGCGGCGGATAGGCCTGCGTGCCGATGCTCGAAATATTGATGATGTGACCGCGGCGCCGCTGGCGCATGCCGGGCAGCACCGCCAGCATCAGCTTAACCGCACCGAAATAGTTGAGCTGCATGGTGCGCTGGAAGTCGTGAAACCGGTCGTACGAAGCGTCGATCGAGCGCCGGATCGAGCGCCCGGCGTTGTTGACCAGGATGTCGACCCCGCCTTGATCGGCGAGCACGCGCTTGATCATCGCGTCGCACTGCTCGAGGTCGGAGAGATCGGTCGGGTACACGAAGGCGCGACCTCCGCCCGCTTCGATCTCGCCCTTCAACGCGTCCAGCTTTTCTCTGGTACGCGAGACGAGCCCCACCTTCGCCCCGTGGCGCCCGACCAGCTGCGCGGTGGCGCGGCCGATGCCACTTGAAGCGCCCGTCACCAGCACGACCCGGTCTTGCAAGACGGCGCGCAGGTTGCGTTCGGTCGGGGCCTCAGGGTCGAGGTGGCGCTCCCAGTAGTCCCAGATCTTCCATGCATATGTATGCAGCGGAGGACACTCGACGCCGCTGCCGGCAAGGGCCGCTTGGGCCTTGTCGCATGTGAACTTCGCGCGGTTGGTCACGTACTGGAGCGCCGGCTCGGGGATGCGCACGCCCTCCAGCAATCGGCGTTTCAAGGTCTGCGCCACGCGCCAGTGCTGGAGCATGCCAGTCATCTCGCGCGGGAGCATCGAAGCAGCGCGGCTGTCGAGCCGCAACGTGAACTGAGGCGCGTGGGCAGCTCGGCAGAACTCGTTGGTGACCTCGCCGAGGCTGCGCGCGGCGGGGTCGGTGAGGTGGAATGTCTGGCCGTCGAGGTCGGGCTTTGACCCGATCTCGGCGAGGGCACGAGCGACGAAATCGACCGGGACGATGTTGATCTCGCCGCCCTCGAGACCCACGAGCGGCACCCATGGCGGGATGGTGTTGCGAAGGCGCTGGATGAGCTTGAACGCGTAGTACGGCCCGTCGATGCGGTCGGCTGCGCCCGTCTCGGACGTCCCGATGACGAGGCCGGGACGGTAGATGCGGTACCGAACGCTCGAGGCGCGGACGAGGCTCTCCGCCTCGTACTTCGTCTTGTAGTACGGATGGTCGAGGGCCTGGCCCGCTTCGAACATGTCCTCAGTGAACTTGCCCTTCCATTTCCCGCCCGCGACCGCAATCGAGCTCACGTGGTGGAGTCGGGCGCCCACCTGCTCGGCCAGCGCGACCACGTTGCGCGTGCCGCCCACGTTGGCCCGCTCGTTGGCTTCCTCTGAGGCCTCGAGGTCGTAGACGGCCGCGAGGTGATAGATATCGGCGCCGTGCAGTCTGGCCTGGTTCGCCGCCGAAAGCCCGAGTCCCGGAGCCGTGATGTCGCCGGCCAGCGCGCGCATGCGGTTGGCGGCGCCGAGCGATGCGATGAGCCGCTCGAGGCGCGCGCGCGACGGCTCGCGGACAAGCACGTAGGTTTCTCCGTCGCGCTTGGCCAGCTCGCGTAGCAGGTGGCGACCGATGAACCCTGTGCCCCCGGTGACCAGCCTCACCATGACGAGACGAACCTTAGCTCGTCAATCCTGCCGTCCTCGCGGTTACCATTCCGCCCATGGCAGATATACCGCCTCCACCGCCAGGGACTCCGCCCCCCACGCCCCCGAACTACCAGCCGCCGCGGCGGAGCTTCTCTGATATTCCGCCCAGCGCCCAGGGCTACGGGATGCCAACCGGCGCCCCGGGCTACGGCAATGTGCCCCAGGCCGGCTATCCCCAGGCGCGGCCGGGCATCAGCCTCGCGTCCCAGTTCACCGGCCTGGCGATGTGGTCGATTATTCTCGGCCTGGTCTCGGTCGGAGTTCCGATTGCGACCGGCCTCATGGGTAACGGGGGAATTGTTTTCTTCTACGTCCTTCCGATCTTTGGCTTCATCCGAGGGATTCAGGCTGCCACGCGCGGGCAGGTAATCGGCGGAGTCATTGGCATCGTGCTCAATGTCCTCGGCGGCATCATCAGCGCGACGATGCTTCTCGTCCACTAGCAACGCCACCATCGTCGCCGGCCGGGATCGAAAGTAGCGGAAACAGAGCGGCGACCAAGCACGCGGCCACCGCCGCCCACAACGCCGCGTTCAAAGACCACGCGACCAGCGGACCTGCGAGCGCCGATCCGATCGGATTCCCCACTGAGTTCAGCGACATCGAAACGGCAAACGCCCGGCCGAACCAAGCTGGATCGGTTCGTCGCTGCCGGAGTGTAAACAGTCCGATATCGAATGGCCCGTTGGCCAGGCCAACCACGAAAATCGCAACCGCGACCAAGGCGACGTTGTCGGCAAACGGAAGGATCGATTGGGCCGCGGCCACAACGAGGATCGCGCCGACCATGAGCTGTCGCTCCTTGCCCTGGCTAGAGATGCGGCCCGCAAGCAGCGCCGACACCAGGCCGGCTCCGCCCATGGCTCCCCAAACCAGGCCGACCGTGGCTGGACCGGAGTGGAGCTTGTCGAGAATGAGCACCGGCACCGCGATCACGAGCAGTCCGCCGCCGATGTTGAAAGTGCCGAGCGTCAGGGCGAGGCCTCGCAAGGTCGGGTTTCGCAGTGTGTAGACGAGCCCGAGCCAGGCGTTGCGCAGCACAGAGCCGACTTGCGTGGCGCTGTTTCTTGGGTCGGGCAGCCGCAGCATGACGGCGGCCGCAGCAACGAAGACGCCGCCTGACACGGCGAGCGCCCACTCGCCGCCGAGCAAACCCACAAGGACCCCGGCCAGTGGAGACGCGAGGAGTGTCGCGATTACGTGCCCGCTGCTATCGAGCCCGTTCGCCCGCTCCCACAGGTGGCGCGGCGCCAGAATCGGAAACAGGGATCGGGCGCCCGCCCAGCTCAACGGGTTTGTGAGCGACGAGATCGTAACGATGGCCAGGAGCAGCGGCGGGGGCAGCAGATGCGCTGCCGACAAGGCCGCGATCGAGCCCAAGGCGGCCGCCGCCACGACATAGTCGAGGACGACCAGCCGGGCGCGCCCATACCGATCGAGCAGAGCTCCGGCCAGCGGCGAAACTACGACGCCGGGGAACGCGGCCATGAACGCGGTCAGGCCAGCGAGCTGCGGTGAGTGATAGCGCTGCAGCACGAACAGGACCAGCGCCACGAACATCATCGAGCCGCCCATGCGGCCGAGCAGTAGCCCGGCGTAGAGGCGCGCGAAGCCGGGCACGCGCATCAGAGCGCCATAGCCGGCCGGACGCGAGTCGCTCAGGTGCTAGACCGCGACGCGGACTGCGCTCGCCTTCGCCGGTCGGCGCGCCTTGACGGCCCCATTGAGGCGGCCCTTCTTCTCCAGGATCCTGCGGAGGTACTGCCCGGTCGCCGACTCCGGCTGCACCGCCAGGCCCTCAGGCGTCCCCTCAGCGATCACGAACCCGCCCTTGTCGCCGCCCTCCGGGCCGAGGTCGATGAGCCAGTCGGCGGTCTTGAGAACGTCGAGGTTGTGCTCGATGACGACCACCGTGTTGCCGTTGTCGACCAGCCGGTGCAGGACCTGCAACAGTCTCTCGACGTCGGCGTAGTGGAGGCCGGTGGTCGGCTCGTCGAGGAGGTACAGGGTGCGGCCGGTCTCCCGGCGCGACAGCTCGGCTGACAGCTTCACGCGCTGCGCCTCACCTCCCGACAACTGCGTCGCCGGCTGCCCGAGCCTGATGTAGCCGAGGCCGACGTCGTGCAGCGTGCGCAGCTTGACCTTGATCCTCGGCACGTTCTCGAAAACTTCGAGCGCCTCGTCGACCGTCAGCTCGAGAACGTCGGCGATCGAATGGCCGCGGAACTTGACCTCCTGCACCTCACGCGAGTAACGCGTCCCGTGACAAACCTCACAGGGGACGTACACGTCGGGCAGGAAGTGCATCTCGATCTGGATGATCCCGTCGCCCTCGCATGCCTCACAACGCCCGCCTTTCACGTTGAAGCTGAATCGCCCCGCCTTGTACCCGCGCATCTTCGCCTCGGGCAGGCTCGCGAACAGCTCGCGCATGTAGGTGAACATGCCCGTGTAGGTCGCCGGGTTGGAGCGCGGCGTGCGCCCGATCGGCGACTGGTCGATGTCGATTGCCTTGTCGAGATACTCGAGCCCCTCGACCGCCCGATGGGGCCCTGGCTTGTCCTTGGCTCTGTAGAAGTGCTGCGCCACTTTCCGGCTGAGGATGTCGGTGATGAGCGACGACTTGCCGGAGCCGCTGACACCAGACACCGCCACGAAGGTGCCCAGCGGAAGGGCCACGTCGATGTCCTTCAGGTTGTTGGCGCGTGCGCCTCGGATGACGAGCTTCTTGCCATTCCCCGGTCGTCGTTCTGTCGGCATCGGGATCTCCCGGTCGCCACGCAGGTAAGCGCCAGTGACGGAGTTCGGATTGTTGATCACCTGCTCGACCGTGCCCGCCGCGATGATTTCGCCTCCGTGCTCACCCGCCGCGGGCCCGATGTCGACCATGTAGTCGGCGGATCGAATCGTCTCCTCGTCGTGCTCGACCACGATGAGCGTGTTGCCGAGGTCCCGGAGTCGCAGCAGGGTGTTGATCAGTCGCCGGTTATCGCGCTGGTGGAGTCCGATCGATGGCTCGTCAAGGATGTAGAGGACACCCATCAGCTTGGAACCGATCTGGGTCGCGAGCCGGATTCGCTGCGACTCGCCGCCCGACAGCGTGTTGGCGGCGCGGTCGACCGTCAAGTACTCGAGCCCAACGTCGATCATGAACTGCAGCCGCTCCAGGATCTCCTTCAAGATCCCGCGCGCGATCAGCTGCTCACGTTCGGTGAGCGCCAGCCCTTCAAAGAAGCCGATGGCCCCGCTCACCGACAACTCGCACACCTGGGCGATGTTGCGGTCGGCGACTGTCACCGCCAGGGATTCAGGCTTCAACCGCTGGCCCTTGCAGGCCGGGCAGGGCTTGTCCGACATGTAGCGCTCCAGCTCCGCCTTCAGGAAGTCGGACTGGGTCTCTTCATAGCGGCGTTGCAGGTTGGCGACCACGCCCTCGAACGGCGCCTCGTACCACCGCTCGTGCCCGTACTGGTTCTTGTATCCGAATCGGATCTTCTTGTCGCCGGTCCCGTTGAGGAGCACATCGCGGTGCTGCTTGCTCACCTTCGACCACGCCTTGTCCATGTCGATGCCGAAGTACTTGCTCACCGTCTCCAGCAGCTCGGGGTAGAAGAACTGCGACTTGCTCCACGCTGCGATCGCGCCCTCGCGCAGAGATAGCGAAGGGTCGGGAACGACGAGGTCGCCGTCGACGACGAGGTCGCCGTCGACGACCAACTGAAAGCCAATCCCCGTGCAGACCGGGCATGCTCCGTGCGGGCTGTTGAAGGAGAAGTTGCGCGGCTCGGGCTCTGACACGCTCGTCCCGTCGTACGGGCACGCATAGTCCTGCGACATCTTGATCTCTTCGCCTTCGGCTGGAACGATGATCACCGACCCGCCGCCCAACCTCGCCGCGGTCTCGATCGAATCGACCAATCGAGTTCGCTGGTCGGGACCGACCACGATCCGGTCGACGACGACCTCGATGTCGTGTTTCTTGTTCTTGTCCATCGGGATCTTTTCGCCGATCTCATACAGGCTGCCGTCGACCCGCGCACGCACGAAGCCCGACTTGCGGACGTCATCGATCAACGACCTGTACTCGCCCTTGCGGCCCTTGACCACGGGGCCGAGGACCATCACGCGCGTTCCCTTCGGCAGCTTCTCGACGTGGTCCGCCATCTGCTCGACCGTCTGGCGCCGGACCTCGCGGCCGCACACCGGGCAGTGCGGCACGCCGACGCGCGCATAGAGCAGCCGGAGGTAGTCGTACACCTCCGTGACTGTGCCCACGGTCGAGCGCGGGTTCTTGGACGTGCCCTTCTGGTCGATCGAGATCGCGGGCGACAGCCCCTCGATGACGTCCACGTCCGGCTTTTCCATCTGGCCGAGGAACTGCCGTGCGTACGCCGACAGCGACTCCACGTAGCGGCGCTGGCCTTCGGCGTAGATCGTGTCGAAGGCGAGCGACGACTTGCCCGACCCGGACAGGCCGGTAAACACGACCAGCTTGTCGCGTGGGATCGACAGCGTGACGTTCTTGAGGTTGTGCTCGCGCGCGCCGCGAATCGTTATCTGATCAGTCGGCATTCGAACTCTGCTTCATTCCTTATCTCTGGTGACCG
>WNFD01006169.1_pt1 | contig 14160 bp, 13 predicted proteins | sample 5400491 | NCBI WGS metagenome assembly WNFD01 (sample SAMN13153343, study PRJNA577476) | soil metagenome | isolation source: 120 cm saprolite under Douglas fir tree site 2 hole 2 replicate 2 | place: USA:California | collected 2015-04-18
ACCCCCGGGACGCCCGGTACGCCCGACGTCGACATTCCCGGCACAGCCGCTGTCGGCGATTCGCCGGGAACCCCGGCCATTCATATTCCCGGCTTCCCCGCGACTCCGCCCACAACGCACCTCTGTCCCTAAGAACGGTTGAGCAATACCTGTCAGAGCTAGCCTCGGCGGAGAATTCCTCACAACCTCTCCGCCGAGTTAGACTCTTGACTAATATAAAAATAATCTTCAGGCCGTTGACGATGGAATTCGCAACGTAAGAGCTGAGAACTGAGAACTGCCCCCATGCCCACCCTGATCCCGCAACCAACGCGCATCCAATCCGCCGGCAACAAACCCAAACTGATCGACGAATACATTGGGCGGGTCAACTCTCAGACAACTTCCGCCAGCGTCGCCCACATGCGTAGCCCTGCCGGCTGGATCGAGCCCGGCCAGACTCCATCCTTCGACGAGTTCACGATCGTCCTCAAAGGGAGCCTGCGCGTCGAACATAAAGCCGGATCCCTCGACGTCGCCGCAGGACAAGCAGTAATCGCGCACGCCGGCGAGTGGATACGTTACTCAACTCCTCACGAAGGCGGCGCCGAATACGTTGCCGTCTGCCTTCCCGCATTCTCCCTGGAATCAGTGCACAGGGACGGGTAGAAGCCGCTGCAACAATTCGTCTCTCTGTGCACCACGGCGTCCTCTGTGGTTGATGATTTAGAACACCTCCCGACTACACGGGGCCAACCCAACCTCGCAACCCCTGCATCCGTTGACAGCTTCCTTCCGAGGAGTAAAATAAGGCGCGGCTGCTACTTCCTCCCCGCGGCAACGCTAGCTGCCTGGGCTCCTGCGCCAACATATTCTCTCTTCTGGAGGACGCTATGAAACTCTCTCTCTGCCTTATCTCCTTTTTTCTGTCCGCTTGCATCGCCGTGGCCCAGAACTCCGTCCCACTCATCACTCAGCCCCTGATCCCAGATACTCATATCGCCAGCGGCATCGGCTTCACCCTCAACGTGCACGGCACGGGCTTCGTAGCGAGCTCGGTGGTGAATTGGAATGGTTCACCGCGCGCGACAAGTTTTATTTCCGCTGCGAAGTTGCAAGCCGCCATCACGCCCGCCGACGTTTCTATGACTGGCACCGCCGCTGTCACCGTCACGAGTCCAACTCCAGGAGGGGGAACTTCCAACGTGGTCTATTTCCCCATCCACAAATCCGAGGCAACCATCGCCTTGGCCCGCCGCGACCACCTCCTTACCCCCGCCGACGCCATTGGCGGCATGGTCACCGGTGACTTCAATAACGACGGCAAGGTCGACGTAGTCACCAGCCAAGGCGGGAACCCGGAGCAGATTCAGGTTTTTTTCGGCAATGGCGACGGCACCTTTCAGACCCCGGTTACCACTCCGTTGAGTTTCGCGGCCCTCGGGCCAATGGTTACCGGCGACTTCAACAACGACGGGAACCTGGATTTGATCGCGGAAGACGGCAACGGAGACGCGCAGGTTTTCCTGGGCGACGGCGCCGGCATTTTTACAGCACAGCCAATTTTTAATAGCGCCGCCAACAGCCGTTGGATGACCGTAGGTGACCTCAACGGAGACGGCAAGTTGGATTTCGTCTCGGTTGGCGAAGACTTAGGCACCACCTATGCCAGTATTTTTCTCGGCAATGGGGACGGCACGTTTAACTTTAAGGGAGAGTTGATTCTGGTTAACGTGGGCGGCAACCCCGCAGTCGGCGATTTCAACCGCGACGGCAACCTCGACCTGGCCATTCCCGACACGGATGATAACAGCAATCCTAAGGTCGACATATTCCTCGGCAACGGCGACGTCACTTTCCAACCGCTGGTTGCTTACAGCGCTTCCAGTGGCTCGGGCTTAGCCGTGGGTGACGTGAACGCTGATGGCAAATTGGATGTCATAACCGGGGGCGGCGGCGTTCTGCTGGGTAACGGTGACGGAACCTTCACGAATATTGGCGGTATCTTCATCATCGATTCCACCGAATTCGATCCCCTGCTGGCCGATTTGAACAATGACGGCAAGCTCGATCTGCTAATTACCACTTCCAACGATCAGGGCACAACGGTGAAAGTGCTCCTGGGCAACGGCGATGGAACTTTCCAGATCCCGCTCATCTGGGATTCAGGTGCTCCAATTTTCCTGACGGAAACCGCCCTCGGCGATTTCAACAACGACGGCCTCATCGATGTCGTCGACACTAACTACGATTCCCTCACCAACGCTGCGCAGTTCTCCGTATTCCTTCAGAATACGCTGAACATTACGCCCACTTTGATGAACTTCGGAGTAGTGAGAGTAAGCGTTACCAGCGCTCCGCAAACCGCAACCCTCACCAACACAGGGACCGCCCCGATCCCTATTACCTCCATTAGTTTGACGGGCACAAATCCCTCCAATTTCGCAATCAGCACCACCTGCGGCTCAAGCTTGGCCGCTGGCGCGAACTGTACCGTTAGCGTTACCTTCACCCCAAACAGAAGGGCAACCAGAACTGCAAGTGTGAAAGTCGTCTACTCGGGCGTTGGCAGCCAGCAATTCATCGAGCTCACTGGAATTGGGAACTAAGCCGCCAACAACATCAGTTTCAACAAACGGCCGCGTGGGGACAGCTGCCTCGGCTGTCTCGCCGCACGCAGCCAGGCGCTCTGGATTTTGTGGGACTGGGTCTTAGACTCGCATCAAGATAATTGCAAAACCCTTGCAAAACCAAAGAGATGCCGTTGCACCAATTTCGGGTAATTGACACTCCCCAGCCACGGGCGTAGCTTGATGGTATTCAAAGAAAGATAGTGGTCGTCGCGCTCTCTGCGCGACGTTCCTTTCACTTTTGTTCCCCCAACCGAAAGGAGTGTACCCATGTATACCAGAGTGGTCAAAATAACCAGCAAGTCCGGAAAAGCACGTGAGCTTTGCAACGTTATCGATGACAAAGTTCTGCCGATTTTGAAGAGGCAGGCCGGATTTCTAGACGAGACCTTAATCGTCTCAGACACGGACCCGAATCGCATCCTCGCCCTCAGCTTTTGGAAGAGTCGAGAGGATGCCCAGCGCTACGCGCGCGAACAATTCGACACGGTGCAGAAAACCGTACAGCACCTGATCGAAACTGCCCCAGAGGTGCAGACCTTTGATGTTCACACCTCCACCATCCATAAAGTCGCAGCAGAGAAAGTCGCCTGAGACCGGGTCCTCCCACCCTTCAGTTTTTTTGAAGGGTGGGATTCCAAACACACTCCTTGTGACTATCCAAAGCCAGATGCCGCAGCGGCAGAAACGCCCGCGGAAAGTTTGGACAATCTCAGAAACAAAGGAATCGGCTATTGGCTGAGCTTGATGGCGAGTTGACGCTCGGGCTGGGTCATCCGGCTCCATAATTTCTGCAAGTCATCCTGTAACGCCTGATTGTCAGGCTGCTTGTGCAGAGCCAAAGCAAACCAGCGGTAGGCAGTGGGCAAGTCGCGGGGAGTACAGGTTCCGGTTGAGTAGAGCGCGCCGAGGGAAATCATCGCTTTGGGATTGGACTGCTCGGCAGCCGGCTTCAGCAGCCGCAGGCCGTGATCACAGTCCTGACTCACACCGCGACTGTAGATGTAGCGTTCTGCCTCAGTCACAGAATCATAAGGCTTTGTACCTGCGGAAGGCTTCGCAGCGAATGGCTTCGCAGTTGCGGGCTTGCGCGGAACCGCTTTCGGGGCAGCAGGAGGTTCTTCCTCAGCGGATTCCAGGTCCGACTCTGGAGCTGAGGAATGGGGAGCGGAGTCTGATGCCGCCCTGGAATCATTTGGTGTTGCCACTGCAGGCACTTGTGAAGGAGCGGTCTGCGAAGCAGCCTGTGAAGGAGTTGCACGAGTGGCAGTCGAATCGGCGGAATTCGCGGCAGGGCCATCCGTAGGCATAGGCGCCGCTGGAGTATTTGCGCTGGAAGGCGGAGTGGAAGAGCCGGGATCTGCGGCCATCGGCGCGCCCGAGGAATCGGAACCAGTCTGGGTAGAATCCGGCGTTGGCTTTGTGACTGCTACCTTCTTGTCCCCTTGATTCAGCCAGTCGAAGCCGCCGCTCTTCCAGCGCAGATAACCGAACCCCGCGGCCAATGCGAGTGCGACAACAAACAGAATTAGCTTGCCACCGCCGCCCTTACGTTCCTCCTCGTCTTCCAGAAGGTAGTCCAGATTCCCGGACGACGGCTGCAGGGGATCGCGTCCGGTAGATGAATCGTGACGATCACGATGAATTCCACCACCGCCAGCCCCGGTTGAAGGCACGTTAAGACCAAGAAAGGACGGCCCAGTGATAACCGCTCCCCCCCGGGACTCAGACTGAGAGGACGAATGCGGCGCTGGTGCCCGCTCCGCAGGCGTTGCGTTCACACTGGTCAGCGCGACGCGAGTGGGTTGAGGCGCCGGCTTGGATACAAGCGGCACAGGGACAGCAGGCGGCCCAGGCGGGCCGACCGAGGCAAGGCTGGAGGAATGAGCGGCAGCTTGAGTTTTTGCTACCAGTGGTGCTCCGCACATTCCGCAGAAGCGGTTGGCCTCGGTATTGTCATTGCCGCATCGTCCGCAGCGCACGCATCATCCTCCGATTCCTAATGTATTAGATTAACTCTAGTCCCGCCGGTCTAGCCAGTACGATGCAGATTCCCCACCTGCCGTCGGCCTTTCTTCTGACTGAAAGAGAAATAACAAAACAATTACGTCTCACGGACGTCGAAGACATGCTTGGAATCCGGACACGAATTTAGAAAATGGAACGCGAGAAAACCAAATCGCGCGAACACGACCTCCGGCTCGCGCTTCAACTCGAGCATGCGCGCCATCAGATGATGGAGGTATCCGGCCCAGGGCCCATTCCGTCTGGGCGGTCGCACCCGCGAAACATTTTCTTCCGAGACCGGTAGTGGCTCTGCAACACTCATAGGATCGTTACTCTAGCGTGACTGCGGCTTCCACTTGTTCAGGAATTCGAGCAGCGCCTGCGGGGTCAGCGAGCGCGCATCCTCGAACTCGCCGTTTTTCTGGCTGACGAGCAGCGTGCCGTCGCTCTCCGCCACCGCCAGCGCCGGAATGCCCTTATTCAGCGGCACGTCAAACTGCTTCACCAGGTCGGCATTCTTTTTTTCATCGTCGCCAAGGTCGACGTGCACCACTTCATAGCCCGCCATCACCGACGCGAAATCAGGGCGCTGGAATGCCAAGTCCAGCACGTGGCAGTCATAGCACCAGTTGGCGCCGAAGACGAGCAGCACCCGCTTGTGCTCGGCCGCCGCTTTCTGCTCGGCCTCCCGGAGTTCCACGCGCGCATCCGCATCCGCGGGGTAAATATTTTTCTTCATGTCCGACGGCTGCTTCAGGTGCGGCGCATCCGTTCTTTCCACACCCACGATCCGCCATTGATCTCCCTGCTTTTGCCAGCCTTGAGCGTCGGTCACGTTTACGGTCTGGCCATTCGGCAGCCCGCTCTGTACTTCAGCTTTGAAAATGACGTTTTCCGCGCCGGGTCGCTCTTTCATGCGGACCATTTCCATCTTCATGCTGCGCGCTTTCAATGCCAGCCAGAAGGTTATGTCCGCATCGGCGTCAGCCGAGACGCCGTTCGCTTGAATGTGCGCCGCAGGTTCGGAGCTATAGAGGGCCTTCAGAGTCGCCGACTCTCCTGCGATGACCGCGCTCCTCCACTGGTCGAGCGGAGGAAACCCTGTTGATGAGTCGAAGCCTGAGGCTCCCGCCGTCTGCGAAAAACCCTGCTGCGCGAAAAGCGTTACACCCATTAACAACGCGAACGATACCAACCTCATAAAAAACCTCCTGGGTAGATCTCAGTGCCGGGGCTATTCTGGCAAAGAGATTCGATCCTGTTTTGCACCGGGCTTTCCATAGCGCTTGATGACATATGAGCCCGACGGGGCGCGATATGCCTTGACTACTGGCGAAGCCGCTTCCCATAGGCGAGCGGCGCTGGGCCCGTACATGTACAGCGTGAAAAAACCCTCGCCAATCTCGTTGCCATCGTACTCCCCCGCCCCCGAACTCTCGATCACAGATAGTAGCTGGTCTTCTACCTTGAATAGCTCCTCTCGCTCATTGGTATTGCCAGACGTCTCATCGCTCAATCGAATGTAGACGATGAGAGCCTCTTCGTGCTTTTCGGCTTGCGGGGCCTTGCCGTTTGTTTTTTGGGCCGTACAGCCTCCTTGTGAAATCAACAGAACTAGAACCGTAGCAGAAGCAGGGAAAGTCGCCGTCTGTGCTGGCTCGCGAAGGCGGCGCCGCTTCGCTCTGGAATCAATGGCGCACTCACTCTTCCCGCAAATGCCGCCCGGTCAGCCCACGTCGGATCAAGTAAGCCCTCAAGAATTTCGATGGTCGTGGGCTTCCCTGCTCCATTGGGACCAAGCAGTCCGAAGCATTCCCCAGTCACAATCGCAAGGTTCAGCCCGCGTACGGCCTCAACCTAACCGTCGCAGGTCCTGCGCAGATCGCGACATTGAACAGCCATAGCACGCAGAGATTCTACCGTAGCCACCGCTTCGAGAAGTTCGGCAAGAGACGGTTTTTCCGTGGCGTCCCTGTTTGAAAGGACCTCGATGAAATATTTCAGCGGCAATTCGCCATCTCCGCGCGCTCTGCGGCAATTTCTCAGCGGCTCTCCGCGTTGAAGTTTCTTGCTGAGACTTTGGCGAGCACAAGATCCTAAATCGCGGAGAAGCTATTTCGTTTATCCGTATGTGGAAGTCGATGGGCGGGAATTTCCGAACGTGTCGCTGGCATTCTCGTTCGCCGACACCGGGTCGGTAGTCGCCACGCGATAACCGGAATTCCTGGTTATCGCGTGGTTACGCTCTCCCCCGGCCCACCCGAGGGCTGCGGTATATCTGGTGGTGGCACGGGCGGCAGTGGCGAGGCTCCGTTCGCCGGCTTGGGCACGTCCTGCGAATCCTCTCCGGGACGGCGAAGAGTCGGCGCGTTCGCCGGTCGCACTTCCGGCTCCTTCTTCGCCTCACGCTCCGGCTGCTGTAAGACGATTTCTTTTTCCGTGCGCACGATTTTTTCGCCGCCCACTCTCATAGTCTCGACCCGCACCACTTCTTCTCCGATAATGCGCACGAAATCGACATCCGCCGGAGGCTCGCCATAAATCCATTCTTCATACTCCGTCTCCCCATCCCTCTCGCGCACTTTTTTGGGTGGCTTCCCTTTGGCATGAAGCACCATTTCCTGATTCATTCCTACCAGCACATGATGCGCCTGGATTGCCTCCTTCACCTTGGGAGGCACCGTGTCCAAATAAGCCTGCTCTTTATTTCGGGCGTTAAAATCGAGCACGGGAAACAGCAAGTCCCGCACCTGCTGCGCCGTCATTTCGGGAACATACTTGCTGAAGTAAACGTCCACGAATGAACCGTGCGGATTGTTTTGTGGATCGTCTTGCGGAGCTTGCACCGTTCCCCCTGCCCCGGAAACCTGAATATGCTGATACCACTTCTTGCGATGCACCGGCCCGCCATTGATCTCGAAATGGATGTGATCGTCTTTGATCTGCACGAATGAAATGTGGGCTGGATCGCCGGGTTTTACTGCAGGCCCCCAAAGCGTAAGCGCCTGCCGCAATTCCTCGCCGTTTGGCGTGATCACACCTTCCCTCAAATGAAGCCCTTTTGCGCCCATGGGAAAAGCCGTCCGCGCGTACGCCAACTGCGTTTCAAAGTCGCGGATGATTTCAAAGCGCGTCTGCTTCGACATACGCTGGGCATCGCGAGGAATTGGCGCGGACACTGCCGCTGGCGGTTGCGCGCTCGGCTGCTTAACCTCCGACGCGGAAGCGGATGAATTCCGCGGATGAACGGGATCCACCGTCTGACCATGAGCGAGGAAGGAAGTGAACAACAGAGGCAATGCTAGAAGGGTCGTACTCCGAAAATGCGGCATGCGACACCCCGGGGCTCGAAGCTCATTATATGCGATGGAGGGGAGGGCTGCCGGGTTGCTGCCAATCGATGATTCGTAAGAGGACTCGTAACAACTACACGCTCTCCGGCCCGCGCTTCTTGTACTGCTGGCATTTCGTCATGATGGCGGAACGAAGGCGGGACCGAAGGTCGTCGGGCAATTCGTACAACTGAGAGTCGCGGTAGATCTCAATCGTCTTCTTCGTCGTATCGCAGACGACATAGCAGTTATGGCACCAGGAAAGATGATTCTCCAACTCGACTTTTGTAGGTTCGTCGAGGACGCCGTCCAAATAATTCGTTAGCTCGTGCAAAAAATCAGAGCATTTCACTGGTTGCCGTCTCCACTCTCGCGTTTCTGGAAGAACCTTCCCAACCGCTCGCGAAGCTGCAGGCGGGCCCGCAACAGTCGGGACTTCACCGCGGGTACGCTCAATTCCAGCGCCGCCGCAGTTTCCTCGGTAGAAAGTCCTTCTACGTCCCTCAGCACAAACACCGTCCGAAAACCCGGGGGAAGGCCTTGGATCGTCTTACTCAAAATCTCCCGTAACTCCGCTTGCGTATATTGCTGCTCGGGGTTCGGGCTCCAATCCGCAATCTCGCGTGGAAGAGAATCATCTTCGGTCTTAATGTCCTCGTCCAGCGAAACCGTGCGCTCCGGCTTCTTGCGGCGCAACTTCATCAACGCTTCGTTGACGGCGATCCGCACCAGCCACGTGTAAAACTTCGACTGCTCCTGAAACTTAGCCAGGTTGCTGTACGCCTTCAGGAAGGCTTCCTGCACCACGTCTTCCGCATCCTCGCGGTTCTGCGTGATGTGTTGCGCGATCCGAAAGACATTGCGGTCATAGCGGCGGACCAACTCTTCAAAGGCTGAGTCGTCGCCTTTCTTGGCCGCCTGTACCAGGGTCAGTTCATCAGTAACAGGCCCCTCTAGTTTGTTTTGGATGGCTCCCATTCTCTCGGCGATGCAGTATTTTGCGGCTCATGAACCGCTGGTCTGAAAAGTAAACTGTTATTCTACTTGGTAACCATAGTGTTTGCCCAATCGCTTTTGACGTTTCGCATTGCGCCCGGTTTGCGATAGAGTCAACCAGGCAGTCCGTACGCGGTTGAACACGTCCCGACGTACTCTGGGGCGGTCCCACAAGTGCCGTATAATCAGCACTTAGGATCAATCGCTGGGTGAGTGTGCCCGGACGGAACGATTTCAGGCATACGGTTCTCTAGGCATGACGGAACACAACCAAAAACAAAGCGATGTCCGGCAGCTCGTCGAGCACGCCGTTGCGCAAGCCTTGCAGGCACATATCCCTCAACTGCAATCGCAAATTGTGCAGCTGGTGTTGCAGGCTGTGCCGGCTCCCGCAAGCGCCACCCCTGCTCCGGCAGGCGGAGATTCCAGCTCTCTGGTTCACGCAGTTTCCAATATCCACGCCGGTTCAACCCAGAAGGAAATTTTGCGGGCGCTCCTGGATTCAGGCGGCGGATACTGTTCTCGCATCGCACTGTTTGTAGTGAAGGCGGGAGCGGCGTTGGGATGGCAGTCCCGCGGTTTCGGCAATGACGAAGCAGTCAAAGATTTTTCCCTCGATCTGAGTGCCGGTCCGGTGGCGCACACTTACCAGAATCGGGTTGCGACGCCAGGCAATATCGCGGAGATGGGTCGGCGTTTCGTAGAACAATTTAGCGGACCGGCCAACGAACAGGTGCTGATGCTGCCGCTTACCCTCAAGGAGAAAGTAGCCGCGCTGGTTTATGCCGATGGCGGCGATAGCGGCAAGCTGGATTCTTCCGCCCTGGAATTGCTCCTGATCGCCACCAGCGCATGGCTGGAAGTGATTTCGCTTCGCAAACAAGCGGCTGCGAGGGAAGATGTCGCAATGGCCAGCAGGGTTGAGACTGCGACTGCGCCCGTGCAAACCGTTTCTTCGTTTTCCGATCCGTTTACGGCGCATGCGCCCATGCATGTCCCTGCCAGCATCCCCGCCCCGCCGGAGCCAGCGGCGGCCGAAGTGGTGGAAGTCGCTTCGGCCCATGCCAGCGCCGGTGCCGCGCCCGCCACGGCCGCTGATCCCTGGGCCGGAATGTCGCCAGAAGATGCCGACGTCCATCGCAAAGCCCAAAGATTCGCCCGCCTTCTAGTCGATGAAATCAAACTCTACAACCAGGCCAAGGTCGCGGAAGGCCGGCGCCACAAAGATTTGTACGATCGCCTGAAAGAAGATATCGATAAGAGCCGTGGCACTTTTCAGAAGCGCTACGGCAATACGGCGGCCGCCAGTGGCGAGTATTTTCACAACGAGTTAATTCGCAGTCTCGCCGAAGATGACGTTTCCATCATGGGTTCGCATTTCCACCGCTAGATTTGCGGCAGCTTTCTGGCGTTAGCGTGTCTCGGGGAAAAGCAAAAGTAGTGCAATCAGGGTCGCAATGGTGTTGGGTGCTCGCAGCCGCAGGTTTCTGCGGTTTCTTCGGCGTTCTGCCTCCGCAGGCAGAGGCTGTAACGTCACCTGCGCACAATTCTTTTCAAGACCTGCCTGCCCCATCTCCGCCGCAGCCGGTTCCTCAGGGTCCCGCCGACGGCAGGTCCGCAAATACAAAAAAGGCTCCCGCCACTAAGGCCCCTGCCGGAAAAAAGCCCGCGACCACTTCCAGCCATCGCTATGCCAATACCCGGAAGCCCCGCGCGATGTCTCCCCGAGTCCGGCGCATGCGGCAAGCCTTTGTAGCCTCGGCAAGTTTGCGCCCCATGGCGCAGCAGCTTCTGCAGGATCGTTCCCTTCCCGCCTACGCCGGAGTTCAAGCCTATGCGAGAACTCATGCCAAAGAAGACGCAGGAGCTCTAGCTTGGCTGGTGCTCGGCTACGCCCATGTGCTCGATCGAGACTATGCCAAAGCCATCGACCCGCTGAACCGCGCCAAGGTCCATGCCGGAGACTTGGGCGATTACGTCGCCTATTATCTGGGCAGTTCCTACATGCAGACCGGACGCACGGCCGAAGCCCTGGCCAACCTGGCAGACTTCGCGAAGGCTCATCCAGATTCCCTGCTGGTACGAGACGCCGCCATCAGCTATGCGGACGCGCTCCTGCTCGAAGGACAACCGACGGAAGCGGTAAATCTGTTGGAGCAAACTCGCACCCCAGTCCGCTCAGATCTGGAATTTGCCTTGGGACGCGCTTACGCTGCCTCGGGCCAAGCCGCCAAAGCCGCCGAGGTCTTCGAGAATATTTACTACACCATGCCGGCCAGCACCGAGGCTGACGCAGCCTATGCCGAGTTGAAAAAGCTCCCCTCTGTGCCGCCGCCCACGGTGCTTCAGCTCAAAACTCGGGCCGACGCCTTGATGGCCAAACGGCGTTACGGGGACGCGGTCGAGGAATATCGCAGCCTGGTAAACCAGAGCAATCCCGCGCAAAAGCCTGCAATGCAACTTGCTCTCGCCGACGCTCTTCATCGCAGCGGCAAGAATCGCGACGCGAAACAGGTACTAACCTCCCTCGGCGCCGTAAGCGGCGAGGAAAACGCGCAACGACTGTATTTGATCGGCCAGGTCGCATTCACCGCCAGCGACAACGACGCCTTCTACCGCTCGGTCGATGAGTTGCGGCAGGCAGCTCCCGCAAGTCCGTGGCTCGAGCAGGCGCTGCTTTCCGTGGCCAACCTGCATCTGGTGCACCACGAGTACGATCAGGCGCTTGACGCCTTCCGCGAATCGCAGCAGCGCTTCCCCACCGGCCCGCGCGCTTCCTACGTTCACTGGAAAGCGGCCTGGCTGACCCTACGGCAGGGGCGCAACGAGGATGCGAAGAAAGCCTTCGAAGAACAAATTGCCCTGTATCCATCCGGCGCGGAAACTCCCGCCGCGCTGTACTGGCGTGGCCGTCTGGCCGAGGAAGACAATCGGCCGGCGATGGCCCGGGCCTTTTATCAGAAACTCTCGGATCGCTACCGCAACTTCTATTACGCCGAGCTGGCACGGCAGAGGATCAAGCGCCTCCCGGCCGCAACATCCGACGAGACGAAGAAGGCGGAACTCCTCGGCAATGGCGGACTCGTTGATTTTGCGGTGCGCGAACTGCAAGCCGCAGCCGCTGCTGATGGCGGTGGCTGGGGTCCGGCCGAAACCGCCCAACTGTACATCGAGACCGGACACTACAACCAGGCCATCGAGGTCATGAAGCATTCCACGCCCAACTATTTCGCCCTCGACATCCCGGATCTGCCGCGCAAGTATTGGGAAGCGCTCTTTCCCAAGGCTTACTGGAGCGACCTGAAGCGATCCTCCGCCGCCAATGGGCTCGATCCCTACCTTGTCGCCTCTCTGATCCGGCAGGAGTCCGAGTTCAATCCCGGAGCCGTGTCGCGAGCGAATGCAGTCGGCTTGATGCAACTGTTACCGAAGACCGGCAAAGCCGTTGCTCGCCAGGCGAAAATGAAACGCTATACCGCAAGCCAGTTGTACACTCCGGCGGTGAACATGCAATTGGGCACACGCTATTTCCGGGGCATGGTCGACAAGTTCGGCGGATCCTTCGAATACGCCCTCGCCGCCTACAATGCCGGATCTGACCGCGTCGAAGAGTGGCTCGGCCAGGGAAAATATCGCGACCCCCAGGAGTTCGTCGAATCGATTCCCTTCACCGAGACGCGGGAATACGTGCAGGCAATCCTGCGAAATGCCAGCGTATACAAGCAGCTTTACGGAACGCCCTAGGCAACATCGTTTCTTAATATTGCCCTACTTCGCAGCGACTTTGTCAGCCGCCTCTCTCGCCAGCAACCTCTTCGCTTGATTGTCGCCACTCGCGGCTTCCCTGGCGGTCTGGGCGGAATTCTCGATCGCTTCCTGCACAATCTGTTTCGCGGCATTGCTTATCTGGACCGTGTCCGTAGGCGACGGCTGCGGTTTCGCTTGAGGTGCCTTCTGCGATGCTGCCGCCGGCTGAGCCGCCGGTTGGACGTGCGTTGCGCTGGTTACTGAGTTAATCATTGGAATCCTCCATTCATTTGCCATCGGCAGAACGACTCAAGACTTTAGTCAACGAAAAACGAGCAGGACCACGCGGATGCGGGAATGGGGATTGGCTCTACGAAGGGGACTCTTGGTTATGGGACTTGGCGAACAATATTTCCAGCACCAGCAACCCCGCCCCAACCACAATGGCGCTATCCGCCAGGTTGAAGACCGGCCACTGATACCATTTCACATAAAACAGAAGAAAGTCGATCACGCGCCCACGGGCCAGGCGATCCCAAAGATTTCCTAAAGCTCCTCCCATAATCAGCGACAAGCCAATCCCGGTCGCAATGTGCGCGTGGTGATTCCTCCACAGCAGAACCGAGACCACCAGCAATGCAATCACAGAGAACGCGATCAACAAGCCCGTTTTCCATGGTGCAGTCGAATCGGCGAACAAACTGAAGGCCGCGCCCGTGTTCTCCGTGTGGGTGAGACGAAAAAAACCGGGAATGACCTGGATATGCGAATAAAGCGGAATGCGTCGCGCCACGACGTACTTGGTCCAGCGGTCGAGCAGCACAACGAACAGAGCGATCAGCAGGTACATCGTGCGCGCGGAGTTCTTGGTCATCCGAAATATGGGCCTGGGAATATCTTAAACTGCCGCGGCGAACAACGCGCGTCCGGGCGTGACGACTCAGCAATCGCGCCGCACGCATGACCCAGACACGCGGCACGATTTTTTCTGAGAAATTCCATTTTCTCTATGCCGCGCACACACTGTCCATGTATTCTGATGCGGCCTTGAGCCGGACTGCACATTGGGAAGACGCGCAGCCTTGCCTCGAGTTGTTATGATTTCTATATCCGCGACATGCGCGCATGAAGCTTCTGAAACGATGGAAAGGCCGGACCCTTCTTATCCTGGCGGTAGTGGGGCCGGGGATTATCACTGCCAACGTCGACAACGACGCCGGCGGCATCCTCACCTATTCGCAGGCCGGGGCGCAATACGGCTATCTCCTGCTGTGGACCATGATCCCCATCACGCTGGCGTTGATCGTGGTCCAGGAGATGAGCGCCCGCATGGGCGCGGTCACCGGCAAAGGCCTGAGCGACCTCATCCGCGAAGAGTTCGGGCTGCGCATCACGTTTCTCATGATGCTCGGAATTCTGGTCATCAACTTCGGCAACGTGGTCACGGAATTCATAGGCATTGCCACCAG
>WNFD01014847.1_pt1 | contig 14160 bp, 12 predicted proteins | sample 5400491 | NCBI WGS metagenome assembly WNFD01 (sample SAMN13153343, study PRJNA577476) | soil metagenome | isolation source: 120 cm saprolite under Douglas fir tree site 2 hole 2 replicate 2 | place: USA:California | collected 2015-04-18
ATCGCCGAGATCCGGCGGCGGCGGCCCGGCACGTCGGTCGAGGTATTGATCCCGGACTTCAAGGGCAGCGAGCAGGCGCTGCGCATTGTCGTGGATGCAAAGCCCGACATCGTGAACCACAACCTCGAAACCATCGAGCGCCTGTACCGGCTGGCGAGACCGGGCGGCCGGTATTCCCGCGCGCTCGAGCTGCTGCGACGGGCCAAGGAGATGGATCCCGGCACGCTCACCAAGTCGGGCATCATCTGCGGGCTGGGTGAGGAGTGGGACGAGCTGCTGGTCGCGATGCGCGACCTGCGCGCGCAAGACGTGGACATCCTCACCATCGGCCAGTATCTCCGACCGTCCACCGGGCACCTTCCCATCGCGCGGTACTACACGCCCGACGAGTTCGCCGCGCTGCGCCGCCACGGTCTCGAGATGGGCTATCGTCACGTAGAAGCCGGTCCATTGGTGCGCTCGAGCTACCATGCGTGGGAGCAGGTGGAGCGAGCGACCGCCACGCGCTAGACCGCTCATCCATCGCCATGGCCACGGCAACCGCCCAGACCACCGACACGTCCGCCCAGCGCGAGCTGGAGCGTCGCATGCTGCGCCAGATGCTTCTGATCCGGCGCTTCGAAGAGAAGGCCGCCGAGGCGTATGCCTTGGGCAAGATCGGCGGCTTCTGTCATCTCTACATCGGCCAGGAGGCGGTGGCGGTCGGCTCGCTCTCGGCACTGCGCGAGGACGACTACGTGATCTCTTCCTACCGCGAGCACGGGCAGGCGCTCGCCCGCGGCGTGCCGGCGAACGCGATCATGGCCGAGCTGTTCGGCAAGGCGACGGGGTGCTCGAAGGGGAAGGGCGGCTCGATGCACCTGTTCGACGCCGGCCGGCGCTTCATGGGCGGCCACGGGATCGTCGGCGGGCACATCCCGCTCGCCGCCGGCCTCGGATTCGCGATCCGCTACAAGGGCGGGGACCAGGTCTGCATCTGCTACTTCGGCGAGGCGGCGGTCAACATCGGCGCCTTCCACGAGACGCTGAACATGGCCTCCGTATACAAGCTACCGGTGATCTTCGTGTGCGAGAACAACCGTTACGGCATGGGCACGGCGTTCGAGCGCGTCGCGGCGGTCACCGATGTCGTCGAGCACGCCTGCAGCTACGACATGGCGGCGGAGCTGGTGAACGGCATGGACGTGCTGGCGGTGTACGAGGCGACTCGGCGCGCCGCCGAGCGGGCACGCAACGGCGGCCGCCCGACCCTGCTCGAGGTCCGGACCTACCGTTTCATGGGCCACTCCATGTCCGATCCGCTGCACGGTGTGTACCGCACCAAGGAAGAGGTCGAGGAGCAGCGCAAGCGCGATCCGATCTCGCAGCTCGCCGGAAAGCTGAAGGAAGACGGCGTTCTGGATGAGGCTGGGCTCGAGGCCTTGGATGCCGAGGCGCGGGCGGAGGCCGAGGAAGCGGTGCGGTTCGCCGACGAGAGCCCCGATCCCGATCCCGGCGAGCTCACGACCCACGTGCTGGCCGACTGATGGCGACCCTCACCTACCGCGACGCTCTCAACCAGGCGCTGCGCGAGGAGATGCAGCGCGATCCCAACGTGTTCCTCATGGGCGAGGAGGTCGGGGTCTACCAGGGCGCCTACAAGGTGAGCCGCGGTTTGCTGGAGGAGTTCGGGCCGACGCGGATCGTAGACACCCCGATTGCCGAGCTGGGGTTCGCCGGCATTGGCGTCGGCGCCGCCATGGGGGGCCTGCGCCCGGTGATCGAGTTCATGACGTGGAATTTCGCGGTGCTCGCCCTCGATCAGGTCGTCAACTCCGCCGCGAAGATTCTGTACGAGTCGGGCGGCCAGATTCCCATCCCCATCGTGTTTCGCGGCCCGAACGGCGCGGCCCTGCAGCTCGCGGGGCAGCACTCGCAGGCGTGGGAGTCATGGTTGTCCCACATCCCGGGCCTCAAGGTCGTGGCCCCGGCGACACCCGCGGACGCGAAGGGCCTCCTCAAATCGGCCATCCGGGACAACAACCCGGTGATCGTGCTCGAGGGCGAAATGCTGTACAACCTCAAGGGTGAGGTGCCGGAGGGAGAGCACATCGTCCCGATCGGCCGGGCGGACGTGAAGCGCCCGGGGAGCGACGTGACGTTCGTCTGCCACTCGAAGACCGTCGCGGTGGCGCTCAAGGCCGCCGAGCAGCTGGCCGAGCGTGAGGGTGTATCCGCCGAAGTGCTCGACCTGCGATCGCTGCGCCCGCTCGACGAGGAGGCGATCGTCGGCTCGGTCGCGCGTACGAATCGCGCGGTCGTGATCGAAGAAGGCTGGCCTCACGCCGGGATCGGCGCGCAGGTGGTCGACATCATCCAACGCGAGGCCTTCGACCAGCTGGACGCGCCGGTGCTGCGGGTCACGCAGGCCGACGTCCCGATGCCCTACAACAAGCAACTCGAGCGGCTCGCGAAGCCCTCCCCCGAGCGGGTGGTTACCGCGGCGCGCCGCGTCCTCTACCTCGACTGATCCCCCACCCCATGGCCACCAACGTCTACATGGAAGCGCTCTCCCCCACCATGGAGGAGGGACGCGTGGTGAAATGGCTCAAGCGGGACGGCGACCCCGTGAAAACGGGTGAGACGCTGGCCGAGGTCGAGACCGACAAGGCGGTGATGGACCTGGTGGCGCGCGCGGATGGCGTGCTGCGCCAGGTGGCCGCCGCCGAGGGTCAGACCGTTGCAGTCGGGAGCGTCGTCGCGATCATCGCGGCACCGGGCGAGGCCATCAGCGCGGCAGCGGCGTCGGCTCCCAAGCCGACCCCGGCGCCGCCCTCGGGGAGCCCGGAGCGGGGAGCGGTCCCCTCCGCCGCGGTGCCTGCCGACGCTACGCGGGTGAAGGCCTCCCCGCTAGCTCGACGAATCGCGAAGGAAGCGGGGGTCGACCTCAAGCTGGTGACCGGGACCGGTCCGGGTGGTCGGGTCACGAAGCGGGACCTGGAAGCTCGCGCGGTTGCCGCGCAGCCCGCCCTGCAGCGGGAGGTACCGCTCCCCGCTCCCCGCTCCCCGGTAGTGACGCGGGGAGGCGAGCCGTACCAGGACGTTCCCCTCACCCAGATCCGCAAGACGATCGCCAAACGATTGGCGACGTCGCTCGGTCCCATTCCCCATTTCTTCCTCACGACCGAAGTGGACATGGAGCGGGCGAGCGAGGCGCGGGACGCCCTGAACAGGCAGCTGGGTGATCAGGGGGGCAAAGTCTCGTTCAACGACATCATCATCAAGGCGACCGCGCACGCGCTCACCAAGCATCCGGCCTGCAATGCCTGGTTCCAGGATGACCACATCCGCTACTGGAACGAGGTGCATATTGGAATGGCGGTGGCGGTGGAAGACGGGCTCATCACGCCCGTGATCCGGAACGCGGAGCTGAAGTCGCTCGCCGAGATCGGCCGCGAGGCGAAGGAGCTGGCTGACCGAGCCCGCAGCCGCCGGCTGCAGCCGAACGAGTACACGGGGTCGACGTTTTCCGTCTCGAATCTGGGGATGTTCGACATCGACCAGTTCACGGCCGTGATCAATCCGCCGGAAGCCGGGATCATCGCCGTCGGCTCGATCGTGCAGAAGGCAGTGGTCATGGACGGTCAACCGGCGGTCCGGCGCCGCATGCGGATCACGATGAGCTGCGATCACCGGGTGATCGACGGGGCGACGGGGGCGGCGTTCCTGAAGACTTTGAAACAGATGCTGGAAAACCCGCTGGCGATGCTCTTGTAATTGAGGGGTACCTGTGGCCAACTCGTTTGACGTAATTATTCTCGGCGGTGGCCCCGCCGGCTATGTGGCCGCCGTCCGCTCCGCCCAGCTCGGCATGAGCACGGCCGTGATCGAGAAGGACAAGCTCGGCGGGGTCTGCGTCAACATCGGATGCATTCCCACCAAGGCACTGCTCCACTCCGCCTACATCGCGAACCTGCTGCGTGAAGCCAAGGAGTTCGGCGTCGAGGCCGGCGCCGTGAAGACCGACTACGGCGTCGCGATGCAGCGTTCCCGCAAAGTGAGCGATCAGAACTCGAAGGGCGTCGAGTTCCTGATGAAAAAGAACAAGGTCACGGTCGTGAAGGGTGCAGGGGTGCTCCAACCCGGCCGCAAGGTCAAGGTCGGGAACGATGTATACGAAGCGAAGCAAGCCGTGCTCATCGCGACCGGGTCGCGCGTGAAGGGCCTGCCGCAGATCGGACTCGAGATCAACAAGACCACGGTCATTTCGTCGGACGAGGCCCTGTTCCTCGAGCAGGCCCCGGCGTCGATGGCGATCATCGGCGCGAGTGCCGTAGGGATGGAGTTTGCCGACATCTTCCACGCCTTCGGCACTAAGGTGACTTTGATCGAAGCGCTCACCCGCATCCTGCCGCTCGAGGACGCCGAGGCGTCGGACGCCCTCGCGAAGAGCTACAAGAAGCGGGGCATCGAGGTGATCGCCGGGGCCGAGGTCAAGAAGGGTACTGTCGGGAAGGACAAGGTCACGCTCGAAGTCGAGGCAAACGGCGCGACGCAGAAGATCGAGGTCGCGACCGTGCTGATGGCCGCGGGCCGCGCGGTGAACACGGAGAACATCGGCCTGGCAGAATGCGGCGTGCAGGTGACCGACCGCGGCTTCATCAAGGTCGATCAAAACCTGCAGACCATGGCGCCGGGCTACTACGCCATCGGCGACGTGGCCGGGCCGCCCATGCTCGCTCACAAAGGCATGCGGGAGGGCGTAACCGTCACCGAGATCATCGCGGGCAAGAAACCGCACGCGATCCGCTACGACAACGTGCCCAGCGTGACCTACTGCCACCCCGAAGTGGCCAGCATTGGGCTCACCGAGGACCAGTGCAAAGAGCGGAAGCTCGATTACGTGGCGGGCCGGTTTCCCTTCTCGGCGAACGGTCGCGCGCGCGGGACGGGCGAGACCGAGGGCTTCGTGAAGATCCTGCGCGACAAGAAGTACGGCGAGATTCTGGGCGCGCACATCGTCGGCGGGCACGCGTCCGAGATCATCCACGAGCTGACGGTGGCGCGAGAGAACGAATACACGGTCGAAGAGGTCGAGCTGGCGATTCACGCGCACCCGACCATGTCCGAAGCCGTGGCCCAAGCCGCGCTCGATTCGCTCGGTCGAGTGGTGGACATGTGACCGAGGTCCGCAGGGACCCTTTGGCCATCGGGCTGGGCGCCCTCGCCTGCGGGGCGGGGCTCGGCGGCGCGACCATCACACTCGCGCAACTGGTGGTGAAGCTGCTGCAGGGCCGGCTGGATCCCGACCACTACCGCGAGGCCGCGGGCGACCCGCTGCTCGCCGGATTGCTGGCGGGGGTCGCGGTGGCCGGCATGTTCGGCTGGCGCCGCAGCCGGCCGTTGGGGAATCTGTGGCAGAACGGCGTCATCGGCGTGCTCGCCGCGGTAGGAGCGCTGCTCGTGGGATTCCTCGCCGCCGTAGCGGACCGGCTGCTCGGTTTTCCGGGCCTGGTCGCGTGGGGCTTGTTGAGCGGCGCGGTCGGCACGGCCGCGAGCCGCTGGGCGATCGCGGGCACGGCCGGTGGCGACGAGGGAAGCGCCATGGGGGACGGTTCGTGACCAGGCCGGTGCTGGAGGTCGTACAGGCCGGCCTGGTCTCGTACGCGGAGGCGCTCGAGTGGCAACGCGCGCTCGCCCAGGCCCGCATCGACGGCCGCCTGGGAACCGACCTGCTGCTCCTCCTCGAGCATCCCGCGGTGGTGACGTTGGGGCGTACCTCCGACGCGGGTCACCTCCTGAGGCGCGACGGCATCGAGGTGTTCGAGACCGAGCGCGGCGGCGACGTGACGTTCCACGGCCCGGGACAGCTGGTGGGTTATCCGATCATCGACCTGAGCCGCCACAAGCCGGATCTGCATTGGTATCTCCGCACGCTGGAGCAGGCGCTGATCGAGGCGCTCGCTGGGCTCAGCATACCCGCCGAACGGAACGCCGGCTACACGGGCGTCTGGACTCGCGGCCGAAAAATCGCGAGCATCGGGATCCACGTGAAGCAATGGGTCACGTGGCACGGGTTCGCGCTGAACGTCACGACGGATCTGACCGAGTTCGAGCGGATCGTTCCCTGCGGCATCGCCGGTGTCGACATGACGTCGGTCGAACGGGAGCTGGGCGCAGGGAGCGGGGCGCAGTCTCTTATGAACGAAAGCGTGGCGGCGGTGATTCGAGGGTTCGCGCGGGCATTCGGCGCCGAAACGGTTCTCCGTGACGAAATTCCTGGAAGCGCTGCGCAGCCGCTCGCCCGTGGCTGATGGTCGTTTACCTCCGGGGCAAGTTCTCACCACCAAGTGGCCCGTGCTCCACTATGGGGACGTGCCGCAGGTGGACACGCGCACCTGGACCTTCGACGTTTCTGGCCTCGTAGATCGACCGTTCACCCTGACATACGAAGAGCTGCTCGCGCTGCCGCGCAAGACGGTGCAGTGCGATATCCATTGCGTGACCCGGTGGAGCCGGCTCGACAACGCGTTTGAGGGCGTGGCGGTGCACCTGCTGCTGGAACGCGCGGGGGTGAAGTCCGACGCGCAGTACTGCCTGGTCAGCGCCGAACAGGGGTTCACCACCAACTTACCGCTCACGGATCTGGATCGCCCGGACAACCTGATCGCGCTCAAGTGGAACGGTGAGTGGCTCACGCCCGAGCACGGCGGGCCCGCCCGGCTGCTGGTGCCGCACCTGTATTTCTGGAAGAGCGCCAAGTGGGTACGGGGATTCACGCTGGTCGATCAGGATGTTCCGGGGTTCTGGGAGCAGAACGGTTATCACATGCGTGGCGACCCGTGGAAAGGGAGTCTCAGCAAGAAGCGCGTCTAGCGGAGGTTCCATGCACCTGCAGCCCCTGTTGGTGATGGTGGCGGCGCTCGCCGGCCCATCTCGTGACACGGTCCCGCTCTACACGGACCTGGGCGACCATCACGTACCGATTACGACCTCGATCCCCCTGGCCCAGCGGTACTTCGACCAAGGCATGCGCCTGCTGTACGGGTTCAACCACGGTGAGGCGATCCGCTCGTTCGATCATGCCGCGCAGCTGGACCCGAACTGCGCCATGTGCTCCTGGGGCGTGGCTTACGCGTACGGCCCGCACGTGAATGCGGGAATGGATTCGGCCGCCGGTGTTGCGGCCTACGCGGCCCTGCGCCAGGCGCTGTCGCGCGCGCCGCACGCGAGCCCCCGGGAGCGAGCCTACATCGCCGCGCTCGCGCATCGCTACGCCTCGAACCCGCCCGCCGATCGCGCCGCGCTCGACTCGGCCTACGCCGCCGGCATGGGCGAGGTCGTGAAGCGCTATCCCGCGGACCCGGACGCCGCGACACTGTACGCCGAGGCGCTGATGGACAAGCGTCCGTGGAACTACTGGGACAAGAAAACAGGGGAGCCCTATCCCGGGACCCGCGAGATCGTCGCCCAGCTCGAGCGCGTGCTGCGGTCCGACCCGCGCCACCCCGGTGCCTGCCACTACTACATCCATGCGATCGAGGCCGTGGCGCCGGAGAAGGGCGTGGCGTGCGCCGAGCGGCTCGCGGCGCTGATGCCGGGCGCCGGGCACCTCGTGCACATGCCCGCCCACATCTACATCCGGGTGGGGCGCTACGCCGACGCGATCACGGCCAACCAGCACGCGGTCCACGCCGACGACGCCTTCATCGAGGGGCAGAAGCCGCACGGCCTGTACCCGCTGGCTTACTACCCGCACAACCATCAGTTCCTGGCGTTCGCCGCGACACTCACCGGCCAGAGCGCGCTGGCCATCGAGGCGGCGAAGCGAACTGCCGCGACCACACCGGTGGAGGTGGCGAAACAGGTACCCTTCCTCGAGCCGTACCTGTACTACCCTTACCTGACCTTGGTGACCTTCGGCCGCTGGGACGAGCTGCTCGCCATGCCGCTGCCGCCCGCGGACCTCGCGTACTCGCGCGCGATCGCCCAGTACGCGCGCGGCGTTGCGCTGGCGGCAACGCACCGTTTTGCCGAAGCGCAGGCTGCGCTCGACACGCTCACGCAGATCGCCCGCAGTGGGACCCAGGTCTACGGCGCCGCCGGGTGGACGACGCCGAGCACGAATCTCGGGATTGCGACGCATGCACTCTCGGGTGAGATCGCGGCACGGCGGGGCGCCCTCGCTGAGGGCATCGCGCACTTCCGCGAAGCGATGAAGATCGAAGATGACCAGCTCTACACCGAGCCGCCCGACTGGTACTACCCGATCCGCCACTCCCTGGCGGCGGCACTGCTGCAGGCGGGCGGCGCCGTCGAGGCCGAGCAGTTGTATCGCGAGGATCTCAAGCGGTTCCCCGAGAACGGCTGGTCGCTGTTCGGCTTGGCGCAGGCGCTGCGCGCGCAGGGGAAGGGTGCCGAAGCGGCGGATGTGGACGCGCGCTTTGCACGCGCCTGGGCCGAAGCGGATGTGACGCTCACGGCCTCGCGCTTCTAGGCCAACAGCTCCGCGACCTCGCGCGCCGCTTCCTCCTGACGGCGGCCTTCCTCACCCAAGTCGCGAACCAGCGCCGCGAGCGTCTCCCCGCCTTCCCCCGCCACCGCGGACGCCTGCCAGGCGCTCAACGCAGCGCTGGCCTCGAGTAGCCGCTGGGTCAGGAGATCGCGGCCGCGCTCGCAGCGGTTGAGCGCATCGAGCCAACCCGGCGGCGCGTCCGCCAGTCGGTCGCGCCGCGCATCGAATGCGCCGAGCTGCTGCTCGAGACCCGCGAGATCACGCGCCGCGTCGCACGCCGCGATCACGAGCCGATCGACTCCGTTTGCTCCGTTCCCGGCCGCTGTGACCGCCTCGGCGCGCCGCAGCAGGTCGACCAGCAGCGCCCGGGCTGTACCTCCCGGCAGTGCCGCGAGCGCGCGCACGGCGGCGCGCTCCGCATCCGCTGGCAATGTGGAGCGGCGCGTGGACGACGGATTCCACACGGGCGACCGGCGCCGCGCGACGGCCAGCGCCATGAGACCTACCGCGAACGCGGGACTGGTCACCAGCAGGACGGGAGCGGCGGCGGCGAACGCGGCCACGCCGCCCGTAACCGTGACGACGCCGGCGAGCACCACGATTGCCGGCGGCACGGCGGCCCGCCACGAGGCGGTGCGGGACTCCGTTCGCGCCGGCAGGCCCTGCCCCTCGAGCAGCTCCACGATGCGGTCGCCCGCCTCGGCGGGAACCCGGAGCAGGGGTCGTTCGCCGGCGGCGGCGGAATCGCAGGCCGCCACCGAAACGCCACTGCCAACCCGGTCTTCCAGCGTCTCGCGCACCGCGCGGCGCGCCGATCCCGGCGTGGTGCGCTCGAGGAAGACCAACACGTCGTCGCCGCCGGCGCCGCGGCAAGCACAGGCAGGACATACGCCCATGCCGAACGGCTCGGGCGCGCGGCACAGCACACAACGCGCTTTGTCCGCGGCCACCGGAGCCGCTCCCCCGTCCAACCCTTCGATCCCCCGCTCGAGCGCATCTGCCAGGAGCGCGATGGCGGGAAACCGGTCGTCGGGATCCGGCAGCGTGGCCCGCCCCACGACCTCGTCCAGCCAGGCGGGAACCTCGGGGCGTCGCCGCCGGGGATGGTGGCCGTCACGGCCGGCAGCGGTGCCGCGGGAGGGAACTCGAGCAGGCAACTCACCCGTGAGGGCGTAGTACAGCGTGACGCCCAGGGCGTATTCGTCCGCCCGCGCATCGCCGCGCCCGCCGGCGAGCTGCTCCGGCGCCGCGTAGTCGACGGTGCCCACCAGACCGCCGGTCTGGGTGACGGTCTCCTGCCCGGCCAACCGCGCCGAGCCGAAGTCGGTGAGCCGCGCCCGGCCGTCGAGGGCGAGCAGGATGTTCTGCGGCTTGACGTCGCGATGAAGGATGCCGTGCCGGTGGGCGGCCGCGAGCCCCGCGGTGATGTCGCGCCCCAGACGCACGGCGGCGTCGACGTCCAGTGGGCCGCGCTGTCGCACGCGCACGGCGAGATCGGGGCCGGGAACGTACTCCATCACAACGAAGCTCCACGGCCCGTCGTCGACGACGTCGTACACGGCGACGATGTTCGGGTGGCTGAGCTGCCGCACCGCCCGGACCTCGCGGCGCAGCCGCTCGCGCGCCAGCCGCGCCGCGGCCGGCGGGGGGACCAGCAGCTTGATCGCCACGTCGGCGCCGATGCGACGGTCGCGCGCGCGGTACACGATGGAGAACCCGCCTCGTCCGATCTCGTCGGCGATCTCGTAGCGATCCTGCAGGACCACGCCCGGCGTGAGGTAGGTGGGCTCGGCCACCATCGGGCGCTCTCGGCTAGCGAAGACGCGCGAGCACGTCCCGCGCGTTCCGCGTCCAGCCGTCATTCTGGTTGTAGTTGGCGAGAAACGCCGTGAGGTGCTTCCGGGCGAGCTCCGGCTGCTCGAGCGCGTACTCGGACATGCCCGCGTGGTACAGCGCCATGTAGTGGTTGGGCCAATAGTCGACGACCAGCTCCATGATCGGCCCGGCCGAGCGATCGTCGCCGGCATCGGCCACGGGATGCGCCACATTGAACACGATCCCGGCGGCCTGGTAGCGGTCCGCCGCAGCGAGTCGGTCGATCACGCCGCGCGCGAGATCGATCTTGCCACCGAGCGCGTAGCAAGCGGCGCTCAGGCCTCGTCCTTCGAGGGTCGACGGAGCGGGGTGCTGCCGCTGGACCAACTCGACCTCGACGGCGTTGCAGTAGGGCTTGATGGCCGCGAACCACTCCCCTGCCGAGCCACCGAAGGATGGGGTGACCGAGCCGTGCGCGGGAGCGCTCAGCGACCCCGTGCGGTGGCGCAGCACTACCGCGCCGCAGATGGCGAGATACCCGAAGCCGAGGAGATACAGGGGCCGGTGCATGGGTCGACCAATATAAGAGACGACCGAGCACGGGCGGCGTGCACCGGGTCACACCGCCGGAACCCCTTCCCTACAAAGACGCTAGCAGCTCGTAGAACCGGCCGAACACCCGGATCCCATCCCACAACTGCTTCAGGTCGAGCTTCTCGTTCGGCGCGTGCAGCCGGTCGTCGGGGAGACCGATGCCGGTGAGAATGACCGGCGCGCCGCCCTTCCCGAGTGCGGGAACAACCGGGATGGAGCCGCCGGCGCGCGCCGGCACGGTGCCCCGCCCCACCACCTCGCGGAACGCCTGATCGAGCAGCTTGAAGGCCGGGTGCGTCACCTGCACGGTGGCCGGGTCCGCGCCATGCAGGAACGTGACGCTCGCCTGGACGTGCTTGGGCGCGAGCCGCCGGACCGCCACCGCGAGCTGGCGCTCCACGGTCTTGAGCTTCTGGTCGGGCACGAGGCGCAGACTCACCTTCGCCGTGGCTTCCGCCGGGATCACGGTCTTCGCGCCGTCCCCCGTGAAGCCTCCGGTGATCCCGTGGATCTCGAAGGTCGGGAGAGCCCAGAGGCGCTCGAGCACCGAGTACGACTTGAGCCCCGTGAGCGCCTTCGCCTGGACGCGGTGCTTCAAGAACTCGGCTTCCCGGAACGGGAGCCGCTTCCAGGTGGCGAGCTCGACCTTGGAAGGCCGCTTCACCGACGCGTACAGACCCGGGACGTGCACTTTGCCGTCGGGCGTTTTCAAGCGCCCGAGCAGGCGGGCGAGCTCCTCGTGCGCGTTGGGCGCGGCGCCGCCGAACTCGCCCGAGTGCAGATCGGATTTGGCCGTGCGGACGGTAATCTCCGCATAGCACAGGCCGCGCAGCGTCGTGTAGACCGCGGGCCAGCGCGGCGCGATGTAGGCCATGTCGGCGATGAGCACCGCGTCGGCCCGCGTGCGCTCGGGCTCGCGGCGCAGCAGTTCGAACAACACGCGGCTGCCGTATTCCTCCTCTCCCTCAATGAGGAAGCGGAAGTTCACCGGCGGTCGGCCGCCACGCTCCTCGATCGCCTTGAGCAGGCAGAACACCTGGCCCTTGTCGTCCGCGGCGCCGCGCGCGAACAGCTTGCCGTCGCGCACCGTCGGCTCGAACGGGGGCGTAGTCCACTGGTCGAGCGGCTCGGGTGGCTGCACGTCGTAGTGCCCGTAGAGGAGGAGCGTCGGCGCGCCCGGCACCTCGGGCCCGACGCCCCACACCACCGGGTGCGTGCCGCTCGCGAGGAACTGTACCTCGCGGCAGCCCAGCCGACGCAGCTCGCCGGCGACCCATTCCGCGGCGGCCCGACAGTCGGCGTTGTGCGAGGCGTCGGTCGAGACCGATGGGATCCGCAGAAAGTCGGTGAGCTCGCGCAACAGGCGGTCGGTGTCCATGGCGGGGACAATCTAGACGGCTAGAGGTCTAGACGTCTAGACGTCAAGACGTCTCGAAATGCGCGGCTAGCCACGGCTGGGGCAGCGGCTATATTCGCTCGCCATGCGGACGACGGCGTCATACGAGTTGTTTCCGGACGCGCCGAGCGAGCGCGCGATGGCTCGCGCCCGTTATCTCGTCCGTGAAGGACGCGTCGCCGACGCCGAGAAGGCGTACCGCGATCTGCTGGCGGAGCACCCCGATCTGAAGCTCGGGTGGGCGGAGTGCTTCGAGCTGCTGCGCGGGCAGGGCCGGACCGAGGACGCGTTGCGCCTTGCCGAGGGAGCCCGGGCCCAGTTCGGCGATTCGGGGTTCTCGCTCGCGCTCAAGGGCGCGGCGCTCATCGAGCTCACGCGCTATCGCGAAGCCCTCGCCATCCTGGAGCAGGCGCTCGAGTTCGATCCCGACCTCGCGCTCGTGTGGCACGAGCTGGGATATGCGGCGTTCCGCCTGGGCGACCGAAACCGGGCGCTGCTCGCGCTCGACCGGGCGTTCGCCCTCGAGCCCCACACCGAGACGCTGCGGCTGCGGGGACGGATTCTGCGAGACGCCGGTCGCTACCAGGCCGCGGAAGTGGCGTACGAGGGCGCGGCCCAGGCGGCCGAGCACCCGGAGCAGCGCGCCGCGGCGGAGCGGGAGATCGCGGCCACCCGGCGCTACGCTTTTTACGCCCCGCGCCGTCCGGACGGGCTGACGCCCGCCGAGCGGTGGTTCGCCGAGACCGGCACCGTGGTGCTCGCGTCCGACGACGCCGCGGCGGTCCCCGACGATGCGAGTCTCGCCGCGGCATTCGTCGACCTGACACGGGACTCGGGCTGGCGCTTCGGCCAGGTCGTCGCGCTCGGTCCCGCTCTATCGGTCTGGCGCACCGTGGCGGACGCGCTGGGCGCGCCGCTCGTCACGCGCACCGGGTTCGATCCGGCCGCCTGCCCGTTGGTCGTGGCCCAGCGCCCCCAGCCGGCGGACACGGGATGGTCCACCCTCACGACTGCCGTAGCGGAGCACGCGGCCGGCTTGGTGTTCGTCCTCGAGCACCTGCCGGAGCCGGCCGTCACCGGCGCCGACGTGATCGGGGTGCTCGCCGACTCCACCGGGCGGCGCAACCGGCGGGCGAATGTCGCCCACGCGTTGTCCGAAGCGCAGCATCCGGCCGGCCGGCTGGCCGGCCGCCGACTCAAGACCGCCTGACTCCCAAGGAGGTTCGTTGAGCACCACCGGCCGACCGTCGCGCGCGATGACCGGAAAGTCGATCGTCGACAGCCAGTTCGAGCGCGCCGCCAACCTGATCAACCTCGATGAGTACATGCGGCGCATCCTCATGCGGCCGTTCCGCGAAGTCCAAGTGGAAGTTCCAGTCCGCATGGACGACGGACGGATCGAGGTGTTCACCGGCTTCCGCATCCAGCACAACGGCGCGCGGGGCCCCTGTAAGGGGGGAATCCGATACCATCCCGAGGCGGACCACGACGAGGTCCTGGGTCTCGCCACCATCATGACCTGGAAGACGGCGCTCATGGACATCCCGTTCGGCGGCGCGAAAGGCGGCGTCACCGTGGATCCGAGGCAACTCTCGAAGCTCGAGCTGGAGCGCCTCACGCGCCGCTTCACGCAGCGCATTTCCATCGTGCTCGGGCCTTACCGTGACGTTCCAGCGCCGGACGTCGCCACCAACGCGCAGGTGATGGCCTGGATCCTCGACGAATACTCGAGCCGCCACGGCTACACGCCCGCGGCCGTCACCGGGAAGCCGATCTCACTGGGCGGCTCGCTCGGACGCGAAGAGGCCACCGGCCGGGGCGTCATGTACGTGATGATGGAGTATGCGCGCGACTTCGGCAT
>WNFD01013619.1_pt1 | contig 14159 bp, 14 predicted proteins | sample 5400491 | NCBI WGS metagenome assembly WNFD01 (sample SAMN13153343, study PRJNA577476) | soil metagenome | isolation source: 120 cm saprolite under Douglas fir tree site 2 hole 2 replicate 2 | place: USA:California | collected 2015-04-18
CTGTCATCCCGAGCGCAGCGCCTGCCCTGAGCGAAGTCGAAGGGAGGGACCTTTAAGGCAACAGTAAAGGTCCCTCGCTGCGCTCGGGATGACAATCTTTTCCTCTAGAGCACGTACCGATAAGGCAAGACTCATGTCTTGCCGGAGCGCGGGCCTCCAGGCCCGCTCATGTCATCGTATCGACGACGAAGATGCGGACTCGATCGGGGTAACCCCCGACCTGAGGAGGTCCGCGCTCCGGCAAGTCCATCCAACCGGAATACGCTCGAGGCACCCCGTGCAATACCGCCGGCATGCCGTTTTCAGCGGGCGGTGTAGCCGCCATCCACCGGGAGAGCATGGCCGACGACGAAACTGGCGCCCGGGCTGCAAAGCCAAAGAACCGCCGAGGCGATTTCTTCGGGGCGGCCCAAGCGGCCGATCGGTTGGTCCTTTATCAGCGCGGCGATGGCCTCCGGTTGCGATTCCAGCATGGGAGCGAGCATCGGCGTCTCTATGACGCCGGGGCATACCGCGTTTATCCGGATTCCCTTGTCAGCGTATTCGAGCCCAGCGCATTTTGTCAGGCCAAGCACGCCGTGCTTGGAGGAGCGATACACACTTCGCCCGGCGACCCCGACGAGACCGCCGATCGAAGAGCAGTTCACGATGGCGCCGCTTCCTTGTTCGCGCATCTGGAGCAACTCGTACTTCATGCAACTCCAGATGCCGCGCAAATTGACGCCCATCACGCGATCGAAGTCTTCGGCCTGCGTATCGGCGGTCTCGGCGTACGGACTCTGCACGCCGGCATTGTTGAAAGCCGCATCCAATCGGCCGAAGGTCGCGACGGTCTGCTTCACCGTCTCGGCCACCTCGTGCTCGTCGGCGACATTGCAGCGTATGCCGATCGCCCGATGGCCAGCCGTAGCCAGTTCTTCGGCTGCGGACCTGACCCCTTCCTCGTTCACATCGGCCAGTGCGACCGCTGCGCCAGCCATCGCGAACGCTTTGGCAGTCGCAAGGCCGATTCCGGATGCGGCTCCCGTCACAAATGCAACTTCACCTTCAAAAGAAAGAGTCATGACTCCTCCCGTCCGGATGCCGCGCCGGCAACCTTATTCCAACCGCTTGTCAATCACGTCTTTCACGATTGGTAACGCCGTGAACACGTTCGGCCAGCCCGCATAGAAGGCGAGTTGCGTAAGCGCTTCCCCCACCTCGGTCGAGGTCAGTCCGTTGTTCATCGCTCGAGTGAGATGGGAAGAAAGCTGGGCCACTTGCCCCGAAGCAATGAGGGCGCTGATAGTGACTAGGGAGCGGTCACGGGGGGCGAGATCCGGACGCAGCCACAGATCGTGGAAGAGAACTTCGGTTGTGTATTGAACGACCCCGGGGGCGATCTTGCCGAATTGGGCACTCACCGCGTTGGCGCGCTGGGCGTCGGCCTCCGTGTCGAGCGGTAGCAGCGACGGCGACGCCGACGGCAGCTGGTCCGGTGCGATTTTGAGTTCGGTAAAGACATATTTCGCCGCCTCGACCGCTTCCATGGCGTTAGACCAGCCCGAGTAGAAGGCGAGATGCGTGATAATCTCGGAAATCTCGCGCGGCTTTACGCCATTATCGATGGCGCGATAAATGCCATCCTTCAAGCCGATCGACTGGCTACGCGCGATAAGCGCCGAGAGAGTCACGATGCTGCGGTCGCGCGGAGAAAGACCGGGGCGTTTCCACAGATCGACGATGGGGCCTGCGGCGTATTTCCCGAGGCCGGGGGCGACCATCTGGACATCGTCGGACATCGACATGGTTTTTTGCTCCGCTTGAGCCGACGATGAGGCCACCAGAAAAAGCGACGCTATGGTCGTAAACAAACTTCTCATCCCGAACTCCTCTGAGGCATCCGCGCCGACGAAATCGGTATATCGGTTTGCGATGTCGTAGATTAGTGGGCAGGTGTTCCATGGGGCGTTGCAGAACGCTCAACGTCGAATGAGCACCCTTTGCCTTCAGTCAGTAAGCCAGGAAGCGTCCGGCGATAATGACGCCTGTCCACGTTAGCACCGAGACGACGGCGGCAATTTTTGCCCGTACCGGTGTCCCCGTATGAATGTCCCACTTGTCTACGGTGCGATAGATGCCCGCGTGAAAGACGGCGATGTTTATGCCGGCGACGACAATCAGGCCGAGCTTCCACGGACCCGCCGCGCTGGTTCCGACCTGAAGCGCAACGCCCGTGAACATCGCAAGACCGGTCACGACGGCCAAACCGAAGCCAACGTGGGAGAGCGGCAGCAGGTATCTTGCCACGACCGTCACCGGCAGAACGCTTCGCCCAACCCCCAATAGCCGGAGATCGACTGCGACCGCCGATCCCACCAGCAGTGCGATTCCCAGAACATGCAGGCTTTCGAGGACGGGATAAAGATTAGGCGTCAGCCGTACCGCATCGCCGACGCTCGACCGTTCAATGGCGCCAAGAAGGCCCGGGAACCACGACATGATTTCCATTCCGGAAGGTCCTTCCCATCGGTGCGCCTCTCGTCCGAGGTCGCACGTACTTCCTGCTCCTCAGCTCGACTTCGCAGGCGCAGGTTCGGGCAGATGGGGGAAGGCCGTCAGCTTTTGCCAGACACCTTGGCCGTCAGCCATCCAGAACATGACGGGCCGCAATCCATCGCCGCCGCCAACGTCGAGGAAGCCCACGGCTTCGATATGCTCGCCGACCTTCAACTCCCGGATCATGCCCCACCGTCCCATCCAGTCGGGCGGTGCGAGCGTGAGCATCAGCTCCGGGTATTCGCCATTGTAGGGACGAGCGGAGACCATGGTCGCGTGTCCGTCCGTCTCGTCCGCCCCCGGTGGCAATGGGCGCTGCGCCCAATTGGCCGGGACCGCTGCTCCCTTCTCGACCCGTAGGCGTACCTGGCAGTGCGGATTGCCCCAGCGGACGTACGTCACCGTTCCTGTGACGTAATAAGCGTAACGCGTCTCGGACGAGTTCCAGCTGTGATGAGCGGCCGCCGGCATCGCAGGTAAGAGAAGCGCCAAGAGCAACGCGGCAGCCGTTCCCGCTCCTCCGAGCACTGCCTTTCGGCGAGCCGGCGACTCCAAACCTTCTTCGTCTCCCGGCACGTCATTTCCTTCTGCGAGAGCGACTTGCTCCTTATGGTCGAAGACCGGATTCATTGCTTTCATCTCCGCTGGAACCGCTCACGGCCAACAGAGGCGATATATCGGTTCGCGGTGCCGGAGATTAGACGGCAGGCGCTCCACGGGGCGTTGCGGAGAATTCAACGTCGAGGGGAGAGGCTTCTCGCTTCAGAGACCGAGAGGGCGCATCTCGCGGATCAGGTCGATCAGCAGACGCAAGCCCGTGGGGAGCTGCCGTCGGCTCGAATAATAGATGTGATAGCCAGGCCCCGTCGTCACCCAGTCCTCAAGCACGAGCTGCAAGGAACCTGCCTTTATGAGAGGGGCCTGCACCGCCTCGGCAGCGAACATGAGGCCCGCGCCGCCGCATGCCAGCGCCAGTCCGACGGGGGTTTCGTCGATCGTAATCGTACCCGGCACCAGGACATCGAGCTCTTCGCCGCCGCGTTCGAATTCCCAGCGGTACAGCCGCTCGTCCCCCAGGCGTATGCGCAGGCATCGATGCTGGTGGAGATCCTTTGGATGTGTCGGTTTGCCAAACCGTTCGATATAGTCGGGCGAACCCGTCACGACCCAGCGGAGATCGGCGGACAAGCGCTGAGCGACCATGTCTTCTGGCACGGTCCCGCCATACCGAATCCCGGCATCGTAGCCGCCCTCGGTGACGTCGACCATTCGATTGCTCGACGCGATTTCGACTTCGATGTCGGGAAAGCGCTCAACGAAAACAGGTAGTACGGGGCCCAGCAGGAGCGGTCCCGCGTCGCCAACCACATTCAGCCGAATGCGCCCGGCCGGCGCGTCGCGAAAGCGATTGAGCCCCTCGACTGCCTCCCCAATTGCGTCGAAAGGACCACTGATGGCCGCATGCAGTTCCTCACCCGCAGCCGTCAGGGTGACGCTGCGGTTGGTCCGATTGAGCAAGCGCACGCCAAGCCGCTCCTCCAACCCCTTTAGAGCATGGCTGAGCGCCGACGCGCTGACGCCAAGTTCGAGGCCCGCCCGACGGAAGCTACGGTGCTTGGCAATCGCCAGAAAATATGAGAAATCCGCGAGATAGGAGCGGTTGAGCTGCATATCCCAGAGTCTGCTTGCTGGCGCTTGGGATAGCAACGCCGCCTCCGTCGAAAGGTCAGCTTGGCGGTTTCGGACCGGCGCTGTACTGCGCATCGCTTACCGGCTCCCGCCAATCGACATTCTTGCCTTCCACGGTCTCGGCCACCGACAAATGGCTCATCGCCGTGGTCGACGTTGCTCCGTGCCAATGCCTGACGCCGGCCGGAACGTAGGCAACATCTCCCTTGCAAATGAGCGTGATCGGACCGCCTTCACGCTGCGTCCAGCCGCAGCCGTCGGTCACGTACAGGATCTGTCCTCCCGGATGGGTATGCCAATTACTGTGTGCACCCGGCTGAAACGTCACCAAGGAGAGGCCAGAGCGCCCACCCGGCTGTGGCGCAACAAGCGGCGTGGCCATCACCTGTCCCGTGAAGAACGACGCCGGGCCGGGTGCACCCGGGCGCGACTCTGCGCGAACAATGCCTTCCGGACCATTGTCGCCGGACTGCTGCGCTATTGCTGCGTGATCGCCCCCAAGCGCTGCCACGAACATAAAGAACACCGGCGATTTCCTCATGCTTCACACTTCCTTCCGATGCCGGCTGTGACGGCGGGACTGCTCGAGATCGGGCCCGATCGCCGACCCCCGTATCCATCACGTTAATTGACAGCCCTCCGCTTTATTAGCCTCCGATCGTCGAACGCGGCGATGAACGATTCTCATGCAGCGCGAGTACTGCCTCCCGGAGGCGCCCTTGATGAGCGTAGCTCATCGGGGCATCCACAAATCATCGGCTGATCGCATGATAGGGCTAAGCCTATATCGCTTGGGAACACCATGGCCCACTGTAACTACCGTATCGGGCGCAAGGAGGAATACCATGGAACTTAGGCGCGCCGGCCGTGACGAATTTGTCGAGATGATCACCCATCTCGCGTTTTACGCCGGCTGGCCGGCTGCCAGCGCGGCTATCGGGATCGCGCGCAAGGTATTCTCGGAAACCGGAGAATGAGCATGCAAAATCGCAAGCTTGGCAGCAGCGGCCTCACGATCTCGGCCATCGGCCTGGGCTCCATGGGCCTGAATCATCATCGTGGCCTAGCCCCGGACCGCAATGAGATGGTCGCGCTCGTCCGCGCGGCAGTAGAGCGCGGCGTCACCTTTTTCGATACCGCCGAGGTCTATGGTCCGTTCACCAACGAAGAACTCGTAGGCGAGGCGCTGGAGCCGTTCCGCAAGGACGTCGTCATCGCCACCAAGTTTGGCCACGACTTCAGTCAAAGTCGACCCAGCGGACTCGACAGCCGACCCGAAAACATCCGGAAGGCGGCCGAAGGCTCGTTGAAGCGGCTGCGGGTCGAGGCTGTCGACCTCTTCTATCAGCACCGGGTCGATCCCGATGTCTCGATCGAGGATGTCGCTGGCGCGGTGAAAGAGCTGATCTCGCAGGGCAAGGTAAAGCACTTCGGCCTCAGCGAGGCTGGCGCTTCGACCATCCGCCGCGCCCATTCGGCCCAGCCGGTCGCGGCGATCCAGAGTGAATACTCCCTCTGGTGGCGTCAGCCCGAAGCCGAAGTGTTGCCAGTCTGCGAGGAACTGGGGATCGGCTTTGTCCCCTTCAGCCCTTTGGGCAGAGGCTTCCTCACCGGCAAGATCGACGAGACCACCACCTTCGGCAGCAACGACAATCGCACCAGCCTGCCGCGGTTCACGCCCGAGGCCCGTAAGGCGAATCGGCCCGTGGTCGACCTGCTGGAAAAGATCAGCAAGGAGAATCGCGCCACGCCCGCGCAGATCGCACTCGCGTGGCTACTGGCGCAACATTCGTGGATCGTTCCGATCCCGGGCACTACCAAGCTTGACCGCCTCGAAGAGAACATCGCGGCAGCCGCGATCGAGCTTACGGCCGACGATCTTCGGCACATCGAGGAAGCCGGCGCGAAGATTACCGTCACAGGTGATCGTTACCCTCAGGCGGAAGCCGAGCGCACGTCGCGCTAGTTGCGCACTTCAAACCAGCAAGTTTACAGGATCTGTTTTCATGAACATTTCGTTTGAGGGAAAGGTGGCACTGGTGACCGGCGCGGCCTCAGGCCTGGGCCTCGCCACGGCGAAGGCATTCGCGGAATCTGGCGCGTCCGTTGCACTGGCCGACTCCTCGCCATTCGCTGCGACGTCGCAGACGACTCGCAGGTCGAGGCCATGGTCGCGCGGACGGTCGCGGCCTTCGGCCAGCTGGACGCCGCGTATAACAATGCGGGCGTCCAGAATGTCCTCGCGGAGACGGCTGACACCACCCGGGAGGACTACGACCGCGTTATGGGGATCAATCTGCGCGGCGAATGGAGCTGCATGAAGTTCGAGTTGCAACAGATGCGCAAACAGGGAAACGGCTCCATCGTTAATTGCTCCTCTCTCGGAGGACTTGTCGGCGGGGCCGAGCGCGGAATCTACCACGCCGCCAAGCATGGCGTACTTGGGTTCACCAAGAGTGCCGCGCTCGAATATGCGGCGCGCGGAATCCGCATCAACGCCGTATGCCCAGGACTCATTTGGACGCCCATGGCCGACCAGATGGTTGCGGCCGGTCAAGGTGATGCTCTCAAGGCCATGGAGAAAAACGTGCCTCTGGGACGGGTCGGTCGTCCCGAGGAAATTGCGAATGCGGTCCTGTGGCTCTGCAGTGACGCTGCCAGCTATGTGACTGGCCAGTCTATCTCGGTGGACGGCGGTTTCGTGATGCGGTGATAAGGCGAAGGCAATCGGCACTCCATAGGGCGAATGTCGAAAAAAGTATTCGAAAGGTTTCCCGCAATGCTGATCACGCGCCGTTCTCTAACAAGCCTCCTCACCGCGTTCATCGCTTTTCCGGCTTTCGCCCAGATGAAAGACGAAAACACGAAAAGTCTCCGCATAGGGATCATCGGTTCGGGATCGCTGGGTGGCACCGTGGGCAAGTTGTGGGTGCGGGCGGGGCACGAGGTCATGTTCTCTTCCCGTCATCCTGACGAATTGTTGTCCGTGATCAGAGATCTCGGTCCGCGTGCTTCGGCTGGCACACCGCGTCAGGCGGCGGAGTTCGGATCAGTTATGCTATTTGCCGTGCCTTATGAGGCGCTGCCTGGGCTTGGTCGTGACCTTCAGGATCCACTGCGCGGCAAGATTGTGCTCGATGCGACCAATCCATCTCTGTCTGCCAGCAACGCACTGTCACGCGAGGCGCTTGCGAACGGCGTCGGTGAGACGTCCGAGACATATTTGCCGGGCACTCGGTTGGTGCGAGCCTTCAGTGCGACCGACGCCAGCGCCATCCAAGGCCGATCCGGTCAGCAAACTGACAAAGTGGCAATTCCCATTGCCGGAAATGACCCTGCGGCGGTGGAGACTGCTGTGCAACTGGTGCGCGATGCCGGGTGCGATCCTCTCGTCGTCGGGAATTTGGCGGCCGCGCGCAGTTTCCAGCAGGGTGGACCCGGCTTTCGGGCGAACACGACGCTCCCCGATTTGCGTCGCCGACTCGGCCTGCCCGACGGGAGTTGATACGACGTTGGGTTAGGCATTGGTGCCGCGATCGTCTTCAAATTCGGTCCGGATCGGCAACGTGCTGACGATCAGGTCGCCGCTGCCCTTTCATCATAGAAGCGCCGGCGAGCGCCGGGACGAACGGCGGCATCTCCAACGTGCGCAACACCGCGAGCGGCCAGCGAAAATGATTGCTGAAGAACACGGCCAGCCGCTGCATCATGCCCTGTAGCGGCGAAACGTTCTTGGTTTCACCCCCCGTCAGAGACTAGGGAGAGACTAAGATTGGGAAAAATGGCGCGCCACGGTCGATGAAGATGGGCAATATTGTTTCGCTGTGGCGCTATGATGCAGACGCCTACTACGCGCTCCGATCTTCCAATCCCCGATGGCTTGCGATTTCGTGCTACGCTTGGTCGGAGTAAGCCGCGCGGCGCGCTCGCCCCGTGTCCCCGAGCACCGCGATCGTCCGCAATGCAATATCGCGCATCAGCCCGATCTCGGTCATATCCCGTCCGTCGGCGAGCGCTTTTGCGACGATCGCGAGCTCGCGCCAGCATAGCTCAGCCTCCTGAGGCGCCTCGCGCATCCATAGAGCCGTGCGCAAAACAATCTCAGCCCATCTGTCACGATGTCGTGCGATGACGCTCTGCAAAAGAAAGGTAGCAAGCTTCGCGCGATCACGGCCGCGTGCCCGATCCACCGCCTGCGCAATCTGCGGATCGTCCTCGAACCAGGATTGAGCGACCGCCTCAAGCCCGACCAGTTCGTTGCTATTCCGCAGCACCGATGCGAGCGCGGCAGGCTCGCACATCGCCTTGGGGACTTCGGCCATCAGCCCGGCGAGCGTTTCACTGAAGCCCATGCGCGCGGGTTGCCAATCGGCGCCGCCGATCGTCTCGGCGACCTGGAGCAGGCCGAACGGTGGCGCTTCCCGTTTCTCGATGCTGAGCGCCAGTTGGTGCGCCACGATGCAGTCGAGATATGAACGGGATACGGTAAGCGTAGGGGTGTCCATCCCGGCGGCGGCAAGGGTCGTCTCGACCCGGCGGCGCGATTCCGGCTCGCCGCTCCAGGCATCCGCAATCCCGTCTTTGATCAAGAGCGATGAGATCTGCTTTTTCCGTCCGACCGGCGAGATCAGCAGGAATCCTTGCGCAGTGGCGCCGTCGACGGCGGTAGCGGCAATTGCCTCTATGCTGCCCGCCTCCCATGGCGCGCAATCGATCCCGGCCGCACGCGCCTTGCGGATGACCGCGTCGACTTCGGCTCGCTCGTTCTCGGGTCGCCAATTGCGCATCGCGATCAGCCGCCGAACCTCTGTCGGCGTCAGCGAGGCGGCGACCTGCGCAAGCGCTCCGGCAACCGCGCGGCGCGCAGCCGAATTTGGATCGAGCAGGAACAGAACCGCGGCGCCACGCGCTTTGGGGTTACCCGCGAGCGCCAAGGCACCGGCCAGTGCGCCCCGGGCTTCCGCCGGCATGGCATGACCGCTTTCGATCAGCGAGCCGACGGTCAGGAATGGATCGCCGTCGCAGGCTTCGAGGATGCCGGCGAGGGCGGCGCGGACGTCGGTCGGGAGCGGTCCGTCCTCGTCCTGATCGACGGGCTGCCTTGCCGACGCCGCGGCAAGCTCCGGCGACGCTGGGATTTTCGACTGATGCAGCGCTCCTCCCACGAAGGCGAGTATGCGCCCGTCAACGTTTCCAGCCTCGACTTGCGCGACGACGTCGGCCTGAAAATCCGCAATCAGCTGGGCTGCGTCCGCGTAGCCTCGATCGGTGCGGTAACGTAGATGCTCGAGCAACCGCTGCAGCAGAAACAGATAACCAATGGCAAGCGGCTCATCCTTGCCGACTGGAGGCATGTGGCGAGCCGCGCCCGTGAAAGCGGCAAAGATTTCGCGTGGGGAGCTTTCGCAGTACCGATCGAAGGCGGCATTGAATGGGGGCGGACGACCCTTCGCGATCACTTTCGCGATCCGTCTCGCATGCTCATCCGTCGGCGAGGACTTTGGCTGGGCTCGGCTCATGGTGCTGCCTCTGCGTATCAAGCAAAGGTAGCGGGGATCTGCGTCGCAGCCTCGTCAAATATCGGCGAAATCCACAGCTAAACCCACGTGCGGCTTTCGGCAGATTGATGCGGCACACGGGCTCCTACCGAGAACAATCGCGTATGATATCGTAGAGTGGCGCGCCGCGGTCGATGAAGATGGGCACTATTCGTTCGTTGTGGCACTATGATGAAATGCGATTGTATGCGCAGTGGCGGCCGCGACCGCGACGGGAGGCGCCGGAGCCCCTACGCCATTTCGCCCTGCATCGTCGCCGATTGGACAGTTGCGGCGAGATTCGTTGCAGGTTCACGGCCGATGGTTATTCCGGTAGGCCCGCTTTCCGCAGTCCCTCTTCGTATCTCGCGAGGTCTTCGGGGTGCTGATAAGGACCCAGCACGTCTCTGAGACTGGAAACACGCAGCGCGGGATTTAGGTGGCGCAGCCGTGCCACTGCCTTCTGCCCCTGCTCCAGCCGCCCGGCCAACGCATTGCTTGCGGCGTCGATGCGTAGTCCGGGTTGGAAATCTGGAGAGTCCCGTAACGCCATTGCCGCCCATGCTGTTGCTTCATCATAGCGGCGCCGGAAGAAATGGCCATGCGCGATGCCGGTTCTTCGCATTCCGGTCACCCGCGATCCAAGTGGGCTCAGGCGGATGGAGCGCGCGAAGCGCTCAATCGCCGTATCCGGCTCGCCGACCCAGATTTTGACCCAGCCGCCGCAAAACCATGCCTCGGCCAGGTTGGGGTTGAGCACGAGGGCGCGATCGATGAAGGCAGCGGCTGCATCGAGATCGCGAACAACATACGCTAGCGCCCACCCGCTAGTAGCGAGTGCGATCGCATCGTCCTTGCCCAACTCCACCGCCCGCTGAGTTAGCCTTGCGACTTCGGCGATCTCGTTCGCTGAGTCGGTCATCCAGCCATTTGACTTGCCCCAGGCGTAGCAATAGGCGGCATGGCTGTACGCGGACGAAAAGTCGGGATCGAGTTCGATCGCACGGTTGAACAGGCGCAACGCCTCGACGTAGACCTCCCGGCTAGCAAACCGATAAAAGCTGGCCAAGCCGCGCAGATAGTACTCGTAAGCGTCGAGGCTGTCGGTCGGCTTACGCTTGCCACGTTCGATCTCCGCCTGCTCCAGCCTTGGCGCAATCGCGCCGACCACGCTCGCAGTCACCTGATCCTGCAGATCGAAGATGTCATCAAGCCCCCCATCAAACCGATCTGCCCAGAGATGTGCCCCGGTGGCGGTATCGACGAGTTGTCCAGTGATGCGCACCCGGTTTGCCGCTTTGCGGACGCTCCCTTCGAGCACGTAGTGCACACCAAGCTCGCGACCCACCTGTTTCACGTCCACCGCTCGGCCCTTGTAGGTGAAGCTCGAATTCCGCGCGATGACAAATAGCTGCCGGAAACGCGACAGTGCCGTGATGATTTCTTCGACCATCCCGTCTGCGAAATAATCCTGCTCCGGGTCGCTGCTCATGTTCTGGAATGGAAGCACCGCAATGGAGGGCTTATCCGGCAGCGCCAAGGCGGGCCGTGAGCTTGCTGCCGCACCGCTCGGCCGTTCGATAGACTTGAGTTCCTGCTCCCCCGCATCACGAACATCAGCAACAAAACGAAGCCCTTTGCGGGGGATGGTACTGATCAGGCGCTGCGTCTCGCCGGTGTCGCCAACCGCCTGACGCACCGCTGTGATTCTGCTGCTGATGGTCGATTCGGAGACAATTCGACCACCCCACACTGCGGCAATGAGATCGTCTTTGCTGACCACGCGTTCGCGATTGCAGATGAGATACTGCAGGATGTCGAAAACCTGCGGCTCGACAGCGACGAGATCGGTTCCGCACCGCAATTCCCGTCGATTGATGTCGAGCGAGTATTCTTCGAAAACGTAGATCACCCCGTCCCTCCGCACCCGCTACCGCGGTCCTCCGCACGAAATCAGGGAAAAGGCAGGAATAAATCAGGGGTATCTCAAAGCCTCATTTCGCACAAGCGGGCAAGATCCCACACCGGGGATCACAATTCAGGATGGAGTACATGACGCGCAGGTCCATCGCACTACGCTTCGTGGGGGTGACAGGATGAGCGCAACCGTCCGTGACAAAGCCGCCTATCATCGCCAGACCGACGAGCGGATGAACCGCCACTTCGAGTCTCCAGGCTGGTCGGTAGGGCAGAAACTGGCCCTCGCCTGCCGCATCCTGGCGATGGAGGGTCATGATTCAGGCCTCGCCGGACAGGTCACTGCACGAGGCCCGAAACCCGGCACGTACTACATGCTGCGCTTCGGGCTTGGGCTCGACGAGATCACAGCCGGCAACCTGCTGCTCGTCGACGACGACCTGAATGTGCTCGAGGGCGACGGGATGCCGAACCCGTCCAATCGCTTCCATCTCTGGATCTATCGCGCGCGCAGTGCAGTCAGCTCGATCATGCATACGCACGCGCCGCACGTCTCGGCGCTGTCCATGATCGGTGTACCGCTCGCCGTCTCGCACATGGACACAATGCTGTTCTTCGAGGATTGCGCCTGGTTGCGCGAATGGCCCGGCACGCCGATCGGCGACGAGGAAGGCCGGATAATCTCGGAAGCCATCGGCAACAAGAAAGCAATCCTGCTCGCCCACCACGGCCAGCTCACGGCGACGGCCTCGGTGGAGCATACCCTCGTGCTCGCGATGTTCGTGGAGCGCGCGGCCAAGCTGCAGCTGATGGCAATGAGCGCCGGGACGATTTTGCCTGTCGATCCGGCGCTGGCCCAGGAGGCGCACGACTATCGGCACAAGGTGAAGGCCATTGCTGCGACATTCGACTACTACGCGCGCCGCGCGGTCCGAGAGGATACGAGCGTGCTCGACTAGCGACGGTCCAGGGCTGGCGGCCGAACAGCGGGCAGGGGCGGCTGAGCGGATCATCAAGCGGTGGATGGAGGCGGCGATGGCAAGCATCGGGGAAAGCGCGACTTCACTCACGACAGGCGTCAGCGATCCCGAGCGAGACGACGCCCGGCCTTGCCATCAGGCCTCGACACGCAAGATCGTGGCGGCGAGCGCCTTCGGGACCATTATCGAGTGGTATGATTTCTTCGTCTACGGTACCGCGGCAGCGCTGGTTTTCGGACGGCTCTTTTTCCCGGTGTCGGATCCGACCGTCAGCACACTCGCAGGCCTGAGCGTCTATGCCGTCGGCTATGTCGCGCGGCCGCTCGGCGGTATCATTTTCGGTCACTTCGGCGACCGGGTGGGTCGCAAGTCGATGCTCGTGCTCTCCATGGTGCTGATGGGCTTCGGTACCTTCCTCGTCGGCGTACTACCAACCTATGAACAGATCGGCATCCTGGCGCCCGTCCTCCTTGTCCTGTTGCGGCTGCTGCAAGCCGTGGGTCTCGGAGGCGAATGGGGCGGGGCCGTCCTGCTCGTGTCCGAATCCGCGCCAGCTCAGCGGCGCGGGCTGTTTGGCAGCTTCGTCCAGCTCGGCAATCCGACCGGCCGACTGATCGCGACGGGCGTGTTCGCACTGGCGGCGCGATTGCCGGAGGGTGATTTCCTGTCCTGGGGATGGCGCATTCCGTTCCTGGCGAGCGCGCTGCTCATCGTCGTGGGGCTCGTCATCCGCTTCCAGATCGATGAGACGCCCGAGTTCCAGAAGCTCCGGGAGGGCAAGAGGACGGCCAAAATGCCAGTCGTCGAGGCGCTGTCCAAGTACCGGCGCGAGACTACGATCGCGGTCGGACTGAAGCTCACGGAAGTTGCGTGGGTTGGCATTCTGACGGTGTTCGCGGTGACCTATCTTACGCAGCAGCTCGGCATGCAGCGTTCTGTCGTCCTCGATGCGGTCACGCTGGCGACGCTGATCGAGCTGTTTGTCATGCCGCTTGCCGGCTGGCTGTCGGATACGATCGGGCGTCGCAAGATCTATCTGGTTGGCACCGTGTTTGGTATCCTGCTGGCCTTCCCGATCTTCTGGCTGTTCGAGACCCGAGACGTGACAATCGTGACATGGTCCATCGTGGCGGGCATCTGCCTGTGCCAAGCCGTCGTCTTTGCGCTGCACGCGAGCTTCATGCCCGAGCTGTTCGGCACCAACGTGCGCTACAGCGGCATCTCGCTGGGGTTCCAGCTCGGCGCGGCCATCGGTGGCGGCCTGACGCCAGTGGTCGCTGCCGCCATCGTCGCGTGGAGCGGCGGTGCGACCTGGCCCGTGTCGCTGATGCTGGTGACGCTCGGCGTGTTGACCTTCATCGCCGTCCTGTCGACCCGCGAGACGGCCGCACGCCCGATGCGATTATGAAATCGGAGCGGGCCAATTACGTGGGTGGCCAGACGGGTGTCAGGGCGCCGGCCTGCCGCTTGCATAGAAGATAGATTCGGCGCCTTTCGG
>WNFD01004390.1_pt1 | contig 14158 bp, 11 predicted proteins | sample 5400491 | NCBI WGS metagenome assembly WNFD01 (sample SAMN13153343, study PRJNA577476) | soil metagenome | isolation source: 120 cm saprolite under Douglas fir tree site 2 hole 2 replicate 2 | place: USA:California | collected 2015-04-18
CCAGAACGTGAATGAGGACCAGATACGTGAAGACCCCTTCTTTGCCGCGGACGGGCTTCCAAAACGGCCTGTCCCAGGGGCGCGCTTGACGCGTTGCGGTTAATTCCATGTAATCTCCGGCGATCTGCGTTGCTGAGAGTGCGTGTGCCTGGTATGCAGAGCGTATAAGGCAGTCATAACAATACCATTTTCCTTCGCGCTAAGTCAGCACACTGTTCAAAAATGAACACGATTGGTGACGGGCAGGTATTGCTCAGCTCAGGTTCCAACTCCGCGAGGCATTCTCTGCCATCTCGAAGCCGCATGTGCCGGACGCGGAGCCTCGTCCCGTTCTGGTTCTACCCGGAAGCCGTCGTCTGAGAAACGACAACCCTATTACGAGCTACGCCGAGCGTGCTGCTGCCGCTCATTCGATTCCGCACACCGCCCGTGCATTTGCGACCAGCGTTGCCAAATCATCGAGCTTGGAAAAGACGGCAATGATTCCGCTCGCCAAAGCCTTCTTCTCAAGGTTTACATTGTAGTCCGTTGTCATCACAAAAATCGGCAATTTCGGAATGAGGGCTTTGAGCCTCTGAGCCAGCTCTAGGACTTCCATATCTTGCAGCGAGAAGTCCAGGACGGCGAGGTCGGGCGATAGCTGCTTTGTCTTGTCTAGGGCATCGGCGCCATTCCGGGCCTCCACACAAGCGTTGAAGCCGCCGCCATGATCGAAAAGCGTACGAACGTGTTCCCGGAAATCGTTATCGTCATCAACGATAAGCACCATTGGCATGTTTAGCCTCGTTCTAGAACAACCCGGCAAGAGAACTTCATCGAGCGCAATTCTTTCGGAGTGCTTGAATGCTGGCGTCAACCAGATGCGCTAGCTTGTTTTTTACCTCCGTCAGCTCGGAGACCGGCTTGTCGACACGCGATTCATAGGCCTCCAAGTATCCCGGGACGCGAGCTCTCACCAGCGCTTCGTGAATGCGCAGAGCCAGGATTCGCAGTTCGGACGCGCATTTCATGGCTTCTCGAGAAACTTCAAGAATGCCGACAATCGCGAGCCTGGTGTCTTTATCTATGTCGCTTCTCCAAAGAAAAGAGTTCGGCAAGCAACCTATTCCACGCGCGCTTCCGGCTGCAGCGGTCTCCTGCAATGTGAACAGCTGGGAACTTTGTTTTGCCGAATAACCTTTAAAGTCTGAAGACAGAATGGGCAGCGCCCTGACCATTCGTGATTACACTCTGGACAAACGACCAGAATGAGATCCGCGCGCCGTAAGAGTTTGTTACCTTCTCGAAGAGAAATCAGAAAGCGACATTCCCGGTTCTTGCAGATCAAAAATTCTTCCACCCGGAAGACCCCCTTCGAAAGGACAGTTTTGGCACGGCGAGAGAAGTTGGGGCAGCTCGAAGTCTTGTGGCGGGCTTCCCACTGCCGCCTTTTTTCGGAACATCAGGTTCAATCCAATCAAGTGGGTTCGGCTGGGTAAGTTGAGGCACCAGTGCGCACCTGTGACCGCTAGGATCGGCCATACGTGAACGTCCCTGCCCGACGTTCTTTTATGAGACTTCGAGTTGTTGGCGTGCAATCCCGTGAACTACGTACCAACAATCACGTATTGGCTTGCCTCTACTCGCTCTGGCATGCGCAATCAGCTCACGACCGCCCCTCTCCCACTCCACACTTGGACCCCGCGAATGCCAAGCGCTCAGATGGATGAGGCGGCGAGCCATTTCCCCGGGAAAGGAGTACTATCGGCCCAACGAAGCAGCGAATCGTAGTTAGGCTCCTCCGATTGAAAACCAGGGGTTACAGCCATGAAAAAGGGCGCCGTCTGGAGGAGGGCACCATGAGCCAGACCGGGTCTAAAGCCCGCAACATCGATGCTGAAGAAGCATCGAATGCTATCGAAGAGCGCCTGCGGCTCATCATTGACACCATTCCCACAATAGTCTGGCGCAAATTGCCTGATGGCTCGGCTGATTTCCTCAACCGAAATTTTCTGGAATATACAGGCCTTTCCTTAGAGGACGGCATGGGCTGGGGATGGATGAATGCGTTCCATCCTGAAGACCGTTTGATGGAGAAGTGGCCTGCCGCTATGGCCGCTGGGAAGCCCTTTCAGACGGAAGCGCGCCTTCGCGGGTCTGACGGGCAGTATCGTTGGTTCCTGATTCGCGCCATGCCTCTACAGGATGACCGGGGAAACATCGTCAAATGGTATGGAACAACCAGCGACATCGAGGATCTGAAAAGGGCCGAAGATCGCATTCGGCTTGCTATCAACACTATTCCCACGATGGCCTGGACCGTTCGGCCTGATGGCGTCGTTGATTTCCTCAACCAGCGTTGGATGGACTATGCCGGCCTCACTCTAGAGCAGTATGTTGAAGACCCGACGGGCTCAATTTATCCCGAAGACATTCCAAGAGTTCTGGATAAGTGGCGCGCGGCTAAAGCCGCTGGGGAACAATACGAGGATGAAATGCGCTTGCGGCGGGCTGACGGGATATACCGCTGGTTTCTGATTCGCAGCGCGGCGCTGCGTGACGAGCGGGGAAACGTCGTTAAGTGGTACGGAGTAGCCATCGATATTGAGGACCGCAAGCGAGCTGAAGGGCAGTCGCGAGCGCTGATCGACGCGATCCCGCAGCAGATTTGGAGCGGCCCGTCTGACGGCACACTGGACTATTGCAACGAGCGTTGGCGCTCTTACATGGGACTCGACCTAGAAGAATTGCAAGGGGCGGGCTGGCAGAGCATGCTTCATCCCAACGACCGAGACCGCGTGCTTAAGGCCTGGCATGAATCAGTGACAATGGGGACGCCTTACGAGCAAGAAGAACGCCACCGCGGAGCTGACGGGACGTACCGTTGGTTTCTTGCGCGAGGCATGCCGCTACGCGATGCCGAAGGACGCATCGTAAGGTGGTACGGGACGAACACTGATATTGAAGCTCGAAAACAGGCCGAAGTGCAGTTGCGCCACCTTTCCGGTCAGCTTTTGCGTTTGCAGGACGAGGAGCGGCGGAGAATTGCCAGGGACTTGCACGACTCCGCCGGCCAAGACCTCGTCGCTCTGGCAACCACCTTGAGTCAACTTCATGCTTCCATTCCTTCGACCAGCAGGAAGTTGCGCAAGCTCGCTTCGCAGTGCCAAGCCCTGGCGGATCAATGTATCCGGGAGGTTCGTACACTTTCTTATTTACTGCACCCACCGATGTTGGATGAAGCCGGACTGGAGGATGCTATTCGACATTACGCGGACGGCTTCACCGAGCGAACCGCAATCGAAGTTGAACTGGAGATTTTGCCGCATCTCGGAAGGATGAAGCCAGACACCGAGATGGCTCTGTTCCGCGTGGTTCAGGAAAGTCTCACCAACATCCAGCGCCATTCGGGAAGTCGCAAGGCCAACATACGAATTGAGCGCAACCCAGGAATGATCGCACTGGAGATCAGCGACAAAGGCAGTGGAATTCCCGGAAACCTGCGGAGACAGAACGGGAAATTATCCTTTGGACTTGGGGTCGGCATCCCCAGCATGCATGAGCGCGTGAAGCTCATCGGCGGCCAACTTGATATTGAATCCAGCAGCAGCGGCACCACCGTGCGCGTGACGATACCGGCAGATGACTAGAAGCGCGAAGAAACTTCGTATCCTCGTGGCGGACGACCACGAACTCGTCCGCCGCGGCATACGGGGACTCCTCCGCATTCGAAGCGGTTGGACCGTCGTCGGCGAGGCAGTGAACGGCCGCGAAGCGGTCGAAAAAGCAAACAAGCTGAAACCGCACGTAGCCATCGTTGATATCAGCATGCCCGATTTGGACGGGCTTCAGGCCACGCGCCAGATTCGCGAGACCTCCCCGACTACCGAAGTCGTTGTACTTACCATGCATGAGTCGGACCAAATGGTACGCCGGGTACTGGATGCGGGAGCACTTGCCTACGTCTTGAAATCGGATCTTGCCGCCCACCTCGTTAAGGCCGTGAAAGCCGTCTCCTCGGGTAAGCTGTTCCTGACTCCCAGAGTTTCCGACATCGTTTTGAAGGGATTTCTTAAGAACGGCAGTCGAGTGCATGACCGGGACAATTCCCAGGAGCAGCCAACTCCACGCGAGATTGAAATCATTCGCCTTCTGGCGCGGGGAAAAGCAAATAAGGAGATTGCTGCCGAGCTAGGGATCGCCATCAGGACGGTCGAAACGCACCGAGCGAACATCATGCTGAAGCTTGGCATTCATTCCCTTGCCGAGCTCATTCACTATGCTATCCGCCACGACATCGTCCCGGCACCGACCGCGGCGGGATGACCGCGGCGGCGAAGACAGTAGCCGAGACAATAGGACTCCCTTTTACTCCATCTTCATCTCTGCGCCCATTTTCCCAAGATTCTCCGCTCGCCGCCCTGCATGCCCCGGTCCCGAACTTCAACCTTCAAACCTGTAACCTGCAAACCTTTCAACGCCTTACGTCCTCGTTCGAATGATATCCAACAAATAACTTGACACGCAGACTACTTCCTGCTATTCTTTCCCGTGTTTATTTACACTGAGTCCCGAAGTAGTTGCTCTGAGTCTCCATCGACCTGTCCCGATCTTATCGGGAAGATCCCGACCCCGTCCGGACCGAAGACTCCGGCCTTGTTGGAAAGAGTCGAATCCCATCCTTGTCGGCCTTTTGACTTTTTTCCTCGCGTGTCCCGCTCCCGCACTCCCGACCCTCGACTCCGCATTCTTCTGCTCACGGAACACGGTTCAATGACCTGCCCCGCCTGCCCCGACGCGGTCGGGGACCATTTCGGGGTCACCGCCCACTTTTGTTTTAAGTCCTTTAGCTGCAACACTTATGGGTCCCCCCGCAAGTGTTGCAAACAAAAGACTTACGGTCTGGCTAAACCCTTTAGATGCAACACTTACAAAAAACGGGGGGTACCCATCCTTCCAGCCAAGAGTATTTTCTCTCTCGCCACGCTTCCGCGAGGTTCGGACCTACGGCAGCGTAAGCGTCTGCGAGCCAGCATGGAGCGGATAGCGCTTTCCATGCCAGACGAATTCGCCTGGCAGCCCTGCGGGAAGATTCACGTGCATCGTCCACGTGCCGCGCTCGAATTTGTAGTCAACCTGGATGTCGGATTCTTTCCAGGGAAGCGACGCCGAAACGTTTTGCAAATTCCCGAGATGCGGCTCGATGACCACTTTCTCGAATCCGAGTGCGGCGGGGCGAATTCCCGCCACGATCGTCAGCAAGTCAAAATTCGGGTGCGCGCTCCAGGCGTGCGAATCGGACCGCGTTGGTTCGGGCTTCTCCGCCCAGGTGCTAAGACCGAGCGCCAGCATTTCTCTCCACGGACCCAGAAGTTCCAGATAACGGTCGCCCATGGCGGCATGATCGAGAGCACGCGCGAGATAAAAGCGGTAGTAGTACGAGGCTTTTTCCATCGGTGGCAGATCCCCGCGAGCTTTGAAAACGGGGTCACTCACAGAGAGCACCTTGGCCATCACTTCTCGTTGGCGCTGCCTGGGGACGACGTCCAGAAGAACGCCCAAAAAGTTCGCGTGCTGGCTGTAGAGTTGCTGCGCGGGAGTATCCGCCATCAGGCCGTTCTTTTCATTCCAGCAGAGGCGCTGAACGCCTTGCACCGCTTTCGTCGCCACCAACAGATATTGCTCCGCTCTCTGCCTGTCGCCGTAAGCAGATTCCAGTTCCGCGGCTTCGCGGAGCGCCATCGCGAAATGCAGCGTGAGCGGGGCGGAATTTCCATGCTCATCTTGTGGCGGGATGCCATCGCGAAAGCCGTCGGCCCAGTCGATGAAGTTCCACCAGGGCATCCGGTCAAGCAAACCGTTTTCCTGCTGATGCCGGACAAACCAATCAAGCACCGTGCGTGTCCCGGGCAAATGCGCGCGTACGAATGCAGGGTCCGCTCGATACAACGCAAAATCGTGCAGCATGCCAACCCACAGGAGAGAGAACGGCGGAATCGCCTGGAAATGGTTGGTGGGATAGCGGCTCAGAGTGATGCCGTCGGGAATGCGCGAATCGTCGAACGCTTCGATGGCTTGCTTCGCCAGGCGGTCATCTCCCGCGACGGCGTAAGAGATCAGTGCTTGTATCCGCGTATCACCTACGTACTGCAACTGCTCCCAGTAGGGAGTGTCCATGTAGGTTTCATGCGCATCGAGGCGTGCCGTCCTCCAGCCAACCTCCCAGATGGAGGACAATGCCGGATCATCGGAGACGAAGCGCGCGCGCTGCTGAAAAGGAAATGCTGTGAACGAGGCAGTCAGGTGAAGAAGCCGCAGAGGCTGATCGCGCGTTTCAATGTCGAGCTGGAGATAGCGCCAGGTTCTCCACACCAGCGAAGACAGCATCCTGTTCTCCGCCCCGTCCGTAATGTACTCGTCGTAAACACCGATGATTTTCTTTCCCGCGATTTCATTGCGGTTGCCCTTTTCTCCTTTGGCGTCCTTGAGCGCTTCCGCATACGTCACGCGAATGCTGGCGTCCTTTCCGCCGCTGACAACCAAGTTTGTAAACGCGGTGGTCAACACGGTGTTGTCGAGAAGCAGCGACACTTTTTGATTTGCCGCGACCTCCAGCGGCGCGTCCGGGAATCCTCCGGCCGTGGCGATGCCGGACATTCTTACGATTTGGCCGCCCGGCGTTTCTCGCCAATCCATCGCCGGAAGAGGATCGCGAATCAACTGCCAATTGTTAGGCGTGTCTCCGAGTCCGCGATCGGCAGCCGGCCCCAGGGGCTGAGCTTTCTTCCAGCGAGGCGATGCGGTTGTTGGGGCGTCCCAGGTCCAGTCAAAAATTCGCCCGTCGATTTTCTCGAAGGGGTCCGCGGCAAAATATTGCAATTCGGGCCTGGAGACCGCGGCTACCTGGAAGCCAGGCTCCTCTTCGGCCAACCACGAGTCGTTCGTATTGGCCGTTTGCTCCTGTTGGCTTTCTCCGCGAACAAGAAACCCCGTGCGGTTGCTGATCTGCGCGACGGGAGCAAACGTTCCCAGATTCCAAACCGTGGCGGCAAGAATATTTTTTCCAGCGTGAAGAAATGGCGCGAGGTCGTACACTTCGTACCTCCAATGAGGTAAATCTCCGCGCGCAGGCCCCGACCCGACGCGTTGCTGGTTCACCATCAGCAGGAAGCGATTGTCCGCCGTTACATCAACAAGAAAATGCGCGGGAACTTTCGCCAGTTCGATTTCCTTGCGGAAGTGAAGCATGGTCACGTCCCTGGCGGAAGCGCCAGGTGAGGTGATCCATTGAACGGGAACGGGTTTCGCGGGCGACTGCGGCGAGGGATCTTGCGCGGCAGTATCAGCTCTCAGTGAAAGAAAGAGCAGCATGGCAGCGAGTAGCGTCGGGAAGGGAAGACGTCGTCCGAATTGGGAGGAGTTTGCCACTTGATTTCTCGTTGCGTTCAAAATGGCTCGAAGGAAATGCCAAATTGCCCGCCGGCCTGGGCGACGAGAACGCTTGTGAACTTGTGAACCAAGTGAACCTTTTTCGTTGTAAACATGCGGGCATTCTTCCACGGAGGAGCGCGTTCGCGCAACTTCGCACACCAAGAGACTACTGGGAAAGTTTACTGTCCTGGCGGGATTTCCAGAGAATTTGGCGGAAAATGCCGAGGGTGAGTTCGGCGTCGGTGGCGGAGAGATGCAAACGGTGGACGAGGCGACGAATTTTTTCGTCGGTGGGTGCAGCGGAGCGCCGCTTCCGCGGACCGCTGGGAGTAGATTTCAAATAGCCGCTGGAGCGGAGAGCGTCAAGCAAAAGAACGGTGAGGCGTTCGAGATCGGCGGCGGTGGCAGCGAGATGTTTTTCGGGTTTCACGATGGCTTGGGGATCGCACGCGAGTTCGTAGAGGCAGACGGCGACGGCCTGGCCGAGATTCATGGAGCGATGCTCTTCGCGAGTGGGGATGCGCAGGAGCCAGTGGCAGTGGCTGAGGTCCTCATTGGAAAGGCCGCGTTTCTCTGAACCGAAGAGAAGGGCGGCGCGACTGCCGGCGAGGTGCCTTCGAAGGAGTCGCCCGGCTTGCTCGAGGCGGCGAACGGGATGCTGCGGTTGGCGGCGGCCAACAGCGGTCGTGCCGACAACAAGAGTGCAATCTGCGACGGCTTCGGTAACGGTTTTGAATTCCGCGGCCTGTGCAAGCAACGGTTCAGCACCAACGGCGGAACGCGCTTCGCGGAAGGCCAGTTCGTAGGGATTCACGACGCGAAGATGGAAGAAACCGAAGTTACTCATGGCGCGCGCAGCGGCGCCAATGTTGAGCGGATTGCGTGGCTCGACGAGGACGACGCACAAGTGGTCGAGTTGGGGGAGGGGCGACAAGGGAGACGAGTTTACAGCAGAGGAGAAGCGATGATGTAAGGAAGTAGAAGTGAAGACGAGTTAGTCTTAGTTTCCGATTGCTAAACCTATCAGAGGCTTGTCGCACTCATTGAGATAAACTTGCAGTTGGATAAGTGGGAACGGCGGAAATCGATGATGTCTCTTCGAAGGGTATTTCTATTACTCGTGCTCACCTTGCCCTGCCTTCTAAAGGCACAAGAGATCAAATATATCGACCTCATTGCCCTTCGTCAGCGCACGGAACTCCGGCACCCTCCGGCACCAGAATCGGATTGTAGAGAGGGCACGGGTTGTCTCGGTGGTGGCTATGGCGGCGGGAGCATAGGAGATGGGGCGTCCGACCAGCGCGACCCGCATGCCCTGGGAATCTACTTGTTGCGTGTTACTCCGACTGACATTAATCCAGTCGAGCCATTCCAAGTCGAGTTCAAAATTCTCAACGCCGGAACCGCTCCTATTGAGCTGCCGGTTTCACCTCATTTATCCGACCTGCAGCCTAGGGATGAGTCTGCGGCCTTCAACTATTTCAGCCTTGCACTGGTTGTGCGAGGAGAAGCTGAGCCGCAGGGACCACGAGTGGATTCTGTTGGCTTCGTCGAGCTGTTCGGATCGCCTGACCACGCGGAAAGCATGATGGTATTGCGGCCTGGAGAATGGATTCGAGTCAATGCGAACGTGAAGCTATTGAAGTGGCCGTCGGAGCCGGTATCTGCGCGCTTGCGTGGAAATTTTTGGCTGCGAAAGAATACGTTCCATCCTCATCCAGGTGGTCAGTTTATTGAGGCACGCAACCTATACCCAAACGAAACGCCCACTCCGCTCGTAGCTGTGCGTTTGCTTCCACCGGTAGGCTCTGACCAGGTAAAGCAGTAGCGCCTCTATGGCCAGATTTCAGCACCACGACGGGTCCTGTGCGCGCGTGATAGACGCGTGACAACAAACTGATCTGGTGCGAAAGATTCGAGGAGCAGTAAGATTCCGCCTGGAAGGCGGCGCTACGACCGAGCAGGGCTAGGAAGGCGGCTTGTGTGGGCGGCGAGGGGTAACATATTCTGGAAGTTAGAGATTTGAGGTTAGAAATTGGATAGAGTGTCCCCGACAGATTCAAGCGTTGATTCCCTGAGGCAAAGAAGTTCGAAGTTCGAAGTTCGCAGTTCGAACTAAAGGTAGAAAAAGAACGACGGACTTAACGCAGAGAGGGCCAACGGCAGCGCGACAGTTCGCAGAGAGCGCTGAGAGTGGCGCGCAAAGTTTACGGAGAGGATTGAGACGGTGGCAACTTCACTGGAAGCCTGGGTTGATGATGCGGCGAAGCTGACCAAGCCGGACCGCGTGGTGTTCTGCGACGGGTCCGAAGCGGAATACCAACGAATGATCGCGGAGATGCTGCGCGGAGGGGATTCCTTCGCGCTGAACGAGAAGACTTATCCGAATTGCCACCTGCACCGAAGCAGCCCGAACGATGTTGCACGGACGGAGCACCTGACGTTCATCTGCGCGCCAGATAAAGAGGACGCGGGACCCACCAACAATTGGATGGACCCGGACGCGGCGAAACACAAAGTGGGCGCGTTGCTGGATGGGGCCATGCGCGGGCGGACGATGTACGTGGTGCCGTACGTGATGGGGCCGGTGAAATCGCCCATCAGCAAGGTGGGCGTGGAGGCGACGGACAGCCCGTACGTGGTGGCGAGCATGCGGACCATGTCGCGGATGGGCAAGGTGGCGATGGAGCGGCTGGGAGCGTCGAACGAATTCGTACCCGGGCTGCATTCGCTGGGCGATCTGGATCCGATGCGGCGGTATATCGTGCACTTTCCGCAGGAAAAATTGATCTGGAGCGTGGGGTCAGGGTACGGGGGCAACGCGCTGCTGGGGAAAAAATGTTTTGCGCTGCGGATTGCGAGCGTGATGGCGCGCGAACAAGGCTGGATGGCGGAGCACATGCTGATCCTGGGGCTGGAGTCGCCGGGCGGCAAAGTGACGTACATGGGCGCGGCGTTCCCGAGTGCGTGCGGGAAAACGAACCTGGCAATGATGGTGTCCACGCTGGAGAGCCAAGGCTACCGCGTGTGGACCGTGGGCGACGACATCGCCTGGATGAAGATCGGCGAGGACGGATTTTTGCATGCGATAAACCCCGAGGCAGGATTTTTTGGCGTGGCTCCGGGCACGGGCATGAAGACTAATCAAAACGTCATGGCGGCGCTGCACAAGAACACGCTGTTCACGAATGTGGCGATGACGGCGGAGCGGGAGCCGTGGTGGGAAGGAATTGGCGGCGACCCGCCAGAGGGAACGATCAACTGGAAGGGCGAGAAGTGGGATGCGTCCAAGGGCGCGGCAGCGCATCCGAATGCGCGTTATACCGTACCGGCGCAGCAGTCGCCGAGCATTTCACCGAAGTGGGAAGCGCCGGAAGGCGTGCCAATTTCGGCGTTTATTTTTGGCGGGCGAAGAGCGCGCGTGGCGCCGCTGGTGTACGAATCGTTTGACTGGCAGCACGGAGTGTTTGTGGGCGCGACGATGGCGAGCGAGACAACTGCGGCAGCGACGGGCGACGTGGGTATCACGCGGCGGGACCCCATGGCCATGCTGCCCTTCTGCGGGTACAACATGGCGGATTATTTTGGGCATTGGCTGGAGATGGGAAAGAAAATCCCGAAGCCGCCGAAGATTTTTCATGTGAACTGGTTCCGCAAGGGCGCGGACGGAAAATTCCTGTGGCCGGGGTACGGAGAAAACGTTCGCGTGCTGAAGTGGATTCTGGAGCGCGTCGAGGGCCACGGCGCAGCGCAGGAGACGCCCATCGGCTATGTTCCCGCAAAGAACGGGCTGACGCTGGACGGAATGAGGATTTCAGACGAAGCGCTCGACGAGTTGCTGCGGGTGGACCCGGAAGATTGGACGCGAGAGCTGGAAGATTCAAAACAGTTTTTCGGAAAATTCAGCGAGCGTCTGCCGCGGCAAATTCGCGAAGAGCATGAAAAACTGGCGCGGCGTTTTCAGCGGGTGTTCACGGCATAAAAATCCGCACAAACACTTCAGTGATGGCCGCTGGCGCGGCGCCCAGGCGAGGTGATGGGCGGCATATCCTCGGCGTCAAATGACGCGGGCGGGCGTTCGAAATGAAAATCAGGCCGGCTTTGCAGCAAACGGACGCAGCGATTCCAGCGGAGAATGCTGTCGTCATTGCCGGCAGGGCGAATCTTTTCCGCCTCGGCGAAGCAGTGCATGGCCTCTTCAATCAATGGCAGGAGAATGTGCGGGGCGTAGCCGACGAGCAACTGAGTCTTGGCGTGGCGTTCGTGCAATAAACCAGTGTAATAAAGCCGCTCGTAGGGATCGCGCAAAGACTGAAAGATAGACTGCGCCTCGAGGTAGCGATCGCTGGCGATGCCGATGAATTGGTCGGTGATGGCGAGACCGAGCATGCGGCGAGCGAGCTGATGCTCGGAATCAACGACGAGAATGTCGCGGCAGATGGATTCCGCTTCTTCGGGTTCGTTGAGGTAGCGATAGAGCTCAACTTTCGCAATAGCTTCGGGAATGCCGGCCTTGGAGATGGATTTCAGTTCGTGTGCCATGGAACCTCCTGGAAAAGTGATCGGTTTCTCTTTTTATCCGCAGGATGAGTTCTTGAAGTTGAGATCCTTCAGCGACCTTATCGGGTCTCTTCAGGATGACATCAAGCTCTTTCCTTTTAAATAGCTCGCTCTTTTACGCTACGAAACATGCGGAACAGCATGGTTAGCGGATCGTAGAATTCGTCCACAACGCGCTCCTTGAGCGGAATGATGGCGTTGTCAGTGATGCGAATCTCCTCAGGGCACACCTCCGTGCAACATTTGGTGATGTTGCAAAGACCGAGGCCGAGATGCTCCTTGAGAAGGGCGGCACGATTGCGGCCGTCGAGAGGATGCATTTCGAGGCCAGCGATTCGAACGAAGAAGCGCGGGCCGGCGAACTGCTCTTTCTTGTCGTGTTCGCGAAGAACGTGGCAAACGTCTTGGCACAGAAAACATTCGATGCACTTGCGAAACTCCTGCACGCGATCCACGTCGAGCTGGGAGATTTTCCAGGCAACGCCCGGCCGTGGTTCGAAAGCAGGGATTTTGCGGTTGACACGATAGTTCCAGGAAACGTCGGTGACAAGGTCTTTGATTCTGGGAAAGGATTTCATTGGGAGGACGGTGATGGGCTGGTCCTGCGGGAGATCGTCCATGCGCGTTTTGCAAGTCAGGCGCGGGCGGCCGTTGACTTCCGCGGAGCAGGAGCCGCACTTCCCTGCTTTGCAGTTCCAGCGGACGGCGAGGTCCGGAGCGAGGTATCCCTGAATGTAATGAAGAGCGTCGAGGACAACCATGCCAGGCGCGACGGGGACGGCGTAGTCCACGGTTTGTCCGGCGTTCGAATCGCCGCGAAAAACGCGCAGGGTGGCTTCTTTCATGAGGGTCCCCCTTTTTGCGAGCGCTGCATGGCTTCTTCCCAAGGCAGTGGCAGAGCGGAGCCCAAAACTTTCCACTTGGTGAAATTCGTCGGGCCCATGTGGGGGATCATGGCCTTCATGGCGTGGCCATGAGGGATCTTCGCGACGAAATCCATCAGCGCTTTTTCGTCAGTCCAGGCGGAAAGCGTCCAAAAGTTGCGGCTTAATGGCTTGGCGCGAAGGGAGTAACCGATGATCCCAGGAGTCGAGCGCAATTGTCTTTGAATCTGAAATAAGAATTTGAAGAATGCCGGGAACGCACGGTACTTGTTCAGCGGCAGGTAAGAAAGCAGAGCAGAATACTCCCGGTTCGTTTCGGGCGCGGCGAATTTGATCCAGGGTGAATCCATAGCCAGCATTCTTCGCGTCATTTAACCGCGCAAATCGGAAGGCGGTTCATGACTTTTCCTCGGCAAGAATTTGCTTCAACTCTTCAGGCATGGGCTCGATCGGAGCTTCGCGACGGTTCATGCCTCCAGATTCACGGACAATAATATTGTGCTTCTTCTCCCACGCCGAATCGAGATTCGGATGGTCGATACGGCTGTGCGCGCCGCGGCTTTCCGTGCGCGCCAACGCGCTATGGGCGACCGCCGCGGAAACTACGAGCATGGACTTGAGGTCGTAAGAGAGATGCCAGCCGGGATTAAAAAGGCGGGAGCCTTCGACGCCGGCTCTTGCGGCACGAGCTTTCAACTTTTCCAATTCGGCGAGCGCCTTTTTCAAGTCTTCCTCTGTGCGAAAGATTCCGACGAGATTCTGCATCACTTCCTGCAGGTCACGGTGAACAGCATAAGAACTCTCCGCCGCGGCGTTGGAAAAAGGGGCGAGCAATTCTTTTTCGGCTTGCGCGATCTGCGAGCCGTCCAAGGAAGTAGCAGAGGCACCCCTGGCGTATTCGGCGGAGGCAAGCCCCGCGCGGCGGCCAAAGACCAGCAAATCGGAGAGCGAATTTCCGCCGAGGCGATTGGCACCATGAAGACCGGCGGCAGCTTCTCCCGCAGCAAACAGGCCGGGAACGGTGGACTGCGCCGTTTCGGCATCCACGCGAATGCCACCCATCATGTAGTGGCACGTAGGGCCGACTTCCATCGGTTCCTTGGTAATGTCGACGTCGGCGAGTTCCTTGAACTGGTGAAACATGCTGGGGAGTTTCTTTTTAACGTAATCGGCGGGCTTGTGAGAGATGTCGAGATACGCGCCGCCGTGTTCCGTGCCGTGGCCCTCTTTCACTTCGGTGTAGATGGAACGGGCAACGACGTCGCGCGTGGAGAGTTCCATGCGCCTGGGATCGTACTTTTCCA
>WNFD01012251.1_pt1 | contig 14158 bp, 15 predicted proteins | sample 5400491 | NCBI WGS metagenome assembly WNFD01 (sample SAMN13153343, study PRJNA577476) | soil metagenome | isolation source: 120 cm saprolite under Douglas fir tree site 2 hole 2 replicate 2 | place: USA:California | collected 2015-04-18
CAGCGTCGAGGCGTCAGGACCACACGACTTCACCGTCCGCAAGCAGCGCCGTCGTCTTGCATGCCGCTAACCGCTCACGGAGAGCAATCCGCCCTGCGCTCGCATCGCACGCCCAACACTGCTGCGTCCACCGCATCCCTCCCCGCGTCCGTGACGATCATGATACGCCCCTCTGGTGGGGTGGGATGCGAGAGTTCTAGATGTGATTTGGGTCAGGTGGCAACAAATATTTTTCGGAAAATCCGAAAAAAAGACTCGACAGCCCTGTCAACAAACCGCCCGACGGGCAAATCACACCACGGCCGTAGCCCGGATGGAGCCAACGGGTCGGCGCGAAGCGCCGCCCGATGACAGGCTCCGCGCAATCCGGGGCCGGCGTCGCGTGATTCCCGGATTTCGCTCTGCGCTCCATCCGGGCTACGTTGCTCGCTGGAGGCGCGAACGAGCCTCGAAGGATGAGCGATTCGGGAACGCCGGCTTCCGAAACGCATTGTCCAGCTGTCATGCACGACTTCAGATCAGCTGAAATCCAGACCGGTGAAACCAGCATCTTGGTGCGCGCCGGCGGAGAGGGCCCGCCGCTCCTGCTGCTGCACGGTTTTCCGCAAACGCATCTGATGTGGCGCGGTGTTGCGCCGCTGCTGGCGCGCGAATTCACGGTCGTGTGCGCCGATCTTCGCGGCTACGGCCAGAGCGGCTGCCCGGCGTCCACCCCGGACCATGCAGCGTATGCAAAGCGGACAATGGCGCGCGATTTCCCCTGATGTGCGCGGGGCCTATGTGAAAGTGCTGCGCGATCCCGATCACGCGCATGCCATTTGCGAAGAATACCGTGCCGCCGCCGGCATCGATCGCGCGCATGACGGCCGGGATCGCAAGGCGGCGCGCAAAATCCAATCGCCAGTTCTCGTGGCGTGGAGCGCGCAAGGCCCTCTCGACAGCTGGTATGCCGAGGGTCCGCTCGCGGTGTGGCGCGACTGGGCCGATGACGCCAGCGGATATCCGCTTGAGGGCGGGCATTTTTTCCCGGAAGCCGCCCCCGAACAAACCGCGGAAGCTTTACGACGGTTTTTTTAACAGCTCGGAATGACGTTTCGGGTTCCTCCGATGGAACCAAACGCCGGATTATGCTTTGTTCCGGCTGGCGGGGTGACGGATTCCCATTCGCCGGACGCCACTTGGGGAGACTGCCATGTCGCTCGGAACGATACTGATCATCATCCTGATTATTTTCCTGCTGGGTGGCTTCAGCGGCCGGTTCGGCGGCTACGGCTACGGCTACGGCCACTCCGGAATGGGGCTTGGCGGCGTCATTCTGATCGTACTGATCATCCTGCTGCTCCTTGGCCGGCTCTGAGCTCCACAAGCCATTGAAATAACAAGATATATTTCGTGAACCCCGCCGGGGCGCGCGGATTCATTATCAGGCTCGACAGGAGTCGCATTTCTGTCAAACGAGCTTATATTGAGGTCTGTCCTGAAATGATGTGAACCGGCGCGCCGCCGTATGGCGGGCCAGCGCTCCCCATCGTCGTTCGCTCGCGTTAGCGCCAAAAAATAAAGGTCACTGACCATGGCTTCCTTCAGCTACAACACTGCTGCCGAATTATTCCCCGCCGCGATCCGCAAGAAAAAGCGGGCGGGTTTTGCCTATCGCCGTTTCGACACCGCGGCTGCCGCGGTGCAGTTCGCGATCGAGGAATTGCCGGCGGATTCGCTGAACGGCGCCTATCTGCAAGTCGATGAAGCCCGCTTCGACCAGAGCGGCATCCGCACGCTCTATGAGAGCCAGGACTTTCCGCTGCCGCGCCGCCCCCGGGCGCCCGAGCCCGCGCCTGCCACCAACGACGCCGACGCCGACGCGGCTTGATTAACGCGGCTACCCTCCGACTGATCCGGCATTTGAAATTTGACGCGTGCCCCGCACTTAGCTCCACCTCTCCCATCGGGAGAGGTCGAATTGCGAAGCAATTCGGGTGAGGGGTTACGGCCTAACGATAGATCGTAACCCCTCACCCCAACCCTCTCCCATCGAAGTCGGATATATCCGACTTCGACATATTGAGGTGCCCAACTCGGGTATGCCCGAGTTGGGTTGGAGAGGGAGCAGACTGCCGTCTGCGCGATCTCCGGGTAAAATTTTTAATCCGCAGGTGGATAGGACTCTAACGCGGCTGCTTGTCCATCCAGCGCCGCAGCAGCCGCATGTTGCGGATGTTGGCGCGGAACATGACGTCGAAGGCGTCGCCCGCAAGCGGCACCATGCCGACCACGCCATCCAGCGCGACGTTGCCGAGCATCCGCGCCGTCACGTGCCAGGGCGCGCCGAGCGCCCGCGCCTCGCGCACCAGCCACAACGAAATCGCGGTCGTGATGAGATCGCCGATCACCGGGATCAATCCGATCAGGCCGTCGATGCCGTAGCGGATATTGGTGCCGGGCACGATGAACGCGACATCCAGCAATTGCGCCAGCGCATCGAGCCGCGCCATCCGCTGCTCGCGGGTGAGATTGGCGAACGGGTTGGCGGTGGAATTGCCGAAATCGAACCGGAAGCCGCCAACCTGCGGACCCAGCGCCTCCGCGGGAATTTCGCGCCCCTCCTGGTCGATAATCGGGCCGTGCGCCTTCGATCCGCGAAACGGTGCTTGCGGCCGCGCGGTGGTTCGGGGGTAAATCTGGTCGTTCGACATCGCCATCAGATGGTAACGCGCAAGGCCTGCGCAAGTTGCGTCATGCTGTCACTCTCCCTCGTTGAGGGTCCATTACGATTTATCGCCCCCGTGCCGCCGAGGGCGTCAGCCCAAAACGGCGGCGAAAGCAGCGATTGAAATAGGACAGGTCATTAAAACCGCAATCGAACGCGATGTCGCTGATCCGGCCCCCGCCCCTACCCACACGCGTCAGCAGATCCGCCGCCTGGCGCAGCCGCAGTTCGGTAAGCCGCGTCGTGAAGCTGGCGCCGGCCTCATACAGCAATTCGTTGACATAGCGCTCCGACAGCCCGGCGGCGGCGGCAAGTTTGTGGGCGGAAAAATCCGGCTCGGCAAAGCGCTTTTCCAGGATCGTCAGCACCGCCTTCAGCCGGACCGCGCGCAAGCCGCCGCGCCGGGCGGCGAGCGCGAGATCGCCGCGGGCGCCGAGGCCGAGGCTGACGAGATCGGTCAAATGCGCCGATATCGCCATCCCGGCTTCATCCACCGCAGCCGGGTTGCGGAGCAGAAGGTCGCTGTAATCCATCGCCAGCGACAGCGCGCCGCCGGGCTCCAGTTCGCGGCCGACCAGATCGTCGACATCGGCGACCATGGCCTTAAGCGTCGCCATCGGCAGATGCACATTGGTGAACCGCTTGTGGCTGGCGCCATCGGCGCTGAAGAACGGCTCGTCGAGCTTGAGCAGCACCATCGAACCCGGCCGCATGGTGAATTCGCGGCCGCGATGCAGCACCTGGGCGTCGCGGTTGCCGGTGTTGCGCGCGAGGCAGTAGCGGTCGTCATTGGTCTCGATCACCTGGCGGCGTTCGCGCCGCACCGTGGTGAAGGTGCCGTCGCAGCGGCCAAGCATGGTGGTGCCGATGTGGATGGAATTCATCGCGGCGCGGAAGGGCACGTCGGGGGCCGGATCGAGTTCGCCGGTATTTGAAAAGTGCTCGAACAGTTCGGCGAAGGAGAGAAAGCGCTGCCGGTCGTCCAGCCCCTGCGGCAGCATCTCGGTCGACAGCATTTTCTTGATGACGGACATCGGAGGGGCACAGGCTGGGGGCGGCGCAACAATCTGGCCGCCGGGAAATGAACGCGGCCTGAAGGTCGCGCAAGGCTAGCAACACCCGAGGGTGAATGAAACAGCGCCGGACAGTCCAAATCCACTTGTCCCGGACGCCCACCAGTCCAAGACGAGGCCGAAGCTCAGGCTTACCGATGCGGCGCAGCGGCCGCCGCAATGTCGCGTCCGATTCGGCCGTCGCCTGTCCGCAACCGGAATTGCCAGGGGTTTTGATAACACCCGTCAAAGGAGAAAACGACATGACGACTTCTTCCGCCCGCGCCATGCTGCTTGGCGCCGCCATCGCCGCCAGCATGGGCATCGGCTACGCCATCGGCGCGCAGCCGCACATGACCGCGAGCATCGGATTGCTGCAATCGGCGCGCGGCGAACTCGCCGCGGCGACGCCGAACAAGGGCGGCCACCGCGAGCGCGGCCTGACGCTGATCGACCAGGCGATATCGGAAGTCCGCGCCGGCATCGCGTTTGCCGGCAACTGACGCGATGGCGCCTTTCATTCATTCCATTCAAGGGAGAAGTTCATGAACCGATTGATCGCAGCCGCTTTCCTGGCCGGCACGCTGATGGGCGCCGGTGTCGCCAACGCGATGCCACGGGCGGCACTGGCGGCCGCACCGGGCGCCGATGTCATCGAAGTCGCCGGCGGATGCGGCCCGGGCTGGCATCGCGGACCCTATGGCGGATGCCGGCGCAACTACGCCAATCCGGCGGCGCACGCCTGCCCGCGCGGATGGTATCTCGGACCATACGGCCGTTGCCGCGCCAACGGGAGCTAGGGATTTCGATCACGTAGCGATACTGCATCACCTGCGCGGCGGGCCGAAAGGTCCGCCGTTTTTGTGCAGAGCATGATCCGGAAAAGCGGGAGCCGGTTTGCAAAAGATCATGCTCAAACAAAGAGATGAGATCATGATCCGATCCAATCTCATCGGCACATGATCCGGGGTTTCAAGATCGCTACACCGGGCCCGTCAGGCGGAAGGCAGCGGTTGCGGCTCTTCAACCATCCTGTGCGCCAGCCACGACGACAGCGTCGCGGGGATAAAACCCACCAGGCCGTACAGGATGAACTGGAGAACACCGCTGTCCGGCCCACGGGAACCGTAGAGAAATTCCGCCGCCGTAAACGCGACCACACCAACGATCAGCAGCCGAACGGGCCAGCCAATCCGTTTGACGTGGAAAAGAATATCATCCACGGCGCCGAGCATCAGAGCCGGCCAGATGCCAAAGAGATAGGCGTACTGAAGCGTCTTGGCGAATACCACGAACAGCTTTGCGACCTCCGACAGGTCGGTGTGGGTCCAGTAGCCGGACATCACGGTAGTCGCCACCAGCAGCAGGAACCCGCCGAGCAGCGGCCCCAACGCCGCAAAGATCAGATACCGCTTCATGCCGCCTCCTCGCGCCTTTTGTCCCGTATGGCAGTTTCGCACTTGCGGGAATTGCGTCAACCGTTTGCGCAGAACCCCTGGCTTGTTGGGTGCGGGAGCAGACACGTCCTCCCTAAGCCCGCGTCAACCAAACCCTCGGACTTGAAATTGGTAAGACGGTAAGCTAACTTACAGATATGAACCGCATCTCTCGCCAGCCCGCCGCGTTCTCGAAGGTCTCGGTCAAGAGCCAGACCGTGATTCCGCGTGAGGTGCGCGAACGACTGAAGCTTAAGCCCGGCGATACCTTGCGCTATCGCGTAACCGACGACGGCGTCCTGCTCGACAAGGCGACCGAAGCCGGCGACGATCCGTTCGCAGCGTTTTCGGAATGGACATCCGAGGCGGACGAGAAGGCCTATGGCGGATTGTAATTTCGTGCCTCACCTCCGCCCTTGCGGGGAAAGTCGGTGCGTTCGGCCGCGATCTTGCGCGCCTGCGCCCGCCGGGAGAGGGGGGCGTTGAGCAGGCGAACCGCCAACCCTGCCCCGCGCGGCGGGCAACAACAGAAGGACCGCTTCGACGCCTTCGACATCGTCGTGGTGCCATTTCCTTATGCCGACCATCTCGCCGAAAAACGTCGTCCAGCGCTGGTCATTTCCAATCGCAGGCTCGCACCCTTCGGACTGATCTGGGTGGCAATGATCACCAGCGCCGACAATGCACCATGGTCGTGCGACGTCACGATCGTCGATCTCGCCCGCGCCGGTCTGCCCGCGCCATCCGTCGTGCGCACCGCGAAAATCGCCTGCATCGAACCTGCGCGGATCGAGCGCCGCGCCGGACGACTCGAGAAGGGATATTTGGGAACGTGATGAACGCGGGCCGCAACACGCCCCGACGCCAGCGCCGTCCTACTCGCCCCAGGTCACGAACGCGTCGTTGAAGGCGCGCTCGCCCGGGGCGCCTTTTTCGATGGCGATGATGGCGCGGCGCTGGTTGACGTAGACCAGCGGTACGTCGAACCACGAGCGCTCTTTCAGAAGCTGCAGGTTGCGCTGGCGGTCGGCATCGACATTCGACAGACCGACCAGGAAGAAGCCGTCGGTGACCTTGACGGCGAGCCCCGCCAGCGGCGTGCCGCGCGCCTGTTCGTTGGATTTCATCAGAATGCCCGGCACGTTGCCGACGCCGCCACCGGTGAAATCCGGCGGCAGGATAAAGGTCAGTTCCGCGGTGTGGCTGGCCGGCAGCGAGGTATCGGTGTTACGGCGGAACGACATCGTCATCTTGAACTTGCGGTCGGGAATTTCGATGTCGGCTCGAACAGCGATATCGGCATTCTGGCCGCCGGAGGCCTTGATCTGTTCGGTGCGCCAGATCACCGAGCCGACGTACTGCTTGCCCTTGGGGTCGGCGGGATCCTCGTCATACAGCACCACGCGCTGCGCCACCGGCGCGACCTGATCCGTGGACGACGGCTGGCCGACGCGATCGGGAATCTTCGGCTTCGACAGCGGGGTGCCGGCATCCTTCGGCGCTTCCGCCACCGTGGACGGCTTGAGCAGACCGCTCACGCCCGTCACCACCGACTTGCCCCACAGGATGCCGGCGCCGACCAGGATGAGCACGATGCCGACCGCGATCGCGCTCTTGAACGGAAACGCGGCGCCGACGCGGCCCGGCTTCTTCGGCCCGCGGTCCCTGTCCTGCGCGAGGCGCGAACGTGACGGGGGCTGCGGCGGTGGCTGCCCGTAGCGGTCGGCCTCCGCGGCGGATTCGTCATAGGAATAGGGCGCGTCGGGATCGGCGCCGCGGTTTTCCATGTTCGGTTCGAGCCGGTCGAACTCCGGCGAAGGCGAAGGCACGTTGGCGTAGGTTTTTCGCGCCGAGCGGTTGGCCTGGGCCGCGGCGCGGCCGAGATCGTCGGCGTCGGCGGCGATGTCGCGGAAGCCGCGCATGCCCGGCGCCTGCGGGGCGCCGTTGTCGGCGCCGCGGCGCGGCGCCCCTGATCGTTCGCGGGTCGGCGGCAACTGCGGGTCCTGCATCGGGACATGCGGCTGGGACTGCGGCTGCCGCGGCAAGGGCGGCGCGTCGGCGCGACCATTGCGCGGCTGGCGCGGATCCTGTCGTTCCGGTTCCTGTCCGAGCGGCGGACGCTCGTTGCGCGCTTGCTGCGGCGGACGCTGGCGCGGCGGCGATGCCGAAGGCGGCAAGCCCGGCGGCGACGGCTCGCCCGGCCGCGCATTGGGGCGGACGTTGGCGCGGAACGAATCGCCGGCGCGGGCGCGATCGCCGCCAGCGCGCGAGGCGTCGCCGGAACGCGAGGGGTCGTTGGAGCGCGCAGCGTCCCCGGAGCGCGTGGCGTCCCCGGAGCGCGTAGCGTCCCGGGCGCGCTGGGCGGCCTCGGACTCGACCTTGCGCACGGCCTCTTCCAGCGACAGCCGCTCCCGGGTGATTTCGGATTCGCTCAGCGGCGGCTGCACGCCGCGCAGTTGCGCGATCAGCGCGGCGCGCGCCCGCTCATAGAGCGCGCGGCGGCTCTCTCCGGGGGCACTGGGGTCCAGTCCGGAGATGGCGCGGGCGATCAGCGGGTAGTAATCAGCCATGTCTACTCAATATTCCGGGCTTTCCGAGTCGTCACGTTAAGCCTCGAACGGGTTCTGGACCAGAATAGTATCTTCGCGTTCCGGGCTGGTGGAAAGCAGAGCGATTGGGCAACCCACCAGTTCCTCGACCCGACGGACATATTTGATGGCCTGCGCCGGCAAGTCCGCCCAGGAGCGGGCATTGGCGGTCGGCTGCTTCCAGCCTTCGATAGTCTCGTAGACCGGCTTAATTCGGGCCTGCGCGCCCTCGCCGGCCGGCAGATGGTCGATTTCCTTGCCGTCCAGGGTATAGCCGGTGCAGACCTCGATCGAATCGAAGCCGTCGAGAATGTCGAGCTTGGTCAGCGCCAGGCCGTTGATGCCGCAGGTCCGCACCGTCTGGCGCACCAGCACGGCGTCGAACCAGCCACAGCGCCGCTTGCGCCCGGTATTGGTGCCGAACTCGCGGCCGCGCTCGCCGATCTTGCGGCCAATCTCGTTGTCCAGCTCGGTCGGGAACGGGCCCTCCCCGACCCTCGTCGTATAGGCCTTGCAGATGCCGAGCACGTAGCCGACCGCGCTCGGCCCCATGCCGGTGCCGGTCGCCGCCTGCGCCGCCACGGTGTTGGACGAGGTGACGTAAGGATAGGTGCCGTGATCGACATCGAGGAGCGCGCCCTGCGCGCCCTCGAACAGGATCCGCTTGCCCTCGCGGCGCTTGATGTCGAGCAGCCGCCACACCGTCTCGGCATAGGGCAACAGCTTTGGCGCGAACGCGGTCAATTCCTTGAGGATAGCGCCGCCGTCGAACTCTTCGAGGTTGAGGCCGCGGCGCAGCGCGTTGTGATGCGCCAGCAGCCGGTCGATCTTGTGCGGCAGGGTGTCGAGGTCGGCGAGGTCCATCAGGCGGATGGCGCGGCGGCCGACCTTGTCCTCATAGGCCGGGCCAATGCCGCGGCGGGTGGTGCCGATCGCGGTGCCGGCGTTGGAGGATTCGCGCAGCGCATCGAGCTCGCGGTGCAAGGGCAGGATCAGCGTGACGTTTTCGGCGACCCTAAGGTTTTCCGGGCTGATCGCGACGCCCTGCGCTTTCAGTTTGGCGATTTCATCAAGGAAGGCCTGCGGATCGAACACCACGCCGTTGCCGATGACCGCGAGCTTCGAAGGCCGCAGCACGCCCGAGGGCAGCAGCGCCAGCTTGTAGGTTTCGCCGTTGATGACCAAAGTGTGGCCGGCATTGTGGCCCCCCTGGAAGCGCACGACGATGTCGGCCTGCTCCGACAACCAGTCGACAATCTTGCCCTTCCCTTCGTCACCCCATTGGGCGCCGACGACGACGACATTGGCCATTTCGCGGGTATTCCCTCTGCAACTATCTCGACGCCCAGCCAAGAATCACGGCCGGGGCCGCTCGCACGCGAGGCTTCCCATCGGATAAAGGAAGCGGGCTATCGACGCAAGCAGGAACGGGGTCGCGGAGGCGGCTTAGGTGTCTCCCAACCCATTGATATCCCCTGAAAATCCTAGGCTCGCGGCCATGGTGCGGCGGCATTGGGCCAGAACGCGGGCCGGATCAGCGTCCACAGCTTTTGAAGATGCAACCTTGGGCTTCCGGCGGCGCTGCTCACTGCCGTGACGAGGTGCTGCACGCTCTACCGCAGGATGAAGAACGCCAGCGAAGCCGCGGCCATCGCGCCGGTTGCGGCCCAGCCCCAGATCGCCATCGCCGGTGACACCGGAGCACCTGTAGCTTTGCCACGATATCGGGCCGGCACGGCAGATCATTGATGTGGGTCAAATCCGGAGGCGAGATACGGGTAGACTCGGGACGGAATTCAAAAGCCGCAGCCGTTCGACTGGTCATGCATTCGGCATCCACGCTGCGTTTCAATTGGATTGCATGACCAGTTCGGAGCGCGCCGTGGCGGATGGTTCGAAGCTTGCCGAGAAGGACTTCTGGAACCACACGCCGCAGGAAATTTGCGCGGCGCTCGGCTGTGGGCTGGAAGGCCTCGGCGGCAAGGAGGCGAGGCAACGGCTCGATCGGTATGGCCCGAACAGCGATGCGGCCGCCAAGGCCGATGGCCTGTTGCGTGCCGTGTTGCGCCGATTGCTCGAACCGCTGTCCCTGATTCTGCTGGTCGCCGGCATCATTTCCATTCTGACCGGCGACACCATCGGCGGTTCGATCATCGTGCTTATCCTGACGCTGTCGATCGGACTCGATACGGTGCAGGAAGGACACGCGGTAAAGACGGCGGAAATCCTGCGGCGGTCGGTAGCGCTGAAGGCTGAAGTCAAGCGCGACGGGGTGTTCCAGCAAATCGAAGTGGAGAAAGTCGTTCCCGGCGACCTGCTTCGGATTCGGGCCGGCGATATCATCCCGGCCGATGCGTTGATCCTCGAATGCACCGCTTTCACCGCGGGCGAAGCGGCTCTGACCGGCGAACCGTATCCGGTCGAGAAGTGCTTGCGCACTAGCGCTGCGAAGGCCCCCGACGACATGTCGAGCGCGCTGTTTCGCGGATCGGTGGCGCAGACCGGAGAGGCGATTGCGATCGCGGTCAAGACCGGCCGCGCCACGGTGTTCGGAGCCGCGGCTTCCGCCCTGGCGCAGGCACAGGCGCCCTCGCCGTTCGAGCGCGACCTGCGCGAATTCGGGCTGGTGATCGCGCGGCTGACCCTTGCGCTCGTCGTTGTCGTTCTGGCAACCCGCGTCGTGCTTGGCCGGCCGGTGCTGGATTCGCTGCTGTTCGCCGTGGCGCTGGCGGTGGGCCTCACGCCCGAACTTTTGCCGATGATCACGACCGTGACCCTTACCCGCGGCGCGATGCGCATGGCCGGCCGCAAGGTGATCGTCAAGCGGCTGGCTTCGATCCACGATCTCGGCGCGATGTCGGTGCTGTGCACGGACAAGACCGGCACGCTCACTTCGGCGGAGGTCACGCTGGCGCGCAGCCTCGATTGCGGCGGCGCCGACCATCCGCGCGCGGCCGAGCTTGGTGCGATCGCGGCCACGCTTGGCGGCGACCGCGGTTCGCTCGACGCCGCGCTGGTCGGCGGCTCGGCGCGGGCGGCGGACGGCTGGACGCTTGCCGGCAGGCAGGCTTTCGATTTTTCCCGCCGGCTCGGATCGGTACTGGCGATCGGCCCGCAAGGCCCGCTGCTGATCGTCAAGGGCGCGCCGGAGGCGGTGCTGGCGCTCTGCACACAGCAGCGCAGAGGGGCGGAGGTACTGGCAATGGACGCCACCGCCCAGGCCGCGGCCGCGCAACACGTGCATGCGCTTGCGCAAGACGGGCTTCGGACCGTCGCCATCGCCTCGCGTCCATGGCCGAAGCCAACCCGCGAAGTCGAGACCGCGGATGAAACCGAGCTTGTGTTCGAAGGACTGTGCGCCTTCGCAGATCCTCCGAAACCGACCGCGGCGGCGGCCATCGCGCGGCTCGCGGGTGCCGGCATCAGGCTCAAGATTCTGTCCGGCGACGATCCCGTTGTCGTCAGGCGGCTCGCTGGCCTGGTCGGACTGAATGCCGAGCAGGTTTTGTCCGGCGGCGATATCGCGGCATTAAGCGACGACGCGTTGGCGGTTCGGGTGCAATCGGTCGACGCCTTTGGCCGCCTCGCGCCCGACCAGAAATCCCGCATCGTCAAGGCGCTTCAGGCCAAAGGGCAAATCGTGGGTTTTCTCGGCGACGGCATCAACGACGCGCCCGCGCTGAAGGTCGCCGATATCGGGCTGTCGGTCCAGGGCGCGACCGGCGTGGCGCAGGCTGCCGCCGACATGATCCTGCTGGCTTCCGATCTGGAGGTGGTCGCCGACGGCGTCGTGGAAGGCCGGCGCACCTTCGCCAACATCCTCAAATATGTGCGGATGGGCGCAAGTTCGAATTTCGGCAATATGCTGTCGATGGCGATCGCCTCGATCGCGCTGCCGTTCCTGCCGATGTTGCCGACGCAGATCCTCCTCAACAACCTGCTTTACGATCTGTCGGAACTCGGCATCCCCTTCGACAAGGTCAGCCCGCAGGCCACCGCGCGGCCGCAGTTGTGGGACATGAGAGGCCTGCTGCGGTTCGCCGCGATCATGGGACCGCTTTCGTCGCTGTTCGATTTCCTGACCTTCGGCGCGCTGGTGTTCGTGTTCAAGGCCTCGCCGGAGCAATTCCGAACCACCTGGTTTCTCGAATCGATGGCAACGCAGATTCTCGTGATATTCATCATTCGCACCAACGGCCGGCCGTGGCAGAACCTTCCCGAGCCGGTGCTGGCGGCATCGTCGCTGGCAGCGCTCGCGGTCGCGATGACGCTGCCGTTCACGCCGATCGGCGCCTGGTTCGGCTTCGTGGCGCCTCCCCCGGTCATGCTCGCCGCGATCGGCCTCCTCGTCCTGGTCTATCTCGCATGCGCCGAACTGCTGAAGCCGCTGGCGGTGCGGATACGCCACCCGCGATGAGCGGGTCTCGCGGGCTCATTTGACCTTGCTCAACAGGGCGGTGTTCCAAAGCTGATCGACTGCACATCAATTGGTGCTGCAAGAGGGAAGTTCATGACCACGATCGACGCGTTACCCAGTCCCGCCGGGACCAAAGTCCCGTCGCCGGCGAAGCCGACCTGGCTACGATCGAACTGGGGTGTATTGCTCGCGGTTGCAGCCCTGGTGGTGGTGTTGTGGCTGCCGACGCCGGAGGGCCTGTCGATCGCGGGCCAGCGGATGCTGGCGGTGCTGGCCTTTGCCGTCATCGTCTGGATGACCGAAGCGCTCGACTACGCCGTCTCGGCCATCGTGATCGCCGCATTGATGGCGTTTCTACTCGGACTTTCGCCCAATCCGGCCAATCCAAAGGTTCTGCTCGGCACCAGCGCGGGCCTTGGTCTGGCATTCAGCGGCTTCGCCAATACCGCGCTGGCGCTGGTGGCGTCAGCACTTTTTCTCGCCGCCGCCATGACCTCGACCGGGCTCGACAAGCGCATCGCGCTTGCGATCCTCTCGCGTGTCGGCGCCGAGGTTCACCATGTGGTCGTGGGTGCGATTCTGGTCGGCTTCGTGATGGCGTTTCTGGTGCCCTCGACCACGGCGCGCGTCGCCTGCCTGGTGCCGATCACGCTCGGCATCATCGCCGCTTTCGGCGTCAGCAAAAGAGGCGCCTTTGCCGGCATGCTGATGATCACCACGGTGCAAACCGCCAGCATCTGGAATGTCGGCATCAAGACCGCCGCCGCGCAGAACATGGTCGCGATCGGCTTCATCGAAAAGACCCTGCAAAAGTCCATCACCTGGCTGGAATGGTTCGTCGCCGCGGCGCCATTCGGCATTCTGATGTCGATCGCGCTTTACTTCGTGGTGACGCGGATGATGCCCGCGGAAGTGAAGGAAATTCCCGGCGGACGCGAACAGATCCGCAAATCGCTGGCTGAACTCGGGCCCATGAAGGTCTCGGAGAAAAAGCTGCTGGCGATATCGCTGACCCTGCTGCTGTTCTGGGCCACCGAAGGCGTGCTTCACCGTTTCGACACCTCATCGACCACCATCGCGGCGGTCGGGCTGATGTTCCTGCCGGGCATCGGAATCATGACCTGGAAGGATGCACAGCCGAGGATTCCCTGGGGCACGATCGTGCTGTTCGGCATCGGCATCAGCGTCGGAACGGCGTTGCTGCAGACCAAAGGCGCCTCATGGCTAGCCGACCTCGCGGTCGTCCAGTTCGGCCTCAAGGACGCGACCGCGCTGTTCGTTCTGGCGGTGCTGAGCCTGTTTCTCACCTTGATCCACCTCGGCTTTGCCAGCGCCACCGCGCTGGCGTCCGCCATGATCCCGATCGTCATCGCGGTGCTGCAGGGCGTCGCAACCCCCGGCATCAACATTGTCGGAATGACCATGCTGCTGCAATTCGTGGTCAGCTTCGGTTTCATTCTGGTGGTGAACGCGCCGCAGAACATGGTGGCCTACGGCACCGAGACCTTCGATGCGAAGGATTTCGTGCGCACCGGCATGGTGCTGACCGTGATCGCGCTGGCCTTGGTCATGCTGCTTGGCGTAACCTATTGGCGCTGGCTCGGCTACGTCTGAACGAGAAGGCACGCGAACTTATCGCAACGGAAGGTATGACTTCCAACCAGGCATTCAACGCCTCGATTGGCCGTCTCTTTCGTTGCAGGGATGCTGCTAAATACACCAGGTGCAAGGTGCCCGAACGGGAGGGTAAAGATGTTTGGGTGGTTTGTTGGTATTGTGATTTCTGCTGTCGTCATGTCATCTGGTGCGTTGTCTCAGCAGTCATTTCAACAATTGGAAAGCGTAAGCCAGTTTGGGCAAGCACTGGCTGCCGTCGACGCGATAAAGCATCGGAAACACTTGCAATGCGTTATAGCCATCGCAAACAGAGCGCTTTGTCGGTGTCTTTCGCGGAAGCT
>WNFD01004391.1_pt1 | contig 14156 bp, 8 predicted proteins | sample 5400491 | NCBI WGS metagenome assembly WNFD01 (sample SAMN13153343, study PRJNA577476) | soil metagenome | isolation source: 120 cm saprolite under Douglas fir tree site 2 hole 2 replicate 2 | place: USA:California | collected 2015-04-18
CTTTCGCACGTCGGATGCGCCGGTGTTTGGGTTTGATGTGTCAGTGCAGAAAGCCCGCACCGCCGCGTTTTTCTCGCGCGCGAATGCCGGAGCACTCTTGAGCGGCGCGGGTTTCGGCTCGTACGTCACGCGCGCGGCGAATGATGGCGTGCAACTCAATGGAGCGATCGCCCTGAGCGATCGCGCGATCGGATTTCTGCATCGACCGTTCTTCCCGGACGGCATCAACAACACCGCGCCCGGTCCGTTCAGTCCGCCGATCGATCAATGGAGCGTCTTTAACGTCGGCCTGCAAGGTGATCTGATCAAGACAAATCTGCAAACAGTGCTGTCAGGCGGCGCCGCGCCCTGCACTGCGCTGCCGAACTTGCCGAATGGCATTCAGATTTTTGCCGGCAGTATCCCGCTCTACAAGAACGGCGAGTTGGTGGGCGCGATTGGCATCAGCGGCGACGGCATCGACCAGGACGATTTGATCGCCGCCGGGGGAGCCGTCGGCTACACGCCGGCCGTCGGCATTCGTTCTGATCAATTTTTTGTGCGCAGCGTGCGACTGCCGTTTGTGAAGTTTCCGCGCAGCCCGAACCTGTAAGACCAAGGCAAAAGGCAAAAGTAAAAAGGTAAAAAGAACGCAGCGATTAGCCATTCCCTAAATCCTGTAACATGAAACTTACGATCAGACGAACGGCTCTCCTTTTTTCCTTTTTACTTTTTCCTTTTTACTTTTCCTTCATCGCGCACACTCAAACTCCCACGCCGCGCGGTGTGATCCGTCTGAAGGTCAGATACAAAACCGGCGACGCGACGAAGGAACTTCCACGCAAACGCTTCTTCTTAATCAAAGGGAGTCTGGCGGAAAACAGGGCTCTCATCGACGCGATGACGGCTCACGAGCCGATGTCGCGCGGGTGTTATTACAGGCGGCTTAGCGCCAGCGAAACTTTGATCAAGTGGCTCAAGGATAACGATTGCGAATCCGTATACTGTCGCGAGATTGAAGAAAAGTATCTAGCTGGCAACGAAGCCGTGCCGGAATTTCAAGCGGCTTACAATCAGGGGCTGCGTGATTTCAAAACGCCCGAGCTGGCGCGAAAATGGCTCGCGGTTAATCTCTCTCCGGAACTGCGCGCCGGCTTTTACAACCAGAAGCAGGAAGTTATCAACGCGCTGGTCGCGCAGGCTGAGAGCAAAAGCAAGACGAAAGTGATGTCGGTGATGACTGATCGCAAAGGCACGGCCTATCTCACCGACATCGAGCCCGGCACCTACACGATTTCGAATCTGGTCGGCAGTGAAACTGAAAAGACCAGCATCCTCTGGGCCTGCGAAAAGGAAGTGAAGGCAGTAGATCTGGCGGTGGCGATGAAGCGGCCTTTCACTTTGTCGAACGAGAAAGATCCGAAAGTGAAGTGCGAGATCGTTGAGCGGCCATTGCCGGTTTGTAATCAGGCCGCGAAGTAAAACGACAATTGGGTGACGGTGAACAAAAACAATCTAACTGCAAAGAACGCAAAGCAGATCGCAAAGGGCGCGAAGAGTTTCACTTTGCGTTCCTTTGCGAATGCCTTTGCGACCTTTGCGTTTCAAGCTCTTATCTTTGCCTTTGTTATCACCGTGGAACCGGCGCCAGCACAAACTCGCCATCCTCGGCGCGCTACAAAACCTACTTCAACTGCGCAGCCAGCTCCGCGAGGATCAGCCGCTAAGTATTCAGCGTTCCTTCACTCATCCGACAAACACAAGAGCCTCGGGTGCAACTCCTGTCACAAACTCCCGACCGCGTGGACGGCGAAGCGAGATTTTCCCGACGCAGCAGACTTTCCCGATCACGACGCCTGTGTTCGCTGCCATCGACAACAGTTCTTCACGCGACAGGCTTTCGCCGGCGCCGGCCCCTCGATTTGCACCGTTTGCCACCTGCGGGCCGCGCCGCGGGAAGATGCGCGGTTCGCTTTTGGCAAACCGAACAATGGTCAAGCAGCGAAGCCGAAAGACGAACGCCAGTTCACCATCGAGTTCCCGCACGACAAACATCAGAACGTGATCGCATCGCTGCGTTCACGTGATGATTCAGTTCGCTTCATCAGTGTTGCTTTCACGCAAACTCAAGACAAGCTAAAAGTCGATTACAATAACTGTACGATCTGTCATCAGCGAAATGCCAGTGTCACAGTCGTGTCGCTGCTTCCGGTAACGACCGATCCGTTAAGGCTCTTTCCCTTCAAGACGATGCCGCACGCTCACGACGCGTGCTTCAACTGTCATTGGAAGAACCAGAAGCCTGCCAGTGGCGACTGTGCCGGATGCCACAAACCGGCAGCTACTTTCGTGGCGGAGCTTTCTCCGAAACGTATTTCGGCAAACTTCGCTCACGAAGGCGGCAAGGGCGAACACGTGATGGAGTGCACGACATGTCACATCAATATCACCCGGGCGACGACGCTGCGCGGGCTCACGCCCGACGTGCCGGTCACGGCCTGCGCGACGTGCCACAAGGACAGTAAGAAAACTACTTATCCGAAGATCACTACGATTGAAGAAGAGTTTGGGCAGTTCAAGAAAACGAGCACCTGCACGTATTGCCACACGCCGGACATCAGCAAGAAGAAGCCGCCGGCGAGTCATGAGGCGGCGGTACGGTAAGACAAGGAAAAAGTAAAAACGCAAAAATGAAGATGTTGACGCTCATGCACACAAGAGGTTTTTCGTTTTGTCTTTTCCTTTTTACTTTTACCTTTTTACTTTTGCCTTTGGTGTTCCCACAGGGCAACGAACAGGACTATTCAAAGTTTCTGCACACCAGTCAGCGTCACGCGTCGGTCGGCTGTTCGGCTTGTCATCATCGCAATGACAACTCAGCTCAGCCCATTTTCCCGAGTCACAAAGACTGCACCGGATGTCATCTGACGCAGTTTACGACGCCGAATGTGCCGATGTGTTCGATCTGCCACACGAGTGTGAACGGCAACGACCCGCCCCGAAAGACTTTTCCCGGCAGTTTCAAAGAGAGCTTCAATATGAAGTTCGATCACGCCCAGCACATGACCGGCGCGGCGCGGCCAAAGAGCGGCTGCGCTGCTTGTCACAGCTCGCCGCAGAGACGCGGGGTCGCGTTATCAATTCCAACGGGAGTCGCGGCTCACACTCAGTGTTACACCTGCCACACTCCGAACGCGCAAGCGAATGGGCGCGACCTCGCGTCGTGCAAGACGTGTCACGAACAGAAATCGTACGCGCGAACTCCGACCGGTGCCGCCGCGTTTGGGCTCGCTTTCAGCCACGCGCAACACGGCCCGCGCCAACGGCTCGCTTGCGCGGATTGTCACAACTACACCGCGGGATTGCCGCAACGCCGACAGGTCAGTTCAACGCGCGCCCTGGAGCACTTTCCGAGCGGAAACAGCACCTGTGCGAGCTGTCACAATGGCGGGCGATCCTTCGGCGGCGATCTGAACTTCAAAGATTGCCGGCGCTGTCACACGGGTCAGACGTTCCGGATGGGGACGGGGCAGTAGCCCGACCGTCAGGGAGGGCGCCAACTTAATCGGGAAACCGAGAAGGTGCCACGTGCATCGAAGAAGCCAGTTTGACAAGCTTTCGATCACGTTCTTAAGATCAGCAGCAACGCGGAGGCCGCCAAAAGAATGAAGCCGATTACAATCCTGATCGCGATCCTGAGTTTCACCGCCGTTACCATCGTTTCGAGCGCGTCGCTCAGCACGGCTTCACAGCAGATCCCGAAGGAAAGCAAAGAACAACCCGCCAAGGTCAAGCTGGACGCCGACAGCGTCGACGACAAGTGGGGCGAAGTCGCTTTCGATCACACGAACCACACCACCAAGAACTACAGCATCGACGGCAAGGCCCTCATCAACTGCGTCGAATGTCATCATACCGATCAGCCAAAAGAGAATCTGAAAGCGCCGCTGGTAACTTCGGAAAGAACCGTCGCTCTAACCGCGGACGTGCTGAAGGATGCCGCCGCTACCCCCGTCAAGACCTGTCGCGCGTGCCATCTGCAAGCCGGCGACGACAGCAAGCCGCTTCCCGTAATCAAGAAAGATGACAAAGACTTGAAGATGGATAACGAAGTTGCTTATCACACCAACTGCTTTGCCTGCCACGACGCTGCCATCAAAGCGCGGCCTGACTTAGCGACCAGGACTTCCGGCTCAGATCCGAAGGGCTGTGTAAAGTGTCACGTCGCCAAGTGAACTGAGGTTTGCAAAGCGGCGTATAGAGTACCGACTTTAGTCGGGTCTTCGGCTCGGGGAAAAGCCCGACTAAAGTCGGTACTCTGTACACCTGTTGTCGTGCCAATCCAAATTCAATTCATCGCCAGCAAACCCGGATTCCAGTGTCGCTTATCTTTGACGTGCTGCACGTGGCATGACGTGCAGTTGGGTTTGTCAGCAGCGATGACCTGCCGACCGGCGCGCGGATCGGATTGACCGTTGTGACACTTTGCGCAGGTGGTACGCGGCGTAGTCAAATCAATCGGATCGCGCATCGCATGACAACTCGAACAGCTTAGCTCGCCGTCTTTGTCACCCGGAAGACCGGCAATCGCGCGCACTCGATAAAGATGTACGGCATGAAATTGTTTACTGCGCCACTTGTCCTCGCTGTCTGTCGGTAAGCGTTCGAGTTTCAAAGTGGCTTTCCTGACAGCCATTTCCTGCTCGTCGATGCCTGTCCACTTCCAGTGACCATCAACTACCGGATAGCCAAACGTGCCGCCGTGTGGAGTGCTGACTCTCTTTCCATTATAGAAATGTTTGTTGCTGTCGGTGTGACACTCGGCGCATGAAAGCAGCGCGCCACCAATCGCGCTGAACTGCGCGCCGCGATGTTCCGCGTGACACTGCGTGCAACCGATTCCCGCGTTCATGTGCGGAGAAATCACGGTGGCGGTGAAAGCATCGGTCGCGTGACACGACGAGCATTTCGTTTCTATGCCAGTCCTGAGCGCGTGACACGAAGTACAAGCGCCGGCACTAGCGCGCTGAGCGATCGGCGGCGACAAAACCATTTTCGTGCGCGTGTGCGCATCTGAGATGGGCGCCGGCGCAAACGCCTTTGCATAAAAAAGCGCGCCGGCCGCCGACAGCAACGCGACGACGATTGTCCCCCATACCAGAAGCGAGATGGGCCAGCGTCGCTTCAGATCGCTGGTCGGTGCCCAGACCGACTGGGCCTTGCCTGCAGCTCGGCCCGTCATCGGAAAAAGCGGCGATGGTCTTACAGTCTTGGTCGCCGCCGTAATCCGCTTGTCCCAGAAAACGTCGAGCGCCTTTGAACTCGCGCCGGCGGGCTTTGGTTTTCGCGGCGGAGGTTTCTTGTGCGCGCCTTCTGCTGGCTGTCCTTCCGTTGGCGTGACTGGAAATTCCAGATTCATGGTCGTCGGCAGGTCCCACATGCCGGAATCTGCATCGCGCGCAACGGCTTCGCCGGGCGTCGCACCGATTTGCAACGACACTTTGATTCGAAGCGCGTCGTCTTTGAAATCTATGTTCAGGGAAAACGGGCCGACGCCCAGGACGTCTCCATCGGTCAAAGCCTCGTACTGCTCCAGCGGCTTGCCGTTGAGCATGATCGGGTTTGCAGGCCGCAGATTGCGAATGTAATATTCGCCTTCCGTCGCGGTAATCCCGGCGTGCAAACGCGATACCGAAGGATGATTGAGCAGCAGCTCGCACGTCGGCAGCCGCCCGGCCAGCAACCCTTCGGCGACGATCGTCGCCGGATCAACTTGCAGGTCGTCGCGAATGATGATGAAAGTGCCCTGCATATTTATCAGTCGGCAGTGAGCGGTGAGCAGTAAGCAGTTGAATTACCTGCTTACTGCCTACTGCTTACTGCTCGCTATCGCACATTAAAGAAGACCACCTGCACGATGTGCACGACCAGAAGCGCCAGCATGAGCGAAGTCGAAACGACGTGCGGCGCCAGCCAGACTTTCAGCAAACGATGCAGATAGATAAGCGATTCCACCCGCCGCAGAGTCGCCGTTCGCTCGATAGCTCTCAAAAGCAGGTTGCGCTTTTCTTTGTCATCGAGAGCAGAAAGTTCGGCCTTGAAGTGAAGCCGCGCCCGCGCCAAAAGCGTGGTCAGCTCTTCGCGGCGAGTGTATTGCCGCAGCAGATATGCGACCGAAAAGAAATAGCGCCGCACGCTCCCTTCCAGGAGCCCGCGCATTTGGTCGTCGCCCTTGCCGGCGATTGCCGCCAGCTCATCGCGCAGTTCGGTACGTCGCTCCTGGAGGTCTTCGATCAGCAGCGGGTCGCCCTCGATGCTGGTCATGATGCGCGGCACGATCAGGTAACACGCGAGCCCAAACAATCCCGAAAGAATAACGAGATCGAAAGACACCATCAGCGTCGAAGTCAGCAAACCGCCGCCGTGACTACCGCCGTGCATCAACAAAACGATGCCGGCAATCACGCCGAGATAGATGTGCGCCAGCAACCAGTAACGCAACGCGCCCGCGCGCCGGCGGTAGACGGGTTTGCGAATCGGATAAGTCATCACGCCGGCGATGCCGGCCAAACCGACGAGGCCGGTGACCCATCGCATCGTCAACCAGGTGCCTCTCAAATGATCGCTGAAGCCGAAACGCAAGGCGGCGAACCCGATCATTGCCGTCACCGCGATCGTGAACAGCACGCCGCCGATGTGCCAGAACCTGGCAATGGGATCGCTCTGGTGAATGTTGCGTCCGATGGCGTGCGTCTGGTCACGAAAAACCAGGCCGAGCGTCTTCTCGATCTCACCAAAGTATTCCTGTGGATTCACGCGCACCAGCGCTCCGGTCGGGCAATTTTCCTCGCATGAATAGGCCGGGCGTGACGCGCCGGCAGGATTCAGGGGCGTGGCTTCGCAGAGGTTGCACTTGATCGCCACCATGTCCTCGCCTTCGGCGGCTACGGCCGCAGCTACTGGCGCGCTAAAACTAAACAAACCCTTGATTCGTTCAACGACATTCGGCGCAGCCGTGCGCGGCCCTTCGCGCGGAACCATCGTGATCGCGTTGTAAGGACACTGCGTGGCGCAATCAAAGCAGCCGATGCAAGTCTTCGGATCGATGTCCACGTGGCCTTTCGGATCGCGAAAGATCGCTCCCGTCGGACAGCCAGTCAGGCATTCAGGATCTTTGCAGTGCATGCACACCGAAGGCGACAGCACATGCTGCGTAGCTTTGCTTTCCAGTCGCACCGGGCGTTCGATGTGAATTCCCCGGCGCAACAGACGCGACTGTCCATGAACCTTGTGGCAAGCGAGCGAGCAGTTGCCGCAGCGAATGCACAAATCCATGTCCATCACCAAAAGGTTGACGCCGTCAACGATGCCGGTGGCAATTTCTTTTTCGGCCGCTGTCAGACTCGCTTTGTCCGCGCGCGCTCGCAGGCTCGTGTCGTCGTCCGCGACTGAGAAATCTGCGAACGCTTTCAGCACCCGGTCGCAGAGTTGCTGATCGGAACGCAGTTGCGCCAGCGGAATCTCCAGCACTTCTGCGCGGGCCATCAGTTCAGCGGAATAGTGCCAGACGCTCTGGCCCGTCAGAGCTTCCAGCCCGAGACAATTGCCGGCGCCAAGAAAATCTTCCGGAATCAGCGTGCTGGTGCCGGCGCCGGCACCCTCGGCGATGTCTGCAAAAATCGGGACCCCGCGTACGCGCCGCACCCATCCGCTTCTGATTAAGAAAAGTTTATCGATCGGCTTTCCTTCTTCGACCAGCAGGTGATGCTTGCCGTAAGCCATGAATTGCGCCAGGTTGCCCAGCGAGACAAGTTCAATGGCGCTCAAAGAATCGCCGGCCTCTTCCTGAATCCTGGTGATCGTGTTGCCCAGTCCATGGATCCGATAGGTTGAGTCAACCTTTTCGGCAAACTTCTTGAGCGAGCGCAAAAGCCTCAGCGCAGGTCGGACCATCTCGAGAACCGTAACCGGGCCGCCGTCCGCGGCGACAATCGTCGCATTCCGGGGAACGCCCGCCAGCACAGACATTTCGCCGAAGCACGTTCCGGGCTTGATGACGCCGACTCTTCTCTGGTCACCCTTCTCGTCTGCGACCAGAACGCGCAGCTCTCCTTCCACTGAAAGATAGAAGGTGTTTCCGCCCCATTCTCCCTCGCGCACGACCGTTTCGCCGGGCGAGTAATTCAGCAGGCGCGCGTATGGCCCGATCTGCTTGCCGCCGGAAACCTTTCCCTCGGCAATCATCTTGAGATTGTTCTTATTTTTTTCGTCGAGCAGCTCAGAAACGATGTCGACCTTCTTGAGCGCTTCCAGGATTGCTTCGGGCCTGAGGTCTTCTTTTGGCATGATCGCTTTACAAGCGGTGAATCTCGCGCAGCTTACCACGCGATCCGCAACTGAGGGAATCCACATGCTCTGGCGGCGTGGCAATCCCAATAACAACAGTGGTTGACCTGAGCGAGACGTGATAGCATCCGCGTACACGGCCATCAATTTTCAACGTAATAATAGGCGGCAATGCTGATTCCGACCTTTCAAATGCGCGCCCCTTCGAAGCGCTGGATAGTCGTCGGCGGCGTCTTCGTCGTTGCGCTAGTGTCGATCGCGTGGAGCTTTGATCGATTCGTGTTGCACGCGCGCGGCTTCGGGGGGGCGCCCGCCTCGGTCAGCGAGAAGGCGGACAGCACACGGCAGACGGCAGTCCTAAGAACTGATTCAATTAATACTGACAGCGCGCGGTCACCGGAAGCGTCTTTGATCGACTCTGATAACGATGGCATTCCGGACACAGCCGAGCTACGCTCCTTTCAGGACCGCGAGAGTTTTCGCCGCTGGTTCACGAGCGTAGCTGAGCTGCAGTTTTACCAGTTGAGTGCGCAGTGGAATGTCGAGCAGCGCGATTGTGCCGGCCTGGTCCGGTTTGCGATGCGCGAAGCCCTGCGTCGTCACGACCGTCCCTGGTTTCAAAAAATGGGCCCGGGTTACGAGACGGTTGCGCCGGATGTGGCGGGCTTCGATCTGGATCATAACCCGCTCGGTGAAAAAATCTTCCGCACTGACTTTGGCTCGTTTCATGAAAGCGATCTGCGCAACGGCAGGTTTTCAGAGTTTGCCGATGGCCGCGCGCTAAAGAATTTCAATTCAGCCTTCGTCAGTCGCGACCGTCGTGAAGCCGAAGCAGGGGATTTACTTTTCTACTACCAACCCTGGGTTCAAAAATTTCCTTATCACGTCATGATCTTCCTGGGCGGTCCACACGTCGCGCCAAACGGCGCGCAGGACTGGGTCGTCTATCACACCGGCTCGTCGCCGACGGACCAGGGAACGGTGAAGAAGGTCGAGCTGTCGGTGCTCGATCATCATCCCGATCCGCGCTGGCGGCCGGTTGAGAGTAATCGCAACTTTCTCGGGTTTTATCGACTGAAGATTCTTGAGTAGTTACCGAAACCGCTTGCAGTAGCAAGCGGGTGAGCGCGATGGAGATCAACCACCAAGACACAAAGTTCACGAAGGAGATCAACGTAGTTCTTCTTCGATTCCTCCCTTTCTCGTGTCTTCCGTTTTCGTGTCATCGTGCCCTGGTGGTTAATCGCATGTCCGCTCTTGTGAGGAGGCAAATCGACCGTGTCTGACAACAACCAACGCCTGCGTCGCTATCTTGCAACCGCCGCCATTTATCTGGCGGTCGCCGCGTCCGTCTTTGGCTTCAATGTCATTCGCTCGCGCGCTGCGCGACAAGCTGCGCAACCGGCCCAGCCGGATCAGCCAACCGTTGTCAGCACCGCGCCATACTTCTCGTTGACGACCAACCGTACTTATTCGCCAAACGAAACGGCGCGGCTGTGGGCCAGTTATCAAAATATCGAGTATCTGGATTTCCGCGTCTATCACGTCAAGGACCCCTCAAAGTTTTTCAAGCAGCTCGACGATCCGCACCAGATGGGCGAGAAAGAAAAGGAAGCGGTCTCGCAGGGCTATGGCGTCCGCGTTTCGGTGCTTGAACGCGCGCATTCGCTGAAGATTTCGCTGTTCTCGGCGGTCAAAGATTATGTGCGCACGCACTTGCTGAAAGAGCATCGCGAAACTTTCAACCAGAAGTTTCGCAAGGAGGATGAGCCAACCCGCACGCCTTTGAATGTTGCCGATTACGCGCGCGTGCCTTTGCTGAATCCCGAACAGAAAGTGAAAGACTGGCGCGAGAAGCTGCCGGCGCTGGATCACGATTACGACAGCTGCATGATCTCGCTGGGCAAGCAGGATCCGGGCGTCTATCTGATCGAAGCGGTCAATGGCGGAATGCGCGCATACTCGATTGCGATCGTCACGAATTTGACGATGGTCCAAAAGACTACAAAGGACGGCCAGGTATTGGTTTACGTGGTCGATCGCAAATCGGGCGCGCCGCACGAAGGTGTGAACGTGGAAGTCGCGCGCGCCAAGCAAACGCTGGCCAACGGCACCACTGACAAAACCGGTGTCTTCAAAGCTGAGATCAAAGCTCCGCAATCATCCGATCAGCCGCCGGAAGACGTCGATCCCGAAGCCGCGCCGAAGAACGCCTATCTGATCATGGCGCATGAGCGCGACAACTTTGTCATCTCCGACGTCGAGTCATTTTATTTCAGCGGTGAGGGCGGCGAAGACGACGCTCTGTCCGGCAATGATTTGACCAGTTACATCTACACCGATCGTCCCATCTACCGGCCGGCGCAAAAGGTTTTCTTTAAAGGCATTCTGCGGCACTGGGGGCGCAACGGCTACGAACTCGTCGATAGCAAAACGGTCAACGTTACGATCGAAGATCCAAACAACGGCAAAGTCTTTGAAAAGGAGCTGGCGCTTTCCACGCGCGGCAGTTTCAGCGGCGACCTCGACATCGCCGACGAAGCGCCGCTGGGGAGCTATAACATCACGGCCGCGATCGGCGAAGCGAAGGCGAGCGGCTATTTTGAAGTTCAGGAATACAAGAAGCCGGAGTTCAAAGTCAGCGTGAAGGGCCCGAAGGATTTCGCCGCCGTCGGCGAAAAAGTGAAGTTCACCATCAGCGCGAATTACTTTTTCGGTGCCCCAGTGACGAACGCAGACGTGCATTACTACGTCTATCGCTCACGCTATTACCACTGGTGGTGGGGCGGCGATTCGACCGACGAATTCGACGATGCCGCGGGGCCGGAAAACGAGGGCGGGGATGCAGAAGACTCCGGCTACTCCGGCAACGACATGGTCACCGAAGGCGACGCCAGCCTGAATGCGCGCGGAGAGGCAACCGTTGATTTCGAAGTACCGAAGACCGAAGAGAAAGATGAATGGGACTATTCGTACCGGCTGGAAGCGCAGGTTACGGACGCCTCGCGCCGCGAGATGCAGGGCGCGGCCAGCTTCATCGGCACGCGCGGCAAGACCGTCGCCGATGCTTATCCGGAACGCTATCTCTATTACCAGGGCGACGCGGCGAAAGTGCGCGTGAAGACTGCCGACTACTCCGGTCATCCGGTTTCTCAGAAAGTCACTTTGAAGTTCATCGAACAGAAGTGGGAAAAGATCGAGAAGGACGAAGAGTACAACGGCTACAAGTACAAGACCTACGACTACAAGCTGCACGAACGCGAGCTGGCGTCGGCGGATGTGAACACCGACAGCCAGGGCAACGCGACCTACGACTTCACGGTTCCCTCGCCCGGCAGCATCTATGTCAAAGCCATCATCGACGAGTCTGGCAAGGAGATCGTGAATCGCGGCGGGTCGTTCTGGGCGCCGGACAAGAAAGGCGAATGGTCTGATTTCGAATATCGCGACATGGACGAGAAGATGATCAAACTCGTCCCTGACAAAAAGTCTTACAAGCCCGGCGAAACCGCGCACGTGCTCGCAATGTTGCCTGCCGATAAAACACACCTGCTGGTGACGACGGAACTTGCGAACGTTATGACCGTGCGGCAAATCGATGCGCCGGGACGCAGCATCGTGATCGATGTGCCGATTGATCGGCGCTACGAACCCAACGTTTATCTCGACGTGTCGTTCGTCAAAGACAGCGACATGTACAACCAGAGCCAGCTCATTGCCGTGCCCGCGCGCGACAAGATGCTGAAGCTCGACATCGTTCCCAACAAAAAGGAATTCAAGCCTCGCGACGTCGCTTCGTACACAATCCTCGCGCGTAACGAGGACGGTTCGCCCGCGGCCAACGCCGAAGTCAGCCTCGGCATTATTGACGAAGCGATCTACAGCATTCAGCCGGAAACTGCCGGCAACATCAAACGCGAGTTTTATGGGAAGCGCTTTGATGAAGTGCAGACCAGTCTCGCGATTCATTACACTTTCACCGGCTACGCCGGCGAGAAACCCGCCAGCCTGGCGCAAAACAAATCCGCTTATCAGCTGGCGGATTTCAAGAACGAAAGCAGCTACGCTGAGCCGACAATTCGCCGCGAGTTCAAGGACACGGCGTTCTGGCAACCCGACGTCGTCACCGGCGGCGACGGCAAAGCCACCGTCAGCTTCAAACTGCCCGATAACCTGACGACGTGGCGGGCAACGGCGCGCGCGGTCACAGCCGATACTCGTGTCGGATCGTCGGTGCAGAAAACGATCGCGCGTAAGGACGTGATCATGCGGCTCGAGATGCCGCGCTTTCTTACCGAAGGCGACACGGTGACGATCTCCGGCGTCGTGCACAATTTCTTGAAGAGCGACAAATCGACGAAGATTTCGCTCGACTTAAACGGCGCCCAGTTACTCGACTCGGCCAGCGAAACTGTAACGATCAAGCAGAACGGCGAGCATCGCGTCGATTGGCGTGTGCAAGCCAACCATGTAGGCAAGTTAACCCTGCTAGCCAAAGCGTTAACCGACACAGAGTCTGACGCGGTCGAGATGTCGATGGAAATCGTGCCGCATGGTTTGAAGCAGACCGTGGGGAACGCGACGACGTTAACGCAGACCGACGCGGATCAAAGCTTCTCGCTCGATCTGTCAAAGAACCCCGACGCTCAGGCGCGCAGCCTGCGCATCGAGGCGTCGCCTTCGATCGCCGCCACGCTATTCGGCGCGCTCGATTACTTAACCAGCTTCCCGTACGGCTGCACCGAACAAACGATGTCCAGCTTCCTGCCGAACATCGTGGTCGCGCAGGCTCTGAAGGACGTGCCGACCGCGAAGATTCGCGCCTCAAACGATCTCGACAAGAAAGTTCAGCGCGGAATGGATCGGCTTTATGCCTATCAACACGGCGATGGCGGCTGGGGTTGGTGGAAAGACGACAAGAGCGATCCGTTCATGACGGCTTACGTCGTCGATGGACTGACGATGGCCAGCGGCGCCGGATATCAGATTGATGGTTCGCGCCGCGATTCCGGCCGCGAGAAACTTTCGGCCTTCCTCGCTGCCGGCAAGCGCGACGACGGCAATCCGATCGACGACGAGACGCGCGCTTACATGATCTACGCCTACACCGAAAGCGGCGAAAGCGACGGTCATTATCTAGAAGAGCTGTTTGCGAAACGCGACAAGCTCGGACCATACGGACGCGCGCTGCTCGCGCTCTCTTTGCAGCAACGCAAAGACGGGCGGGCGAAGGAAGTTGCCAACACGATCGAGGGCGCGGCGCAGAAAGATGAGTTCGAAGCGCACTGGCAGACGGCCCGCGTCAACGACTATGGCCGTGAGGTCTACCTCGACAACGAAGCGACGGCGCTTTCATTGAAGGCCCTTTCGCAAATCAAACCGAACAGCGACTTGCTGCCGAAGGTCGCGCGTTGGCTCGTGAAGAATCGCGCCAACGGTTACTACTGGCTCTCGACGAAGGAGACTGCGTTTGCGATTTACGGCTTGACCGATTATTTGAAAGTCAGTCACGAACTCATGCCGGATTACACGTTCGAAGTTTATCTAAACGGCGCGCAGATCGCTTCGCAACACGTCGGCGCCGGCGACGCGACAAACGCGCAGGCGCTCGTCATCACGAAGAAGGCCGGCGAAGTCGGCAGCAGCAATCAGATTCGCATCGTGAAGCACGGCAAGGGCGCGTTGTACGTTTCGACCGCGGTCGAATACTTCACCGCCGAAGACAACGTGGCCGCGCAATCGTCGCCGGCTTTGAAAATCACGCGCGAGTACCTGCGCCTGCGCGTGAGCGAAAACGAAGGCGGCAAATCAAGCTGGAAGATCGAACCGTT
>WNFD01004392.1_pt1 | contig 14155 bp, 6 predicted proteins | sample 5400491 | NCBI WGS metagenome assembly WNFD01 (sample SAMN13153343, study PRJNA577476) | soil metagenome | isolation source: 120 cm saprolite under Douglas fir tree site 2 hole 2 replicate 2 | place: USA:California | collected 2015-04-18
GCGGCGAGCGCGAGCAGCCGGTGCGGGGCATCGGGACCGGCTTCTTCATCCGCTCCGACGGCCTGGTGGCGACCAACGGTCACGTGGTCGAGGGAGCGACCGAGATCACCGTGCAGGTGGGCGAGGACGAGCGGGCCGTTCGCGGCGTGCTGGTCGGCAAGGACGAGGCGACCGACCTCGCGCTGGTGAAGGTGGAAGGCGGCCCGTTCCCCGTCCTGGGCCTGGGCGACAGCGAGGGCGTGGAGGTCGGCGAATGGGTGGTCGCCATCGGCAACCCCTTCGGGCTGTCGCGCTCGGTGACCACCGGCATCGTCTCGTACAAGGGCAGGCGCGACGTGAACCCCTCCGGCCGGCCCGGGTACTACGACTTCATCCAGACCGACGCGGCGATCAACCCCGGGAACTCCGGCGGGCCGCTGCTCGACGCCCGCGGCGCCGTCGTGGGCATCAACGCCGCCGTGAACCCCGCAGGACAAGGCATCGGGTTCGCCATCCCGATCAACATGCTGAAGGAGATCGCTCCGCAGCTGGAGAAGGGCCACGTGGTGCGGAGCTGGATGGGGATGTCCGTCCAGGACCAGATGGGTCCCGACCTGGCCGAGTGGTTCGGCGTACCGGGTGGAAAGGGCGCCGTGATCACCGACGTGGTGGACGGGGGGCCCGCGGCGCGCGCGGGACTCCGGGCGGGCGACGTGGTGGTCTCGTTCGAGGGCGACCCGGTCATCGAGAGCTACCGGCTGCGCTGGCTGACCGCGAACGCCGGCCCCGGCCGGACCGTGAGGATGGGCGTCTGGCGCGAGCGCAAGCTGCGGACGGTGGCCATCGCCCTCGCCGAGAAGCCCGGCGAGGCGGCCGAGCAGCGGCCGCCGCGGGTCGCCCCGGCGCGCAAGCACCAGGAGCCGTTCGGGTTCGCGGTGGACGAACAGCCCGGTCTGGCCGGACTGCGCGTCGCTTCCGTAGACCTGCGCAGCGCCGCGTACCGGGCGGGGCTGCGGGAAGGCGACCTGGTGCTCGACGTCGACGGGCGGCCGGTGCGTGACCGCGCTGGGTTCCGCAAGGCGGTCGTCGAAAGCGGCGCGGTGACACGGCTCTACGTGAAGCGGAATGGCCGCTCCATCTTCTTCGGCCTCCGCAGGGAGCCCGCGCAGACGGCGGAGGTCCGCTCTCCCTGACGGTCGCCGCGGGATCGGGCGGCGCTACCCCTGTCCGCTCTTCCCGCAATCTTCCCCGGCACTACACGTCCGCTTCATCATCGCCCACCTATCCTCCCGCCGTTGACTCGGGGGAACGGTGCCCGCCAGAGTGCGCGCGCTGCGAGGGGTCGACTGAGCGATTTGGGCGAATCACTGCTGCGCGGAACTCGTCGACGGGGCACACTCAGCGCGGATCGACAAGGAGATGACGGATGGGGACCAGCCGGCTCCCAGGTTTCTACAAGATGCGCATCGCCGAGCGGCTTCGGCGCGTGGCCGAGCAGCTCGAGGTGGAGAGCGACGAGCTGGACGGTCTGGGCGAGAGCGGCACCCTGCCCCTGGCGAACGCCGACGCGATGATCGAGAACGCGGTGGGCGTCCTCGGGCTCCCGGTAGGGGTGGGGCTGAACTTCCTCGTCAACGGCGAGGACGTCCTGGTCCCGATGGCCGTGGAAGAACCGTCGGTGATCGCAGCCGTCAGCCTGGCGGCGAAGATCGCGCGCGACGGCGGCGGCTTCCAGGCCGATGCGGATCCGCCGCGCATGATCGGGCAGGTCCAGGTCTCCCATCTCGCCGATCCGCCCGCCGCCAAGGCGGCCCTGCTCCGCGAGAAGCGCCAGATCCTCGAGGCGGCGAACGCGCTCCAGCCGGCGATGAAGGCGCGCGGCGGCGGGGCGCAGGACCTCGAGGTGCGCCTGGTCCCGGTGCGCGAGGCCGAGAACGGCGCCTCCGAAGTGCACGCCGTCGTGCACCTCCTGGTGGACACGCAGGACGCGATGGGGGCGAACCTCATCAACACCATGTGTGAAGGCGTAGCGCCGCTGGTCGAGCGCATCAGCGGCGGGCGGGTGCGGCTGCGGATCCTTTCCAACCTGGCTGACCAGCGGCTCGCGCGCGCCACCTGCCGCATCCCCTTCGACGCGCTCGCCGACTTCGGCTTCTCCGGGGCGGAGGTGGCGCACGGCATCGCCGACGCGAGCCGGTTCGCCGACGCCGACCCGTACCGGGCCTGCACGCACAACAAGGGCGTGATGAACGGCGTCGACGCGGTGGCGCTGGCGACCGGCAACGACTGGCGCGCGATCGAGGCCGGGGCCCATGCCTGGGCGGCGCGGAACGGCCGCTACGAGCCGCTGACGCGCTGGTGGATCGAGGACGGGCACCTGCTCGGCAAGGCGGAGCTGCCCATCCAGGTCGGCACGGTCGGCGGAGCGGTGAAGGCGAACCCGCTGGTCCCGGTCCTGCTGCGGCTGATGGGGAACCCGGGCGCGCAGAAGCTGGCGGCCATCATGGCGGCCGTCGGCCTGGCGCAGAACATGGCGGCGCTGCGCGCGCTGGGCAGCGTGGGGATCCAGAAGGGGCACATGGCGCTGCACGCCCGCTCGGTGGCGGTGTCGGCCGGCGCCAAGGGGTCCGCCGTGGAGGAAGTCGCGCGGGCGCTCATCGCCGCCGGCGAGATCAAGCTGCACCGGGCGCAGGAGATCCTCGCCAAGCTGGTCGCGCAGAAGCCGGCCGCCGAAGTGACGTGACGGCCTCCGGGCGGCAGCCCGGCGCCGGCGGGCCGCGCGCCGCGCCTCCGGCCATCCTCGCCGAGTACGCCGCGCTGGCGGAGCCGCGCATCGCCGCGTTCCTCGACGCGCGCGCAGCCGATGCGGCGGGGTTGCCGGTCGATCTGCGGGCGCCGTTCGCCGCCCTGCGCGAGTACGTGCTGCGCGGAGGAAAGCGGCTGCGCGGCGCCCTGGTGGTGCTGGGATGCGAGGCGGCGGGCGGCGAACGGGAGTGGGCGCTCGACGCCAGCGTCGGGATGGAGCTCCTGCACGCGTACCTGCTCGTGCACGACGACTTCATGGACCGCGACGAGGTGCGCCGGGGTGGCCCGACTGTGCACGCCGCGCTGGAGCGGGCGACCGGCTCCGCGCACCTGGGAGCGAGCCTCGCCGTGCTGCTGGGATCGCTCTGCCAGGCCTGGGCGCTGGAGCTGGTGCTCGGAGCAAAGGTCCCGGCCGAGCGCACGGCGGCGGCGGGACGGCTGCTCGCGCATGCCCTGCAGGAAGTCACGGTCGGGCAGATGCAGGACGTGTCCGCCCCGCTCGGGCGCGACCTGCCGGCGCGCGAGGTGCTCGCCGTCCAGCAGATGAAGACTGGCGGCTACAGCTTCGAATTGCCCCTGCGACTCGGCGCGGTGCTCGCCGGCGGAGGCGAGCCGGTGCTCGGGGCGCTGGAGCGCTTCGCGCGCCCGCTCGGCCAGGCGTTCCAGATCGCCGACGACCTGTTGGGCACCTTCGGCGCGCCCGAGGTGACCGGCAAGCCCAACGCGAGCGACCTGCGCGAGGGCAAGCGCACGCTGCTGATCGCGCGCGCGTTCGAGGCGGCCGACCCGGCCGATGCGGCGGTCCTGCGCGCCGGCCTGGGGAAACCAGACCTGGGCGACGCCGAGGCGGACGCGCTCCGCGAGGTGCTGGTGCGCACCGGCGCCGCGCAGTCGTGCCGGGAGGAGGCGGAGCGGCTCTGCGCCGAAGCGCTGCGCGCGCTCGACGCGGCTCCCTTCGCTCCGCGCGCCAAGCAGGCGCTGCGGGACATCGCCGTGTACACCGTCCGACGCGCCGCGTAGGCCGGTCGGACCCGCGAAGCGCTGGACGACTGACCCGCTCCACAAATCGCGTCGAATCAGGTAAATTAAAACGTAGCTTGTGATCTGGGGGGGACGTAGGTGACGAAAGCAGTCCGCCGCGTCTCGCGCCGGAGGGCGCGGTGAAGCCGACGTTGCCCTTGAAGCCGGACGACACCATCCGGGACGCTTCCGGGATGGTGGACGCGGACCGGCTGGGGTCGGAGGGCCGCTGGCTCGACGTTCCCCGCCTCGCCCAGTACAACGGCCAGACCCAGAGCTGGCTGTGGTGTGGCCGCGCCGCGGCGGCCATGGCCTATGCCTACTACTGCAAGGCGCAGGGCAAGACCTCCGAGTACGTGGGCCACAAGGCTGGCGAGCCCGGGCCGGGCGCGAACGGAAAGCTGAAGGACAACCTGCGGTTCATGGGGGGCGCGCACGCGGACGCCATCGCCGGGATCACCGAGACCGGCCGCTGCGCGCCGGCCCAGATCTTCAAGCTCGCCGGCTGGAAGCACACCGAAGGCTACCTCCAGCGCACCGCGCAGGAGGCAATCGAGACCGACCCGGCCAGCGTGGAGAAGCGCTTCGCTCCGCTGCTGGACGCGATCCGGAGCAACAACCCGGTGGTGCTGTACACGCGCCTGTCGACCAGCAAGAACGGCGGCCACATCGTCTGCGTCTCCGGGTTCAAGAAGCTGAAAGGCGAGCTGTGGCTGCGCATCAACGATCCCACCAGCCCGCACGAGGACCTGCTGGGACAGGGCAACTTCAGGAAGGTGCAGCGGAACGAGAGCTCGTTCTCCGAGTACTGGGTGCGCGCCGCGCGGTTGCTCGACCCGCATCCGAAAAAGCCCGGGAAGCGGCTCCTCAGCTACATGGAGCACGACAAGATCGGGCGCTACCTGGTGGTATCCGATCAGACGGTGAAGGACGACGCCGAGGTCGTCCACCTGCTCGACGCGGCGCCCCAGCCCAAGGCGGAAAAGGGGGCGAAGCCGCCGCCGGCGCCGCCGGCCTCGGGCGGGCTCGCGCTGCCGTTCGAGGTGAACCGCTCCGCAGCCGTGTCCTCCGAATCTCTCGTCGCGCTCTACCATTCCTCGGAGCGAGGCGCGGGAGGGTACTTCCCGCTGGCGGACAGCGCCTCGTTCCACTGCGGCGCGCATTTCCTGGTCGACCACCGCACGAAGATCCGAGCCATCGCGCGCGGCGAGGTGGTGGCCGCCCGCATCTCGGTCGAGCCGGGCGAGCATCCCTGGGGCGACACCGGATTCGTCCTGCTGCGGCATCCGATCGAGGGCGGGAAGAGCCTTTACAGCCTCGTCCTGCACCTCGAGCGCGAGCCGCTCCATCCCGATCGCGCCTCGGGCTGGCTCCGCCGCCTCTTGATCGCGGCGATGGGCGGCGGCGGGGCCCACAAACCCAAGTGGCGCGTGACCGAAGAGGTCGCCACCTGGAAGGATGCCGACAAGGGCCGCTTCTCCCCGGTCAACGCCGATCCGAAGACCACGGTCAAGCCGGGCGTGTACGAGGAGAAGGACCGCCTCTCCGAGGACCACGCGCTGTACGTGAAGCTGGACGGCGGGTGGATCCGCGCCTCCCTGCAGGACGGAGACGGCGCGGCGCGCGAGCTGTCTCCCTGGGCCGACTTCGACCTCGAGGTCGCGGCGCGGAACAGCGCCGCGGTCAAGGCCCTGCGAGACGGCAAGGTGGCGGTGCTCGACGCCGACAAGCAGGACGGCAAGCATCGCTGGACGGTCGAATCGGGCGAGGTGGTGGGCATCGCCGGCACCTACCTGGGGATGCCGCAGTTCCACTGGTCGGTGTTCTCCAAGGACCCGGTGCTGCCGACCGGTTCCCTGCCGAAGGCGGAGTACGGCGCGAAGGACGAGGTGAAGCTCGCGAGCCTCGACCTCACCGCGAACCAGGCCGGCACGCACGAGCAGACCCAGCAACTCCTGCAGGCGCTCGATCCGGACAAGCAGCACCTGGCCAAGGTGCCGCAGGGCATCCTCGCTGCGGGGGACCTCACCTCGTTCTACCGGACGCCGACCAATTGCTGGCGCTCGCGCTACCAGGCGGCGAAGGGTCTCTGCGAGTTCAAGCTGGACGTCGACAAGATGGTCGCGCTCGAGCGGTACAAGTCGCACACCGAGGCCGAACGGAACGAATTCAAGAAGAACGTGAAGCCGTTCCTGTTCTGGGGCGAGCTCGCCTCCGCCGACGACTTCCCCGCGGACGGCGTCGCCGTCTTCGTGCACCCGATCACCGCGCTCCGCCTGATGGCGCACGTCGGGCTGGCGCAGGACAAGGACGATCCGCCGGCGGGAGCCGAGGAGCCGGCGCTGCGGCCGCAGGACGATGTGGTCCTGTTGCTGCGGGACTCGAAAGGCCCGCTCGCCGAGGTGGAGGTCACGGTCAAGGCGGACGGCCAGGAGGTCCTCAAGGACCGCACCGACGCGGAGGGCCAGCTCCTGGTTCCGTTCGGGAAGGTGACCGGGAAGGACATCGAGATCTCCGTCGCAGAGGATGCGGTGGGCGAGAAGGGGGAGCTGGTCGCGGTGCTCAACGAGTCCGGCGCGGCGCCCACGCTGATGCCGGGCACGGCGCCGGGAGATCAGGCATTCAACGGGACCGACCTGTTGCCCGAGGCGCGGCTCGGCCTGGCGATGCGGGTCCGGCAGGGCCAGTCGCCCGAGATCTTCCAGGAGTGGAACGAGCGCGGCTTCAAGCTGCAGAACCGCATGCGCGCGCTCGAGCCGGGGACCCGCCTGACGGTCGAGCGCATCGTCTACCGCAGGGAAGACGGCTCGCTGGAGGCCATCCAGACGCACGTGGGCGGCGAGCTCGCGTACCTGTGGTCCATCTGGGACGGCGAGCACAACCTGGAGGCCGATCCCGGAGCGGCGGGAGCGGCGGACGGGCAGCAGGGACCTTCCGTGCAGGCGTCCTGGTCCGCGCGGGTCGCGCACCTCAACGATCACCCCGTCTTCGCCGGACGGGTGGTGGGCATCGACGATGGGGCGGAGCTCGACGTCCGCTTCTTCGCCATCCTCTCCACCGGGGCGCCCGAGCACGACGTCGAGCTGCACCACGAGAAGGTCAAGGTCGCCAAGGGTGGATTCTCGGTGGCCTTCGACCCGCACCAGCTCGTCTCCGACCACGACCTGCTCAACACCACCCGGCCCGTGTACGCCAAGGTGAAGTCGGGCGACCGCGAGTTCTCGCTGCGCGATCAGGCCATCGCCGTCTACCCGGAAGGGCGCATCCAGGACGCGCCCCCGGCCCCTCCGGAGGAAGTGCCCGAGGGCGCGCAGGTCGTCTTCGCGTACACGGAGATCGACCGGGGCGGCAGCATCGACCGGCATCGCACCAAGGACGGCAAGGAGCCGCAGACGCGCAAGGTGGCGCAGCTGTCGGGCGAGGTGACGCGGCGGGTCTTCTCGGACGGCGGCGACGAGATGTACGTCGGCGGCATCGTGCGGGAGATGCACCTCGCCACCGAGGCCCAGGAGCACCTGACCGCGGCCCAGGCGCTCGAGCAGCAGAAGGCCGCGCTGCTGGCGATCCACCCGGACGCTCCGGTCAAGGAACTGTTCGCCAAGCCCGAGGAGGCGTTCTTCCGGGACAACGGCATGACCGTCGGCGTGTGCGCGCAGGACTGCAAGAAGGCTGTCTGCGAGGCGGGCAAGAAGACCGGTTGCACGGAGGAGATCCGGACCGCGAACCTGCGTTCCTGCCAGAACGTGAAGCCCGACCCGAGCGTCGCCACAGACAAGGGCCGGAACCTGTGCCGGACGGCGGTGCCGGAGCCCGCCAAGCTCCCCATCGTCGCGGTGCACTGCTACTCGGCGCTGGGCGTCTGCCACGGCGTGCGGCACGACAAGTCGAAGTGCTTCCTGCAGACGGTGGTCCGGGGGAAGGACAACGAGGAGCGCGAGCGGTGGTACGTCTCGCTGACCATGCGCGCCAAGTCGGGAGACCAGACCGTCTACCCGTACCACGGCGGCCACTCCGGAGCGCCCTCGGCGGTCGCGCGCGGGGTGAACCTGCGGGTGGTGGTGATGAACCCGCAGAATGGGAACGCGGTGGTCTGCTCGATGGAGGACTACGGGCCGAGCGGCAACACCAGGGACGGCAACGACGCCGTTCCCGAGGCGCAGGTCGACCGCGACGCGCTGGTCGGCTGGGGCCACGTCTGCGGCATGTCGTACGAGGCGCATTGGAAGCTCGACTTCAAGGGCCGCCACGGCGACCACGTCGCGCTGCTGGCGTTCGTGCCGGCCGGAACCCCCCTGGGCCCGCTGGCGCCGGGCGCGGTGATCAAGCTCCGGAAGCGGGCGACCTACGCCCAGATCATGGGCCTCGAGCCCGTCCCCGCGAAGGCCGTATCATGAACCTGCAGCTCCAGGTGGTGAACGATCGCTGGGCCCGCCGCGCCGCCTCCACCGGCACGTTGGACGACGGCGACGAGTTCAGCTACGTGCCCGAGCAGTGGGAGCTCCCGGGCGAGTCCCCGCTCACCGTGCGCTTCTGCACGCGCAAGGGCCACCCGATGAGCAGCTTCTGCCACATGCAGGAGACGCCCAAGCGGGCGGTGGTCCTGCACCACACCTCGGGGCTGGGCCACCTGGGCACGCTGATGGGAAACCGCGGGTTCATCAGCATCCACTTCATGATCGGGCGCGACGGGAACGTCTACCGGTTCGTGGACACGGAGTACAAGGTGAACCACGCGCCGCCCTTCAGCACCGAGACCGTCGGCATCGAGGTCGACAACATCGGCAAGCTCTTTCTCAAGGACGGCATCCTCCGCGGCGAAGCCGGCACGCCGTACTGCAAGGTCGAGGACAAGGAGGCGTACGTCGAGAAGCAGTGGCGCTCGAAGAACGAGAAGTACTGGGCCACCTGGACCGAGGCCCAATACGTGGGCGTCGGGAAGCTGCTCAAGGCGATCTGTCACAAGCACCACATCCCGAAGATGATCCTGCCCGAGGAGCATCGGTTCGAGGCCTTCGACGAGCACCGGGACATCCCGCGCTTCCGCGGGATCTGCCACCACGTGAACATCAACTACGGGAACCGCGACGACCTGGGACCGTACGTCGACTGGGACAAGATCATCCGGTACGCGGCCCTTTCCGTCGGTGACTGCTTCAACAATCCCGCGGAGGGCGTTCCGCAGCCGAAGAAACCGGCCAAGAAGCCCGAGAAGAAGCCGGCTTCGCCGGGAAAGAAGGAGCCCTCGAAGAAGAGCGCGCCGTCCGCTCCGCTCCCCGTGCGCGCCGAGCCTCCGCCGGAGGCGCTGCCCCCGCCGGTCCAGGTCGACGCGCACACGGTGCGGGTGCGCGTCGGTTCGCGGCCCGGGCGGATCGCGCTGTCCGTGCGCAAGCCTGGCGAACCGATCCCGACCAGCCCCGCGACTTCGGAGCCGTCCTCGCCGTCGGCCGACGGGAAGCGCGACGAGTTCCTGCGGGCGGCGACGTCCTTCCTGGGCATCCCATACAAGGCGGGAAGCGCGAAGCCCGACCAGGGGCTGGACGGGCCCGGGCTGATCGGACTGTCCCTGAAGCGGGTCGGCGCGTTCAAGGCCGAGGACGAGGTGACGGCGGCGATCCTCGCCGGCCTCTACCCGCCCTCCGGCTCGGACCCGAGCAGTCCCCCGCCCGGGATCCTTCCCGGGGACCTGGCCTGGTTTGGCGCCGGCGACCACGACCGCGCCAGCACGCAGCACCCGATGATCTGGCTGGGCGGCGGGCGGCTCCTGGGACCGATGCCCGAGGGAGGCAAGGACCACGGAGCGGTGCAGATCGTCCGCGTCGAGGACGTGCCCGACCACTTCGCGGGCTGGTCGCTCCTCGACGATCTGGGAAAGCGGACCGAGCACACGGAGCACCCCGGCGATCCGCCGCCGGCGGGGACGCAGCTCACCGCGGCGCTCCTGCCGTCCGATCCCGCCGAGCGCTACGAGGTGCTCAAGAAGGTCGTCGCCGACCGGGGCGGGCAGTGGAAGGACGGCAAGGGCGAGGTCAACCTGGTCGGCGTCCAGGACCTGCAGGACCTCTGCTACCGGTCGCCGAAGCGCGCCGGATGGAACGACACGCTCTTCGCCTGTCTCGTGGACCAGGACGGGAACAAGCTCTCGCTCGAGCTGCGCGCCTCGCTCAACCCGGGACACGACGACGACCCGAAGGGCGCCTGGAACCTCTGCAACGGCAGCTACACCTTCAAGCTGAAGGAGGGCCAGGGCGGAAGCAAGCTGCTCGTCCCGGAGGGGAAGGTTCGTGGCTGGTGCGACAAGCCGGGGCGCGGCTCCCCGCCGCCGCAGGAAGGACCGCCGCAACCCGGGGATGCGGTCTGCAGACCACGGCTGCGCATGCTTCCGCAATGGGACGGCCGCTGGGCCAAAAAGACGCTGCACGACACCAAATCCACCTGGCGGAATTCCGGCTGCCACCCGTGCTCCATCGCCGAGGTCCTGCGCTGGATCGCCGAGGACAACCCGGCCACGGCGGGCAAGTTCCAGTTCCCCACGGCGCCCGGCGCGAAGATTCCCGCCGACGAGTACCCCAGGCGCATGTGCGAGGCGTTCTGGCCCGACCTGGGCGGCGAGGTGCCGTCGGTCGATAAGAAATCGAAGGACCCGAAGGTCGACCACGACGCCCTCGGTGAGGCTGCCGAGCAGGCGCTGGGGATGCCCAAGGGCGCGCGCAAGCTTGCGCACAGGAACGTCGCCGCCGTGAAAAAGGCGTTGGCCAGAGGGCCTCTCGTCGTCTGCATGCCAGGGCACTTCGTCGTCATCCACGGCATCGTCGACGGCAAGCTCCTCATCGTCGATCCCGGGAACGTGCTCCTCAACCACTGGCAGCTCGAGGACGGCGGCGACGTTGAAATCGGACAGGGGATGCCGCGCAAGGACCAATGGGGGGTCGGAACGCCGCCGCCCCCCGAGATCGACAAGCGCGGCTATGTCCGGCTCGGCCTCGACCAGAAGATCAAGAAGAAGCCGCCCACGAAGGACAAGGAGGAGACCGACGAGGCGTTCCAGAAGCGCAAAGAGGCGTTCGATGCGCACAATGCGCCGATCAAGTTCCTCGAAGGCATCAGCCAGCCGGAGAGCTACTGGTGGGCAGGGGGCGGGTAGATGGCGGATCCGGACGACGGCCACAAGATCGTCGAGGGTGACGCGAGCGCGGTCCCGGTGCGGGTCGCGCCCGGGGACCCGTCGGACGCGCCGCGACGGCCGAGCAAGGGGACGCAGCTCGTCTGGGGCGGCGCCGATCCGTCCTCACCCTGGGGCCATCTGCAGTCGCTCATCGAGGCGGGCGGCGGATCGGTGCAGTACACGCTGCTCCATTCATCGGTGCTGGCGCAGCTGGCCCAGGGAAAGAAACCCAAACCGCCCCCACAGCAGCAGCAGAAGAAGCAGCAAGACCAGGACCCGGACCACGAGAAGCAGCACGAGAAGAACCTGTCGTACGAGGAGGGCTCGCACACCGGCGATACGCACGACCTCTTCGACGGCGGCCACGACTTCAAATACGACAACAAGGACAAGGACGCGCGCGTCTGGGCACACCCGGCGGCGGCCCTGGCGGGCGACGGCAAGGAAAAAGTCAAGGTGCCGCTCCTCGTCTTCCTGCACGGGACTAACACGCCCTCCCCCCATCCGCAGCTGCAGGACCATCCCGGGGAGCACATGTGGTCGTGCCATCTGGGCAGGCTGGCGGGGAAGCTGATCCACGACCTCAAGGTGCGGCCCCTTGCCATCGCGGCGCCGACTAGCGTGGCGGACAGCAGTGGGGCCTCGGTCTGGAAGGTGTTCGACCTGAGCACGTTCGTCCAGCGCGCCCTCGAGGAGCTGGATGGCGCCGGCGTGAAGGTCGATCTAGACGAAGTGATCGTCGCAGGGCACAGCGGCGCTGGCTGCCACGGACCGCCGACCAAGAAGTTCCCGGGCCCGCCGAGCGGGCTCTACAAGATAGCCTTGGAGGGCGCGGAGTTCACCGACGGGAAAGGGGGCAAGCACCTGCTCAAGGTTCTCGGCTTCGCCGACACGTGCGCGAACTCCGGTCTGGCGAAGTGGGGCAACGATCGGCTGAAGGAGAAGAAGAACGACAAGACCATCATCTACGCCATCCACAAGGGAACGGGAGGAGGCCAGGACGTGGACCCCGGGGGTCCCGCGGCGTTCGCGGCCGGCTTCGGCGCGACCGTGGCACGGCCCGAGGCGCTGACGGTCGAGAATGCCCACGAATTCGACGACACGCGTGACGACGGCAACCAGCCGCCGAAGCGCATCAGCCTCCACCTCCCCGAGAAGAAGCCCGGGAAGCACGAGAAGAACGACTGGGACACGACGATCTTCGCCCAGGAGAAGGAATGGGTCGCGGTCGGCGCGATCAAAGCCCCCTGGGACCATGGTAATGGCACCTCCCGACATTACGCCGTGACCATGGTCTGGACGTGGTACGCGCTGCAGCGGTTCTGGCCGCCCCGGGCGGAGGACAAGAAGATCCTGCAGCAGTACCAGCAGCAGCAGCAGCAGCAACAGTCCAAGCCGGACGAGCACGGAGAGACGGAGCGGAAGGAGCCGGAGCGGGGCCTGCCGGGGCCGGACTGGGACCAGGTGCCAGGCGGGCCGCCGTGCTGGCAGGCGCCCGGCGGCGTGCGTCCGAAGGCCAATCTGCCGCTGCAGTTCGCCGATCCGTCCACCGGGCGGTTCTGGCCGGTGCGCACGCGGAGCTCGTACGGCCGCGCCGTCGCGTTCATCGGCGAGGACGGGCACGGGTACGGAGGCGGCCCTGCGTCGGATGCCACGGGGCAACGGCATTTCCTCGCCGATCGCCGGGTCGACGACGAGCGCTGGTACAACGGCGGGGTCGATCTCTACGGCGATTTCGGCGAGACCGTCGTCGCCAGCGAGGAAGGCACGATCCTGCGCTTCGAGCCGCTCTACTCCGGCGTGCACAAGCTGCTCGTGCGTTGCACGAGCGGCCTGGTCGTGCACTACGGCGGAGTCGATCCCGGCTCGCTCGATTCCTTCGGCCTGAGGGTGGGCGACTTGGTCCGCTCCGGGCAGCCTGTCGCGCACGTCGGCCGGATGGACGGGGGACAGCCGATGCTGCACTTCGAGACATACATGGCCGGCACGAAGGACATCGCCGCCTGCCTGGGCGTGAACAGCGCCAGCTTTCTCGATCCGACCGAGTACCTCCTGAATCTCGCGGTGAGAGGGCTGTGATCGCGCTCCTCGCGGCGCTGCTGCTCGCCGCTCCGCCCGCGCTCACGCCGGAGCAGGAGCAGCAGATCCTCTCCGCCTTCGCGCCCGGCGACGCCCCGGCTGGGCTGAAGCTCCTGGCCTCGGTGCCCGACGGCAAGGCGACCGTCGTGTTCGCCTGCGGCACCGGAGGCAAGGCGCGGGCTTTGGTGGCGCGCTTCGAGGGGGGCACGCTGCGCGGCGATCCGGTCGAGGTCGGAGAGCCGATGCCGAGCTGCGGCACATTGACCTTGTCGCAGCCCTTCGGCGTGCGATCGCCGGGTGAGCCGATCCGGAGCACGGTGGTGGCGAGCTGGTCCGACGCCGGGAAGACCCTTCTGACGGCGGCCATCACCTCGGAGCCGCGCGTGCTCGCCTGGACCAGGGCGCAGGCTCCTCCCGGAGGTGCCGCGGTGGTTCCGCTCTCGCGCGGACGCGCCGCCACTGCGCTCTGCGTGCGTCAGCCCGACGGGGCCTGGGACACGATCTCCTGGCAGGAAGCGGTCGGTGGCTGGGAGTCGGGCGCGGGCCCGTGCAAGCCGCCGCGGAAATAAGAGACGTCGTCGCGTTCGGCGGGCGTTCCATGCAGACCCTGTCCACCGCCCGGGCGCGTGCGCCCTCAGGGATGAGACGGCGGCGCCGGCGGCTGCGCGGCGGGAGGCTGCTGCGGTGCCGGAGCCGGACCGACCGGTCCGGGCGGCTGCGGCGCCGTCCCTCTCTCGGGCGGTCCGGTCTGCGCGTCCGGCGCGCGCACGGTCCCCGAGGTCGGCCCCCTGGTGGCCGCCGGGGCCTGCGCCGTGCCGGCCCGCACCTCGAGCACGCCCGGCGCGGTGTGCAGGCGGACCTCGCCGAGCGCCAGGGCCTGGAGCGCATCGGCGGCGCCGCCGACGGGACCCACCACGACCACCGGCCATTGCCGGGGACGGATCCATTTCCTCGCCACGCGGGTCGCATCGCCCCGGGTGATCTTCTCGATCCGCCCGGCGACGGTCCGGTAGTGATCGCGCGGCAGCCCGTTGAAGACGGTGGTGGCGAGCGCGGACGCGACCGCGTCGTTCGTCTCCAGCGCCGCGGGCAGGCCGCGGACCAGCGTCT
>WNFD01025501.1_pt1 | contig 14154 bp, 19 predicted proteins | sample 5400491 | NCBI WGS metagenome assembly WNFD01 (sample SAMN13153343, study PRJNA577476) | soil metagenome | isolation source: 120 cm saprolite under Douglas fir tree site 2 hole 2 replicate 2 | place: USA:California | collected 2015-04-18
GCAGGGCCGGCGACTGCGCCCTCCTCAGTAAGCTGTCCGCTGTCGAGTTCGACTATCAGCCTCGCCTTGAGGCACCTGTTCGCGCATCGCTTAGACAGAGAAAAAAGATTCTGCACCCTCACCCTTACCCTCTCCCGCAGAAGAGCGGGCGAGGGGCTTGAGAGGGACTCGGCAAGTTTATCGACAATCCCTGACCAGGGGGAGGTTAGGTGGGGGTCGTCCGGCTTCGTTTCGATACGACAGTTCACTATCGTTTTCAACGTTACAGACCACTGGTATTCCCTGGTCAGGGGCTGTCGATTTTCTGTCGATCTCTTTTCTTGGTTCGTCATTCATAAGGTCATGGTGGAGTGTTCGTAACAGCCGAGCCCCTTCCGTCATCCCGACCGAAGTGGAGGGATCGCGCCCTGTCTTGAGGGCGCAGGGTACCACCTCTGCAAAACCAGCGCGTTCGGTGGTGCGGAATATGGTGCCCTGCGCGCCGCAGACGGTGCGCGATCCCTCGACTCCGCTCGGGATGACAGCCCGAGGAACCGCTCCGAAAGGGGTCCCTGGTCAGGAGGAGGGCTTGGATTTTCATCTCAGCGCGGGTGGGTCGCAGACCCATGAACGACTCCCCCTTTGGGGGAGATTACAGAGAGGGCAAGCAGGCTGCGGAAGGCCTTTTTCCGCAGCCTGCTAGGAAGAGAAGCGTTCGCCGAGCGCTATCTGCCGGCAAATTTGCCGGGGCGTCGCTCGCCAACTGCCTTGATGCCCTCGCGATGGTCCTCCGTGCGCATTAACCAGTCCTGCTCGACGAATTCGATATCGGTTTGCGCTTTCACAGCCTCGGCCAGGCCGCGGCGCACCGTGGCGCGGGTCGAAACCACCGCCAGTGGCGCATTCTCTGCAATTTCGGCGGCGAGTTCGTTCGCTGCCGCTCGTAGGCGCTCCGGGCCGGTGAGAATGTCGGCCAGTCCCCAGGCCAATGCTTCTTCGCCAGTTATCCGCCGGCCGGTGAGAAACATCAGATTGGCTCTTTGGTAGCCAATCAAACGCGGCAACGTGTAGGTCAGGCCAAAGCCGGGATGGATTCCGATCTTGACGAAGTTCGCCGAAAAGCGCGCTTCGGGCGACACCACCCGGAAGTCCGCTACCAGCGCCAACCCCAGGCCGCCACCGATTGCCGGGCCTTGGACCGCCGCCACCAACGGCTTCTTGCAACCGAACAAACGAACAGCCTCGGAATAGAGGGGGTTGCCTTTGGCGGTGCCCGGTTCCACGCCGGTCGCTGCGCGATTGGCAAAATTGGCTCCGGCACAGAATGATTTGCCTTCGGCCGATAACACCGATGCTCGGCACGCCGAGTCTGCATCCAATGCGTTGAAGGCCTCTGCGAGATCGCGTATGAGCTGAACATCGAAAAAGTTGTGGGGCGGCCGATGAACCTCGACCTGCGCCACATAATCTTCGACAGTCACCGATACGTCACCGTACCTCGATTGTGTCATTTTAATACGCACCTCGCAGACTCGTTAGCTCGCTCCGGCTCGGAAGCCTCCGCTAATGTCATTCTCCGTCACAGTCTAATCGCTGTGATTCAGTCCGCAGGTTTTAGTCGTATAGCGGGATATCTGCAAGCACAGCCGGCTTGAGAATCCGAGCTGAGGGGACAGAGCCAAGCGGCGTTGAGCTAACGAGGCTCGACGGACGGGCTCCCGTACAGGCTCGCGTTATACTGGCCGGCGGCCTCAATGGCGCTCAGCAGTGCTGGCGGACGACGTCCACCAACGCCTTAAGGTCGACTGGTTTGCGAAAAACCCTGACCGCGGAAAGGCCCGCCACGGCCGTCGGATCGAGCCCTGTCACCACGGCCACGGGAATTGTGGCCAGGCCGTGTCGCTTCGGCGGCACGAGCCAGTCTTAAATGAGCGCAAACCAAACACACCTTCATGTCCTGACTCGAAAGACTCGCTCGACGAGCGAATGGACGAGCAATTTCCTTGCTCAGGTCGAGAGCCTTTTCGCCTTTCTTGCGCTTCGGGGAGGAATTGGTGTAAGAGATCTCAAGGTGCGTCATGGCCCGCCTGGGAGGGGGCCAAGATTGGCCAATGAACTTCGCGACCCGATTCATGGGTTTGTCGGGACAGAAGATATCGAGCGCGACATCATAGATAGCCCGATTTTTCAGCGACTTCGGAAGATCAGACAGCTAGCCCTGGCGAGTTTGGTTTATCCAGGCGCTGTACACTCGCGCTCCGAGCACTCGATTGGTGCTATGCACGTTGCGGGAAGCATAGCAGCGAGACTGGGTCTGACTCCTCAGGAAGCCAGGATTGTCCGGTTGGCTGCACTATTGCACGATATCGGTCACGGTCCATTCTCTCACGTTTCCGAACCGATTCTGCAGGCCTTCGCCTCCTGCGTGGTCGGTAGCTCGCTCCCGGCCGGCAGATTCACGAACTGCTCACGGCAGAGATCATCAAGAAAGAAGGTCGCCTGAATTCATCTTCTGAGCGGTCACGAACGAGACCAAATTATCGGTGTCCTGAACGGCACTTGGGGGGATACGGTTCTCAAGGACATAGTGTCCGGTCCGATCGATGCCGACAAGCAGGATTACTTGCTTAGAGACAGCTATTTCTGCGGCGTGAAATATAGATTGTACGATCTGGATCGGCTCCTAGAGATTTTGGTTATTAGCAATGACGGCTCTGACCGGTACATGGCTATTACGGCAGAAGGAGTTCATGTTCTTGAACAGTTCGTTCTTGCCAAATACTACATGACAACCCAAGTTTATCGCCACAGAATACGTCTCATTACCGACGCGATGATTGAGCGCGCTCTGATGCTCGGAATACAAGTTGATAATATTGAATGGCTAAATCACCTCTTTAGATATGATGGTTCGGATACGCAGTATACCCAGTTCACTACATATACAGATGAGCGCTTGAGCAACGAGATTTTGGCTCCTAGCACGCCCGGTGAAAGCTACGTGAAGAGAATCTTTCTTCAGCTTCATGACCGACGGCTGCACAAGGCGATAGCTTCGTACGATTTGATCGAGTTTTCTCGCTCGTGCGCGAGCGACTATCGATGTTAAGCTAGATGATGAGCTAGCTGGAGGCGCCATGCGCGAAATCGGATCGTTTGAAGCAAAGAACAAGTTGAGCGCCCTCCTCGACCAGGTCGAGCACGGGGCGGAAATAGTGATAACCCGTCACGGGAAAGCCGTTGCCCGGCTCGTGCCGGCGGAGCCCGGATTCGACCGTAAGAAGGCAAAGCGCGCTGCCGATGGTCTGCGCGAGGCCAGCAAGGGAGTCATGCTCCGCGGCCTCAAAATCAAAGATCTGGTCAATGAAGGCCGGCCGTGAGCTTCGTCGTCGATAATTCCGTTGCGCTCGCTTGGTGCTTCGAGGACGAGCACACCCAACCCATCATGGATCTTCTGGACCGCGTCGCTGAAACCGGCGCGGTCGCTCCCTCCCTGTGGCCTCCGGAGGCCTTGAACGGGCTCCTGATGGCCGAACGTAGAAAGCGTGTTGACGGCAAACGCCGGCAACGCCTTGCGGGCTTTCTGAGCGGCCTGCCCGTCACTTTGGATACGGAAACCGCTGACCAGGCATGGACGGCGACGGCCCGGCTGGCTGAACGCTACCGGCTCACCTTGTACGACGCTGCCTACCTGGAACTCGCGCAGCGCCGCAAACTTCCGCTCGCCACCCTGGACGAGGACCTCATCAGAGCCGGAAAAGCTCTGGGCATGACGCTTCTCGGAAGCCGAACGTAACACAGGTACTGGATGGTTTCGGGCTCCCAAGACCGAGCACGTCGCAGGAGGGAGTCACGGAAGTTGCTGCGCGCCCCGCGATGACATCTACGCGCTGAGCGGGCTTGCTAAGAACCTGTCTCTCTCACATAGCCGCCACGAAGATCAAGGTGCGCCCGACCTCGCTGCGTCTTCATCGCGCCTGCGGCCGATTTACGACATCAATTCCTTGGCCTTTTGGGTATCGACGTATTCACGCACGCGGCGAATCTTGCCTCCTTCGACTTCGAATACGAAGCAGTATTCATTTTCATAATCTCTGCCGTTGGCCAGCTTGCCGCGATTGGTCAACTCGAGGATTACCGTATCGCCGTCGCCGTAGATGCGGTTAATCTGGGTCTGCAAGCCGTTTGGAAAAGTCTTGGCGGCATTGCGCGCGAACTCCAGGATAGCCGGCTTGCCTTTGCGGAGTCCGGAGAGATTACTCAGATTTCCGGGAATCAGCCAGCTCACTTCGTCCGACATGTTAGCGAAGGCGGTCTTGATATCGCCTGTGACAAACGCTTCCCACGTGCTGCTTACCATCTGCTTGTTACTTTCCGCGCTCATCGCCTGGTCATCCTTACAATATGATGCAACCGGCGAGTATGTTGAGTAATGGTAAACAGTTTATCCGGCTGCCCTGCGGTGCGACATTTCGTCGGCATCAGATCGATTGAGGCCGTAGTTTCCTCGATAGAATAGGTGAAGCCGGTCAATGACTTGAAACAAGAGTGCGGCACAGATCCCACTCACGATAGCTGGTACAAGAAACAGCAATACTTGATAGAAGGTGGCGGTCATAATACCAGCTTCCATACGATTTCTGAGGCCACCGTTAGCATCGTTACCCCGAAAAATATGCTAAGGGTCGCCTTGGCCCGTTCTCCCCACCGCTCCCAAGTCCGTAAATGTAAGCAAAGGCCGACCATAATCAGTTCTCCGAAAATCGTGGCAACCGCAACTCCGGCCGTGTTATTTCCTAGCTTACTTCTCACGGGTCACCAGCGAAGATCGCAGCAGCTATCCCGATTCCTAAAATGCAGGCATCGATCCCAAGTTCAACCACCTTTCTGGCCAGGCTGTTCCAACCGCCCTGGCCTTCGATTACTGCTAGGGCAAGCAATGCCAAGTAAGGGATGCCGACATAATCAAGCCAAGCCATTGCATTGCGGTTCTAGCGACTCTCGTTTAACCCTGTCAAACGATTTCGCTGCCTGATAAGCAACCACAAAGCGAAAGGCCGAACCTTTCGGTCCGGCCTTTCCAGAGCCTGTCTGGGGGGAGGGTCTTTGGTCCCTTCGCCCAGCGGACCCTTGCCTACTAGCACTCGCTGCAAAGCCTCTGTTACCCGGCATGCAGAGCCTGCCTTAACTCACGAGTAGGCTGATTCGAGCAGGCTCACAATTTCTTCACGGGTTACCGGCCGATCGACTACCTTGGAACGTTCGACTTCATCCAGCACAGTTGCGGCAATCTGATGAATTTCGTTGTGTGGCACCCCGGCGTCTTTGAGGGTATGGGGAACGTCGAATTGGGCGATGAACTTGGCCACCTGGTCGGCACATTCCCAAGCGCCGGCGCGCGGATTGTTGAGGTCAAAGCGCACGCCCAGACCTTCGGCGATTGGCCCGAAACGTTCAGGCGCGATCTCAGCCATGAACCGCATCGCGTGCGGCATCGTGATGCAGGACGTCACCCCATGCGCCACCTCCCATTTCGGACCGATCTGATGGCCTAAGGCGTGTGACACGCCAAAGCGCGTATTCATCCCGCCGAAAATCGAAAACCAGGCCGCCATCTGACAGGAGCCGCGATGGGCCAGGGTTTCATCGCCCGCGGTTTTGATCGAGGCTGGCAGATGTTCTTTCAACATCGCAATTGCCTTGGTCGCGAGCGTGTCGCTGATCAGTTGGTGGCGAATCGAATAAATCGCCTCCACCGCGTGGTCGAACGCTCGCATCCCAGTCGCGACCCACAGCCACGGTGGCGTTTCGAGGGTTAGGCTCGGGTCGTTGATGATAGTTCGCGGCTGCAGTCGCGGATCGACGACGCCCCCCTTTACCCGGGTGTCTTCGTTCGTCACGCCACCGGCCGGGGTATATTCCCCCGCCGATAGGGTAGTGGGAACGGCGATTTCGACCAGGTCGCGTTCGCTCTCGACTTTGGCGTTGGTGCCGCCGAAGTCGATATGACGGGCCCCCGCACCAGGATCACGTCCGGTCAGAATCGACGCAGCCGCGACTTTGGCCGTATCGATTGGGCTGCCACCGCCGAAGCTTATCAGGCAGTCGGCGTCAGTTCGCTTAATCTCGTTTACCAGTTCGCTTACCGTTTTCAGCGGCACGTGCTGTTGCGCGCCTTTGTAAACGGCGATGCAACGCGAGCCCAGGGCCGAGGTAACCTTGTCCAGCAGTTTGGAGCCGCCCAAAGTCTTGCCGGTCACGACCAGGCCACGTTTGAGCCCGCGGCGGTCGAGTTCATTTGGCAAAGCCGCGACTTTGCCTGGGCCAAAGATCACCCGTTCCAGCCGGGTGAAGTTGAATTCGCCATTCGGAGCTTCCACGGATTTATCCTCCCTGCCTACGTGCACATCTCACCATAATCGAGGTCAGGGTCGAGCGACAGCGTAGGAATGGTATGGACTGAGATGCACTGGCAGAACTACTGACGCGCCAACGGCGCGAAGCATGCCAGCCCAGGGCAGCGCCCTGGGTAAACGTGTCACCCAAGTTCCATCCGCCCTGGAGCCGATGCAATCGTGTCATGCCGGACTCCCGGCGCCCTATCAGGACGCGCAACTGCATCGGTTGCCAAAACCCAGGGCGTAGCCCGGGCTGTTCGTCCCGCTTTCTCTCGCTCCTCGCTGTTGTGAAAATAGAAGACAACCCCCACCTAACCTCCCCCTGGTCACGGGGGAGGGATTGGATTTTCACCTCGGCGCGGGTGGGTCGCAGGCCCATGGCCAACTGCTCTCTCTTACCTCTTGCGACTATGGGTTAATTATCACGAGTGTGCCGACCGGCAGCAGCCGCGCGAGTTGCCCGATATCGCCATTGTCGACCGAGATGCATCCGGTGGTCCAATTGACATCGGCAACATTGAGGTAGGGCGAGTCGGTGCCATGAATTCCGATCTGCCCGCCTTCATTTGCACTGGCTGGGATGACGTGAGCGGCGCGGCTTTGTTCAAATCGTTCACGGTCCTCCTCGTTGGGATAATTGATGTGCAAGAACCATCCAAAGCGCGCGCTTCGATGTTTGCCGACGATGAGATAGTTGCCCTCGGGGGTACGCCGATCTCCTTCCCATAATTTGGCACCGGCCGCCAGGCTCCTGCCAAAAACCGCGTGATAGGTCTTGTAAAGGTGGCCCTTAAAATAGACTTCGAGCCGATGCTGCGATTTGTAAGCGTGCACGACCCAGTCGAACGGGTCTTCGCTCACCAAACTGGCGCTATAGTCATCTGCGCCGATGCCGTCAAGCTGAATCCGTGTGGCGTGATCGAGAGCACCAAGCTCTTTTACCGGCGGCTTGCTGGCACTTGCCTTGACCGAGACGCCTCGCGAAGGTTGCGCGACAGGCGGCGTCATCAACGGCGATGCTTTCATCGTGGAAGCCATCGGTGTGCCTGGCGGTAACTCGGACCGCCCCGAAATAAAGCCCCGCGCCGGCGGCGTGGAAGTTGGCGCACATATTTGGCCGGTTGCATCGCAGATCAGCAGTTGTGGCGCGGCCGCCAACGATTGTTGCTTGGGCGGCTGAAACTCTGGAGTCGAGGGCGCCGACGGTGACGCGGCGGCCGGCGAAGACGCAGCCCGCGGAACAGCAGTAGCACTGACCGGGGCGGCGGCGGTTCTTTGTTTACCCGGAGTGATGCAGATCTTGCCTGAAGAGTCGCAGATCAGCGATACCGCGACGGTCGAGCTTCCCTGGGGTGGCACCGTCGTCGCCGAGGTGTTAGCCACGGACGGCGAAGGAACCTTCGGCGGCGATACGCCCGTGATAGCCCCAGCGCCGGGCGGCGTGATCGCGGTCGGCGTCCCGCTTGCGCGGGAGGGCGCGGTGGCGCTTACTGTTGGACGCTCGTTGGGCAACTCCAATGATTTCGCGATCGCGTTTGAACTCCATAGCAGGACCAAGCCTGTGGCCATCATGCCCCACAGCCCGCTCAAATTAAGCATTCCCCTGACCCCCTCGAAGACGCCTGGGCTAATCGCGGCCGGGTCAGACAGCGATGCACTCCGCGTATGAGAACAAAGCAGGAATAACGGTTGCCGACTGCAGCACAACGTTGAGCATCACAACTTTGCGGAACGGAGTATTCAAAAATGAACAAGGACCTTGCTCAGGCGATGGCGGCGCTGAGCACTGGAATTTATGTGCTGACCGTGGCCGAGGCTGCCCAACATCACGGCATGTCATCTTCGTGGGTAACGCAGGTGTCCGGCGAACCGGTGCTGTTCGGCGCCGCGGTAGACCAAAATCACTTCTCTCGTCCGATAATCGCGCGCACCGGCGTTTTCGGCCTCAACATCGTTGGCACCCGGGGCAAGGCACTGGAGGATTACTTTTATTCGCCGCGTGCCAAGCGTGCCGGCAACCTGGCCGAACTCGAATATGAACTATCGCCAAAACTGGGGGTGCCGTGGCTGCACCTGGCTGCGGTCTCGATCGAGGCTCGGGTAACGAATTCGTTCATCGCCGGTGACCATACGCTGTTTGTTGCCGAACCGGTTGGAGTGCGTATCGGTCAAGCTGACCGCCCATTGACTTCGCTGGAACTCGATTACGTTTATCTCGGTGGCAATGTGGTTTTGCAGCGCGACCGTACCGGTTGGTAATGGAACAGCACATATACGCCGAATCCGAGCGCACTCAGTTGTCGAGATTGCCCAAAACGGTGAATTCGTGTTCAATGTCCGTTCTCGATGGGAGCAGGGCCACAAGCCTCAGGACCACCCAGGTACTCGTTTTACAGATTAGCCACGATCGGATGGGCAAACCCGCTCCTTCGGCAAACCCTGCCTTTGCTTGGGAATCTTTCGCATAAGGAATTTCTGGTCGATTTATCTGCGGTGGAATTTTTGGACTCTTTCGGCGTTACATACCTAGCGGCCTGCTTAGGCCGGTGTCGGGGCCAAGAAGGTGTGAGAAAAATTCTTGTCCTCCCTCCAACGAGGGCTGATGTGGGCGGCTACCTGCAGGATGCGGGCTTTTACGAATCGATTGGATTAGGGGACCAATTCCGCCCACGACAACCGAAGCGCGAGCGCGTAGACCTGGTTCATATTCGAACGCTTGAACCCTTTTTTGTCGACGGTCTTCTGGATTTTCTGGAAACGGCGCAGCCGTTCGCTCCAGGCCTGAAGCCGTCAATGCGAATGTCTCTGCTTGAATTGGTGCAGAATTTCGCCGAACATTCCAACTCCACGTCCGGAGCTTGGGCGGCTGGCCAAAAATACCGCAACAGAATCACGTTGTGTCTTCTTGATTTGGGGAAAGGGATACCGAACAGCCTCCGCAGCGTAGACCGTTACCGCCGTTATGGCGATCCGCACCTGATAGAACTTGCTTCAGAAGAAGGCGTCTCGGTGGCCATCGGGCGCGGACGGGGTTTGAGCATCATCCGTCGGTTCGTTCGTATAAACGGGGGAACCATGACTATAATCTCCGGTAGGGGCCGAGTTCGCTTTCGACCAGACCGACGGCCAATAGGGGACCAAATTGACGGGACGTTTCCAGGAACGGCAGTCTTCCTCTCGCTCATTCCCACGCAGAGGGGCTTATTCGTCTTGGGGGATGAGGAAAACAGTGGCACGCATTGAAGTTAAGACCCAACTCGGGAACGATGTCGTCTCGCGAGAACATGGCGAGAGAATGCGGACTCTCCTTGAGCAGGCGCTGGAGAAATCTGAATCGGTCGTCGTGGACTTTGCGGGCATGCAGATTACGTCCGTCTCATTCTTCGACGAATCGTTCGGAACGCTGGCAAAGCGCTACGGCGACGACTTGCTCGTGAAAATAAAACTTGAGGAAATTGATCCTTTCGATTTGGCTCTTGTGCGAGATATCGTAGCGTCGCGAGCGCGAGCAGCCAAGAAGACGAGGCTCGGCAAGCAATCGGCTCGCTAGCCCTGGCTCATTTGGGGGTTTCTTAATTTCGCGGTTTACTAATCATCTTTCCGCCTCGAATTACGACCGGCCACCAAATAGCACATCGTTACGCTGGTCGGCCGGGCAACCGGCTGTCATGAGCAGGCAGCTCGCGAAAAACTTGTAAAAATCCTTGAAGCGATAGGTCGCGCCTCATCTAATTTGGACGGAGCGCTTCCCTGATGAGTTTTTCAGGCAGGTCTATCGCATCCACGAATGGCAGTACGAGGCTGGCAAGCATAGATATCCCCGTATGTTGGCCACTCATAAACCGTTATGTATACGAGCAGTTACCACCTAGAGTTTTGGAGAAACTACAAGAGTTGGAATCCCGTCACTGCAAAACGGATATCGAAGACCCAACACGACCGGCATTTTGCAGATACTGCCAATTCGCATTTGGATAAGCAGGTAACATCGAATACGCGATAATGGCACTGTCCCAAGGGAAAGACAATTTTAAGGCAAACTTTTGGCGCGTCTATGGAATGGTTCTTGAAGGACGACTTAAGCCAAAAAGGCTGGTTGTGCGCGTCGATAAATCTGAACAGCCTACTTTATTCCCAATGCTTCATGCTCCCGATAAACCGGTCGACCCCGCTGGAAAAGCCGTGAAGCCCCGCCACGCCGCTGCGCTCGCGCTTGTGGGCTGGTATCCAATGATGCCCACGCGATATGGAAGCACGGATACTCTGACCCTTCGGTCCGATTTGCCATTGTCGAAGTGGACCATTTCCCAAGCGTTTGACTCCGCGGACGATTGTGAAACGACTTTGGCTGCGATGGAAAAGCGATACAACCGTTTCATCAAAGAAGGAGCCGACACCCCAGACAAGAAACTTGCAATTCTCTATGGCCTTGCTCAATGCGTTTCGACCGACGATCCGCGCCTCAGGGACAAATCATTCTTTATGGACGAACGGAACAGTGGAAATTGCCCTGTGTGTGGCACGAACAGTCAGCCGATTAGCAGTGAAACTCGCTTAATCCGTCATCAGCCACTGATTTACTGCCACAAATTTGATTGTGGCCACCCTTGGCATTTGCCGTCCAACGTCGAATGTGATTGTCCGCCTGATGATGCCCGGTGAAATTAGGACATCCCGCTGAACTTAGTTTAGGACACTGGTCGGCAGACTAGGACGGTACGCGGCGAGTTCGCGATTTGAACGGCCGGGGGGAATATGTTAGCGGAACTCAGTCAAGGAGCAGTTTTCATGGGAATTGGAGAAACGACGAAGCGAATTACTTGCGTAATCGCGATCTGCTTATTCGCCGGCGTATGCATTGGTGGGACGGCAGCCGGTGAGAGCCCCCAGGCCCGGATGGATGGTGCATTGACCAAGACTATTCCGCCCGGCACCGTCATCACGATGGCCAACTGGCAGCAGTACCGCGCGTTCATGCCCGACGGCATGGCGGCGCTGTTTGAAGGCAGATATTTCTGGAAAATGCCGCCCGACGTGCGCATCGAAATTGGTCCAACTGTGATCCATCCGCTGCCGAAAAACTATCTGGCCGCGACTGAAAGATATGCGCAGACGGTCCGAGCGGTGGAATTGCCTGATGGCGGTGTGACGCTGGAGAATTATCGCGGCGGTATACCGTTTCCCAACCCGGCCGAGCCGCACAAGGGATGGAAGACCCTGGCGAATGTCTGGTACCGCTATATTCCTCATTTGTCGATCGACACCTATGGCTCCGGATGCGCAATCGACGTTACTCTCAATTACAATTGCCAGGCGTACAGTGCGGTCAAGCGCCAGTTAGCTTACAACACCGACGCCGACGCGCCCGCCGAGCCGCCTGGTCCCAATGCCCGGTACTTTACGGAATGGTTCATGGAGCTCGAGCCGGAGCAAGTTAAGTACACGGCCTACCTCACGGTCAACTACGCGGATCCGGCGCGCGCCGAAGAACTGTATGCGTTCCTTCCGGCGCTGCGCCGGTACCAGCCGATCTCGACGGCCGGACGCTGCGCTGAAAGCGGCGGCATGGATGCAACTGTCGAGGACTTCCACAATGGCTTCGATTCAAACCTGACCGAACTCGACGTTGAATATCTAGCTCATCGTAAGATCATCGCGCTGGTCGACCCTCAGGTCCCGACCGCGCCGTTCCCGGCGGACGTTGAGATGCCGCTGGGATGGCCGACGCCGAAATGGGGAAAGTGGCAGGTGCGCGACGCTGATGTGTTGGGTATCAAAAAGATTCCGGCCAAAGCCGGAGGCTACTGTTACGGCCGCAGGGTAGTCTACGCGGATAGTCAATTCTCATCGCTGCTATGGGAAGAAATGGAGGACATGCACATGCAGCCGTGGAAGATTTTGGCGATCTTCCCGCTGAAGGTGGAGGTGCCGCAGGTGGGTGCCATCAATACCGCGGCACTCGACGTCGAGGTGTTCTGGGACATCCAGAGCAAGCACGCTTCGTTTGCGAGTGAGCCGGCGAACGGTCGCCCTTATTACATTAACCAGCAGGCTCCCAAAGAATACAAAGACGACGCCCGCTTTACGACACCCGCCGGACTCAATCTGATTATGCGCTAAGGGCAATGGCGCGGCAGGCTTCTCGCGTTAAACATGCGCGTTGAGGCAATTCTGGGCTCCGCGCTATTTCGCTGCCTGGCCGGCTCCTGCGGAATCCGCGGTAACTCCTGGTAGATCCGATCACACCTCTACTCGGTGCCCTTTAGTGCTCCCGCGCAAGGGCCCCAAATGACGGCACCGCGAGCTGGGAAACGGGTGACAATGTCAGCCGTTTCTGGAGTTTCTACATTCCGAAGCTAGCGCCGCTAGAGGCAGTTATCCGCTTAATATTATTCGAAGGCGTGAGTCTAAAGGACTATCTCGAAAACGCGGTCACTGACGAGGGCGCAGCGAAGAGTGAGCACGAGATCGAGGGCAAGCTCACGCCCGAGCAGGTGCAAGCCTTCGTGGAATGGGAGCGTAACCTGTACGGCGAGGGCGGCGAGGTCGTCGCCCGCCTTGACGAGCAGCGCGCAATCGTCTCGCGCGAGCAGCTTCGGCGGTTGCTTCCGGGCTATGTCCGCAGCTTTATCGAGAAGGCCGCGCCACTGCTCGGACTCCGCATCGATGGTGACCTGGACGGCGTTTTCTCATTTTCCGAGGCACGCCCGCGAGCGCTCGATCCGTTCTGGCCGGTGCTGGAAGAGTATCCAGTCGAAAGCCGCAATCGATTCACGCTCCACGATCACGATCGCTTCAGTGGCACAGGCTTCCAGCCTGTGACTTTTCTCCATCCGGGCGAGCTTTTCTTCGACACAATTCGAGAGTCTGTAGCCTCGCGGTTCTCAAAGGACGCGCTGCGCGGTGCGGTTTTCGTCGATCCAACCGCTTCGTCTCCCTACTTCTTCCATCTCGCGTTGACCGAGATCGTACGCAAGGCCGATCCGGAATTCGATGCGCTCCGTCGGAAGAACCGGTCGAATATCGGCTCGCCGGGCTAAGGCAGGACGAATCCGGCCGGATCGAGGAATGCCCGATTGAGCATCTGCTTTTGCTCAGGGGCGGACCGGGCGGTATTCCGCTATCCGTCCCTCCGTTCGCTGCTCAGGATAAGACTGCGTTAATTCTCGCGACTGATTTCGCCCACGATGAGATCGCGCGTCCGCTCGCCGGGCGCCATCGGTCCGACCTGCTCGCCAGTCTGCCTGAGCGCGAGCGCTTTCTTGAAACGGGCTACCGTTATGAAGAGGACAACCTGCTAGCGTGCGATCGTTACTAATCGGGCGCGCGAGGGCGACAAGCGGGCCGCGTCCGAACTTGGGCGAATCAAGGAGCGCCAAGGGTCGCTGCAAGATCTGCAACAACGCGCCATTGCCGCGCTCCGCCGCGAGCCAGAACTAATTGAGCCTCGCGAAGTGAACTTCCTGGCCCATGCGCTCGTGATCCCCTCAGCCGACCCGGAGGATAAGAAACGCCACGACGAAGAAATTGAAAAAGTCGCAGTCCGCATCGCCGCCGAATACGAGCGCGAGCAAGGATGGACCCCCCGCGATGTGTCCACTCCCGCACTCGCCCTCATCGCCGGCCTGACCGACAATCCTGGCTTCGACATTCTCTCCAACCGCCCCGCCTTCGGCGCGACCAGCGCGAAATCAACCGTGCTCGAGGAGCGCGCCATTGAGGTCAAGGGCCGGGCCGCAGTCGGCGACATCGAGCTAACCGAAAATGAATGGAGCCG
>WNFD01005892.1_pt1 | contig 14150 bp, 12 predicted proteins | sample 5400491 | NCBI WGS metagenome assembly WNFD01 (sample SAMN13153343, study PRJNA577476) | soil metagenome | isolation source: 120 cm saprolite under Douglas fir tree site 2 hole 2 replicate 2 | place: USA:California | collected 2015-04-18
CGCCGCGGCCGCGATAGTCTGTCCTAATCGAGAGACCGGTGGTTACTGGGTCCCCGCTTGCGCGGGGACGACAAGAAATCGTGCGAGCCAATCAGCCGGATTCCGTATCACACATCCACCTTGAGCGCGGCGATGAAGGCCTCCTGCGGGATCTCGACCTTGCCGTACTGGCGCATCCGCTTCTTGCCTTCCTTCTGCTTCTCCAGGAGCTTGCGCTTTCGCGTCACGTCGCCGCCGTAGCACTTGGCGGTGACGTCCTTGCGGAAGGCGCGCACGGTCTCGCGCGCGATGATCTTGCCGCCGATCGCGGCCTGGATCGGCACCTGGAACATGTGCGGCGGGATGAGCTCCTTGAGCTTCTCCACCATGGCGCGGCCGCGGCTCTCGGCGCGGGTGCGATGCACCAGCATGGCGAGTGCGTCGACCGGCTCGCCGTTGACCAGGATCTGCATCTTCACGAGGTCGGCCGGCTTGAAGTCGGTGAGCTGATAGTCGAACGAGGCGTAGCCCTTCGACACCGATTTCAGCCGGTCGTAGAAGTCGAACACCACCTCGTTGAGCGGCAGGTCGTATTTGACCATCGCGCGGCTGCCGACATAGGTGAGCTCGACCTGGCTGCCGCGGCGATCCTGGCAGAGCTTGAGCACGCTGCCGAGATAGTCGTCCGGCGTCAGGATGGTGGCGCGGATCCAGGGCTCCTGCATCTCCTCGACCTGCACCGGATCGGGCATGTCGACCGGATTGTGGATCTCGATCCGCCGGCCGTCGGTCAGATCGATCTTGTAGATCACCGAGGGCGCGGTCGCGATCAGCTCGAGATTGAACTCGCGCTCGAGCCGCTCCTGGATGATCTCGAGGTGGAGGAGCCCGAGAAAGCCGCAGCGGAAGCCGAAGCCGAGCGCGGCCGAGGTCTCCATCTCGTAGCTGAAGCTCGCGTCGTTGAGGCGAAGCTTGCCCGTGGCGGCGCGCAGGTCCTCGAACTGCGCGGCGTCGACCGGGAACAATCCGCAGAACACCACCGGCACCGCCGGGCGAAAGCCCGGCAGCGGCGCGACGACCGGCTTGCGGTCGTCGATGATGGTATCGCCGACGCGGGTGTCGGCCACCTCCTTGATCGACGCCGTGAGAAAGCCGATCTCGCCCGGACCGAGCTCCCCGACGTCGACCATCTTGGGCGTGAACACGCCGGCGCGGTCGACCTCGTAGGCGGCGCCGCTGCCCATCATGCGGATGCGCTGGCCGCGCTTGAGCACGCCGTCGACGACGCGCAGCAGCACGATCACGCCGAGATAGCTGTCGTACCAGCTGTCGACCAGGAGCGCCTTGAGCGGGGCACCGCGGTCGCCCTTGGGCGGCGGCAGCCGGGTGACGATCCCTTCCAGCACCTCCGGCACGTTCTCGCCGGTCTTGGCCGAGATCAGGATCGCGTTCGAGGCGTCGAGCCCGATCACGTCCTCGATCTGCTGCCTCACCTTCTCGGGCTCGGCCGCCGGCAGGTCGACCTTGTTGAGGACGGGGACGACCTCGTGATTGTTGTCGATCGCCTGGTAGACGTTGGCGAGCGTCTGCGCCTCGACGCCCTGGGAGGCGTCGACCACCAGGAGCGAGCCCTCGCAGGCGGCGAGCGAGCGGTTGACCTCGTAGGCGAAATCGACGTGCCCGGGGGTGTCGATCAGGTTGAGCACGTAGTCCTTGCCGTCGCGCGCCCGGTAGTTGAGCCGCACGGTCTGTGCCTTGATGGTGATGCCGCGCTCGCGCTCGATGTCCATGGAATCGAGCACCTGCTCCACCATCTCGCGCTCGGCGAGCGCGCCGGTCGCCTGGATCAACCGGTCGGCCAGCGTCGACTTGCCGTGGTCGATATGGGCGATGATCGCGAAGTTGCGGATATTGTCGATGGCCGCCGCCGTCATGGCGGGGAGATAGCAACGCCCTGCCTGGGCGGCAAGCACGTCGGCCGGTCGAGCGGGTTCAAGAGGCCACTTTTCGCCGTGGCTTGACGATCGTCGGAACGTAGGTTGGGTCGAGCGTCTTCGCGAGACCCAACGCTTGGCGGAGCTCGCGATCGTTGGGTCTCGTGAAGATCTCGACCCAACCTACTCCGCCGCGATGCGGCTTGCCGCGAGGATCGGCTTGAGCGAGACCGGCCCATGAGCACGTGGCCGTTCGGCACCGGCTTCCACTGCGCGCGCTCGGCATCGAGCGGCTCCGACACCACGACGACGTTGCCGCCGGACTCCCGGTAATAGAGCGAGTTGGCGTTGTCGTTGGCGGCGTAGCGGAAGGCATAGAGGTCGCTGCCGTTGGTGAGCGCCGCCGTGAAGCGCAGCGGCTCCCGATAGCCCTTGCTGCTGACCATGTCGGTGAGGGTTGCGAGCAGCCGCGTGGTCGCCCCGACCGGGTCCTTGTCGCCGCCGGCGCCGAGGATCGCGAGGAACACCGCTTCCGAATCGGTCGTGCCGATGCGCGAGCCGTAGATCTCGTCCGGGATCATGGCCTCGACCTTGCGGCGCAGCCGCGACCAGTTGCCGATCACGCCGTTGTGCATGAACAGCCAGCGGCCGCAGGCGAACGGATGGCAGTTCGGGCGCGTGATCGGCGTCCCGGTCGCGGCGCGCACATGCGCGAAATAGAGATGCGAGCGGATGTGGCGGCAGAGATAGCGCAAATTCTCGTCCGACCAGGCCGGCCGGATCTCGCGGTAAAGGCCGGGTTCGGGATGCTCGCCGTACCAGCCCATGCCGAAGCCGTCGCCGTTGGTCGACGCGGTCGATTCCAGCGCCCGCTGGCTCTGCACCACCAGCGAGTGCGCGGGGGCGGTCACGTATTGCTCGAGCGGGATGGTTTCGCCGCGATAGGCAATCCAGCGGCACATTAAACTACTCCTGTTCGCCCGGTCTTGTCCTCTTCGCCCGGCCTTGGTAGCGGCGCCGGGTCGTTCAGGGCCGCTCCGAATCCTAGCCGAGGCATAGCATTACCAGCCGATGCGGCAAAGCAATGGCGGCGGCCTCGTTAACCTCAATATGGCCTTCGCGGGCGGGCCCTGCCACCGGCGCTCCCGCCCTCGGCCGGCGATTTCGCCCGCTCTCGTGTCCCGACCGGGTGGGCCCCCCCTCGCGTGCGTCGGAGGCCGCCGGTGATAGGCGGGCGAGAGCCGGGACCCACGGGGACCGAATCCGCTGGCGAGACGCCTCAATACCGATAATGCTCCGGCTTGTACGGTCCCTCGGCCGGAACGCCGATATAGGTCGCCTGCTTGTCAGACATCCTGGTCAGCTTGGCGCCGATCTTGGCGAGATGGAGCCTCGCGACCTTCTCGTCGAGGCGCTTGGGGAGGGTATAGACCTTCTTCTCGTACTTCTTCGGATTGGTCCAGAGCTCGATCTGCGCCAGCGTCTGGTTGGTGAATGAGGACGACATCACGAAGCTCGGATGGCCCATGGCGTTGCCGAGATTCACCAGCCGGCCTTCCGAGAGCAGGATGATGCGCTTGCCGTCCGGGAACTCGATCTCGTCGACCTGCGGCTTGACGTTGTGCCACTTGAGGTTCCGCAGCGCGGCGACCTGGATCTCGCTGTCGAAGTGGCCGATATTGGCGACGATCGCCCGGTCCTTCATCCTGCGCATGTGGTCGATGGTGATGACGTCGACGTTGCCGGTGGCCGTGACGAAGATGTCGGCGCGCGGCGCCGCGTCATCCATGGTGGTCACCTCGTAGCCTTCCATCGCCGCCTGCAGCGCGCAGATCGGATCGACCTCGGCGACCAGCACCCGGCAGCCGGCCTGCCGCAGCGAGGCGGCCGAGCCCTTGCCGACGTCGCCGAAGCCCGCGACCATGGCGACCTTCCCGGCCATCATCACGTCGGTGCCGCGGCGGATGCCGTCGACCAGCGACTCGCGGCAGCCGTAGAGATTGTCGAATTTCGACTTGGTCACGCTGTCGTTGACGTTGATCGCCGGCCACAGCAGCGTGCCCTTCTTCTGCATCTCGTAGAGCCGATGGACGCCGGTCGTGGTTTCCTCGGTCACGCCGCGGATCGACTCGGCATTCTTCTTGTACCAGCCCGGCTTGTCCTTGAGCCGCTGCGCGATCGCCGCGAACAGGATTTCCTCTTCCTCGTTGGCGGGCTTGCTGATCACGCCGGCGTCGCCCTCCTCCGCGCGCAAGCCGAGGTGAACGAGCAGCGTGGCGTCGCCGCCGTCGTCGAGGATCATGTTCGGCGTGCCGCCGTCGCCCCACTCGAAGATGCGGTGCTGATAGTCCCAGTAGTCCTTCAGCGTCTCGCCCTTGACCGCGAATACCGGGGTGCCGCCGGCGGCGACCGCCGCCGCGGCGTGGTCCTGGGTCGAATAGATGTTGCACGACGCCCACCGCACGTCGGCGCCGAGCGCCTTGAGCGTCTCGATCAGCACCGCGGTCTGGATGGTCATGTGCAGCGAGCCGCAGATGCGCGCGCCCCGCAGCGGCTGCTCGGGGCCGTATTCCTCGCGCGTCGCCATCAGGCCGGGCATCTCGGTCTCGGCGATGGCGATTTCCTTGCGGCCCCATTCGGCGAGACCGATGTCCTTGACGATGTAGTCGGGCTCGGCGGACGCGGCGGTCCGGGCGGCTTTCGATTGCGCTTTCATGACGATCCTTGGATGGAGATGCGGACGTGCCGGCCGGCCCGCCGTTACGGCCGCCGCTATAGCAGAGCGCGCCACCACCTGCAATAAAGACATAAAGATTTCTTTATGTCCCTTGCGCGAACGGCCCCGAACTTCGTTGCCGACCTGCGGCCGGTTGCAAGAATTCTGGCAAAATCGGCGGCTTGAGGCGCATCGCCGGGCTATTCCTCCTCCGTGAACCGACCGCTCACCAGCGCCGCCAGCGCCTCGATCACCTCGGCCGCCTGCTTGCCGGTCGCTTCGACCGTGATCGTCGTGCCCGGTCCGGCCGCGAGCATCATCAATCCCATGATCGACGTGCCGCCGACGACCTCGCCGCCGCGCTTCACCTTCACGTCGGCGTCGAATTTTTCCACGGTCTGCACGAACTTGGCCGAGGCGCGCGCGTGCAGGCCCCGCTTGTTGCAGATTTCGAGCGCCCGAATGATCGGCGCCGGATCAGGGTCTCCCGAAGGAAAATCGCCGGGCCGCTCGCTCATTTGCCGTTGAGAACGCGGCTCGCGATGGTGATGTATTTGCGGCCGGAGTCTTGCGCCGCGGCCACCGCCTCGGTCAGCGGACACTCGTCCCGGACCTTGGCGAGCTTCACGAGCATGGGGAGATTGATGCCGGCGAGGACCTCGACCTTGGGGCGCCCCATCACCGAAATCGCGAGATTGGACGGCGTGCCTCCGAACATGTCGGTGAGGATGGCGACACCTTCGCCGCTGTCCACCCGCTTGACCGCCTCGATGATGTCCTTGCGGCGCTGCTCGACGTCGTCGTCGGGACCGATGGTCACCGCCTCGATCTGCTGCTGCGGTCCCACGACGTGCTCCAGCGCCGAGCGGAACTCGACGGCGAGGCGCCCGTGCGTGACGAGAACGAGACCGATCATGGAACCCCCCGCCGGCGCGTCCCGGTTGCACCGCACGAAAGAGGGACAATCATGACCATCCGAAGGCCGTACGCAAGGGCCTTTCCGGCGGTTTTGGAACGTTGCTGCATCGCAGTAGACAGGCGCCCTCTCGGCGCCGCGCCGGTGGAACCGGCAGGCCTAGGTTACCGCCACCCCGTTACTTTTGTGCCACCCCGCGCAATCGCAAGGATCATGACCGCGGTTTAATCTCGGACCCGCCGGTTCCCGGCAAGGCGGCGATGACCGAAGGCAGGGGATCCGTGCCCGCGGCGACCGCAAGTCGCGGCAGGCGAATGCCCGAGACCTCGGTCTCGGTCTCGGTCGCGGACGGCAGCCGTTCGGCGTCCACGGCGCCGACATCGACCACCAGGCCGACCACCGCGATCGGCGCGTGCTCGAGGCTGCGGATACCGAGCCCGCGTATCTCGATCAGGCCCGCGAGCGCCGCCGCCGGCCGCACCAGGAGACGTCCGTGCTGCGCCTCGAGGTGCACGCGGTCGTCCCCGACCAGCCGCGCGAACCGCAGCAGTCCGGCTTCCGCCGCCTGAAGGAGCGCGAGCGCCAGTCGCGACTTGCCGGCCCCGGCCGGCCCACGGATCAGCACGGCGCGGGCGCCGACCAGCACCGCCGAGGCGTGCACAGTCGCAGTTTCCATCACGTGGCCGGCAGCCGCACGATGAAGCGTGCGCCGAGCACTTCGGGTGTTTCGGCCGCCGATGCCGCAGGCGGGTGGCGGTTCTCCGCCCAGATGCTGCCGTCATAGGCCTCGATGATCTGCTTGGAGATCGACAGGCCGAGACCCGAATTCTGCCCGAAGGCCTGGTGCGGCCGGTGCGTGTAGAAGCGCTCGAAAATCTTCTCGACCACGTCCGCCGGCACGCCTGGCCCGTCGTCGTCGATGACGATCTCGACCTGGTTCTTCAGCCGGCGGCAGGCGACGCGCACCGTCCCCCCGGGCGGCGAGAACGAGCGGGCATTGTCGATGAGATTGTCGATCACCTGACCGAGCCGGGAATCGTGGCCGAGCACCCTGAAGGCGGCGGGCCGGCCTTCGAACGTCAACTCCACGGTGACGCCGTCGTCGTGCCGCTCGTTGGCCACGCTGACGACGGTAGCGAGAAGCTGCATCAGATCGACCGGTTCGGCCTCGTCCCGCTGCATCTCGGCGTCGAGGCGGCTGGCGTCGGAGATGTCGGAGATCAGCCGGTCGAGCCGCTTCACGTCGTGTTGGATGACCGATAACAGGCGGCCGCGGCTTTCATCGGTCTTGGCGAGCGGCAGCGTCTCGACGGCCGAGCGCAGCGAGGTCAGCGGGTTCTTGAGCTCGTGCGCCACGTCGGCGGCGAAACGCTCGATCGCCTCGATGCGGCTGTAGAGCGCGTCGGTCATGTCTCGCAGCGACCCCGACAAGTGTCCGATCTCGTCACGCCGGTGGCTCAGATCGGGGATCTCCACCCGGGTGCGGATGCGCCGCCGCACCGATTGGGCGCTTTCGGCAAGCCGCCGCACCGGGCCGGCGATGGTGCCGGCGAGCAGGAACGACAGCACCACCATGACGCCGGAGGCGATCAGGAACAGCTTGAAGATGGCGAGCCGTTCTGCCCCGACCATGTTGTCGATGTCGGCGCCCTGCGTCGACAGCATGAGGGCGCCGCGCACGGCACGGAAGCGCTGCACCGGGACCGCCACCGAGACGATCACTTCGCCGCGCTCGTTGATGCGCACCATGCTGGACTTGAAGCCCTGCAGCGCCTTGCCGATCTCCTCGTAGCCCTTGCCGTTCTGCGGAGGCAGCTCGCGATAGCGCGGCAGCGTGCCGCGGCTCAACCAGGTGCGGATCGCGACATAGGCCCGCTCCAGCACGCCGGGCTTTTGCGTCGGCGGCGGCAGGTCGAAGCGCAGCACGTCGTAGAGGTTGCGGCTGTCGAGGATGAGGACGCCGTCGCGGTCGTAGATGCGCGCGCGGGTATTGGTCGGCGACACCAGGCGGCGCAGCACCGGCGCGACCCGCTCCGGATTGATCGGAAATTCGAGGCCCGACAGCGCCTCGTCGGAGGGGCCGTAGCTCTCGCCGGCCTGCAGGTCGAGCAGGCGCTCGGGATCGATGGTGATGGTGTCGGGCTCCGCCGTCGCCGAAGCGGCGATCGCTCCGGCGATGATCTCGCCTTGCACCAGCAGGCTCTGGATGCGCGCGTCGATCAGCCCGGCCCGGAATTGCGAGAGAGATAGAACTCCGATCAGCAGCGCGAGCAGGCCGGTGACGTTGAGGAAGATGATGCGGCGGGTGAGGCTCGAAAAGCTGATGCGGACGAAAAGATGCCAGCCCCGGTTCAACAGAGCCGCGAGCCGCCTGCCCTTCGCGAGAGGCGCCCGCCCGTCGAACCGTTTCGGCTCGACTTCAAGCTTGAAGCTCTCCGGCGTTCGATTGAGCACGGTTGATCTGCCGGTTGCGCGCCCCCGCGCGAGGCTCCGATGGCGCCGATCTCAGGCGGTCCAAGCCGCGAGCCCGCCCCGGAGCCCCGGCGTCATACCTCCTTGAAGCGATAGCCGACGCCGTAGAGCGTTTCGATCATGTCGAAGTCGTCGTCGGTGCCCTTGAACTTCTTGCGCAGGCGCTTGATGTGGCTGTCGATGGTGCGGTCGTCGACATAGACCTGATCGTCGTAGGCCGCGTCCATCAGGGCGTTGCGGCTCTTGACCACGCCAGGACGGCTCGCGAGCGCCTGCAAGATCAGGAACTCGGTCACCGTGAGCGTCACCGGCTCGTTCTTCCAGGTGCAGGTATGGCGCTCCGGATCCATCCGCAACTGGCCGCGCTCCAGCACCTTGGCGGCGTCGGTCTCCTTCGGCGCCGCGCCGTCCTTTGGCGTCGAGCGGCGCAGGATCGCCTTGACGCGCTCGACCAGCAGGCGCTGCGAGAACGGTTTGCGGATGAAATCGTCGGCGCCCATCTTGAGCCCGAACAATTCGTCGATCTCCTCGTCCTTGGAGGTGAGGAAGATCACCGGCATGTCCGATTTCTGGCGCAGCCGACGCAAGGTTTCCATGCCGTCCATGCGCGGCATCTTGATGTCGAGAATGGCGAGATCGGGCGGCGACGTCTTGAACCCGTCGAGCGCCGAGGCGCCGTCGGTATAGGTCATGATGCGGTAGCCCTCGGCTTCGAGCGCGATCGAGACCGAGGTCAAAATATTGCGGTCGTCGTCGACGAGAGCGATGGTAGGCATGAGCCCCTGTCCCTGGCGGCAGTCGCCTTTGGGGCCTTGAAGCCCGCAAAGCAAGGCCGAAATGTGACGATTCCCTGACAAACGCATGATTCGTCAAGGCTTTGATACCATAGCGCGGTTTCGCTGCCGGCGCCAAGGTCAAGTTGCCGCGCCGCCGAAGGAGCCGTTTCCCGGCTTCGTCGGACCGGGCGTCCTTGATACATATCGATTGTCCCCGCGGAGGCGCCGATGAAACCGACCCCGGACTTCGATCCCGCCAAAGCCGCCAAGAAGCTCCTGCGCGAAGGCCGCTCGGGGGCGCTGGCGACGCTGATGCCCGGTTCGGGCGATCCCTATTGCTCGCTGGTCAACGTCGCGACCGCGGCCGACGGCGCGCCGCTGCTGCTGATCTCGCGGCTTGCCGTGCACACCCGGAACATTCTCGGCGACCCGCGGGTGTCGCTCATGATCGACGAGCGCAAAGAGGGCGATCCCCTGCAGGGCGCCCGCGTCATGCTGATGGGGACCGCCGCCGCGACCGCCGACCCCGATGCGCGCCGGCGCTATCTCGATCGCCAGCCCGAGGCCGAGATGTTCGCGGGCTTCGCCGACTTCGCCTTCTATCGGATCACGCTCAAGGCCGCGCATCTGGTCGCGGGTTTCGGCCGCATCGTCGATCTCAAGCCGCAGGACATTCTGACCGAGACCGGCGATGCCTCCGAGCTCGTCGCGGCCGAGCCCGAGATCGTTGCGCATATGAACGGCGACCATGCCGAGGCGGTGCGCCTCTATGCCACCAGGCTGCTGGGCGCCGCCGACGGGGCCTGGCGCTGCGTCGGCTGCGATCCGGAGGGGCTCGAATTGCAGCTCGATCGCACCGCGCTGCGGCTGCCGTTTCCGCAACGCGTGCGCGCGCCCGGCGCGGTGCGCCAGGTGCTCAAGCAACTGGCCGAGCAGGCGAGGGCGGCGGCGTGACCGAGCGCCGCGCCTTACGATAATCCCAAGGTGGAGGGGAGGAGCCAATGCGTCGTGTCCTGATCGCGGGGTTGCTCGCTGCGCTGCCCTCGCTCGCGGCGGCCGAGGACGACATCGTGCTGCGCGGCATGGGGTCGTTCCATGTCGGGGGACGTGTCGCCGAGGTCAGCGGCAAGCCGGTGCGGATGATCGTGCGCCAGCCGGGAGGACCGCAGACCAAGCTCGACCCGAACGGCCAGTACATGGTCGAGCAGATGTACGTGCAGTACTTCCTCCCGAAGGCGCGCAAGGGCAGATGGCCGTTGTTGATGTGGCACGGCGGCGGGCTCACCGGCGTCACCTACGAGACCACGCCCGACGGCCGCGAAGGCTGGCTGACTTATTTCGTGCGCCAGGGCTGGGATGTCTACAACTCCGACGCGGTCGAGCGCGGCCGCGCCGGCTGGGCCATGGTCCCCGACATCTTCGAGAGCGAGCCGGTGTTCCTCACCAAGGCCAATCTCTTCGAGCGCTTTCGCATCGGGCAGGGCGCCGGCTCGTATTCGCCCGATCCGGCGAAGCAGCGCGTCCTGCCCGGCAGCCAGTTTCCCGTCGCCGCCTACGACAACTTCGTGAAGCAGAACGTGCCGCGCTGGACGACGACCGACGACGCCATCCTGCGCGCCTATATCGCCGAGATCGACAGGGTCTGCCCCTGCGCGATCCTGTTCCACTCGCAGGCCGGCCAGTTCGGCTTCGGGGCGGCGCAGGCGCGCCCTGACAAGGTGAAGGCGCTGATCGCAGTGGAGCCCGCCGGCATCGGTGATCCTCAGCAGGCGGCCGCGCTAAAGGGCATCCCGGTGCTGATGCTCTACGGCGACTTCATCGCGCAGGACGCGCGCTGGCCGCAGATCCGCAAAAACGGCATCGAGTTCACCGAGGGCATCGCCCGGGCCGGCGGCACGGTGGATGTCATCGACCTGCCGAGCGTCGGCATCCGCGGCAACTCGCACCTGCTGATGATGGACCGCAACAACCAGGAGATCGCCGCGCTCATCCAGCGGTGGCTCGAGCGCCAGGGGCTGTACCAGGAGAGCATTGCCGAGCGCCGCAAACAGACCAGCCGCCGTGTTATCGCTGATCAGTAGCCGGAGCCCGATGAGAAGGGCAAGCCCGAGCAGAAACGGAAACGCGACCGCGCGCGGCGTTTCCGCGGCCGGGCGGGAATATCGATGGGGCAGATCCCCCACCAATGGGGCATTTGGCCGCCACGCGCCTCCATAGCCGGTGGCCGCCTTCCAGCCAGCAAAGCTGTTTCCCCTTAACGGTTTAGCGCGCTTTGCAGGCCAGCGCGCGCACCTGGCACGCCGGCTGCTCTATGAGAAGGGCGCGGGGATTTATCCCGCACGGAAACCCTCCCAACCTAGATCGGAGATTGTCATGCACTTGAAGTCGAAACTCATGTCCGCAGTACTCGCAGCATTCGCCATCAGCGCTTCGAGCGCCTTCGCGGATACGCAAGCCACGCCGGTCCCGCAGGTCAGCAGCGGCGCCTACAGCCAGCTCGCGCGGAACGGCGCCGACGACCCGGTGCCGGGATGCGACGACCACGGTACCGACATCGTCTGCAATACAAGCGCTGTCCTCGCGAAGAACGGCGCCGACGACCCGGTGCCGGGATGCGACGACCACGGCACCGACATCGTCTGCAATGCGAGCGCTGTCCTCGCGAAGAACGGCGCCGATGACCTCATCGACGAGCTGGATGACAGCGGCGTCGATTTCGTGGCCGGATAAGCGGCTCCCGGCTCAGCGCGCCGGGGTGTCCACCTCGGCGCGCCATTGACGGGAGTCAAAGACCGCCGCCGGGCGAAGCCTTAAACTTCGCCATGTCATGGAAGGCAAAGCGTTCAGCCTCAGCCGCTGGTTCGCGGCGCTCGGGCTGGTATCGATCGCCGCGACCAGCGCGGCTTCCGGCTGGCTGCTGTCGCGCTTTCTGACCGAGCGCATGCTGCAGCAGGAAGCGCGGCTGACGCAGGAAGTCATCGACAGCATCGTCCACGTCGAGAAAGCGGAGAGCTATTTCACCGACGGAGTGCACGGCGCCGCACCGGAATTCCGCGTTTTTTTCAATTACCTCGAGCAATTGCCCGACGTGCTGCGCGCCAACCTGTATTCGCGCCGCCGCACGCTCATCTGGTCGTCGGACGCAGCGCTCATCGGCCGGCAGTTCAACGATAACCCGGAGCTCGAACAAGCCCTGCGCGGCATCGTCGTCGCCCATGGCGGCGAACGCGCCAAACGCGAGCATGCGGATCTCGATGAGCGCTATCGCTACTTCGTCGAGGTCTATTCCCCAGTAAGCCAGGAGACGGGCGGCGAGGTGATCGGCGTGGTAGAGCTGTACAAGACGCCGCAGGCGCTGTTCGAGGCGATCCACGCCGGCCAGCGCGCCGTGTGGATCGGCGCGGCGCTCTCGGGCCTCTTTCTCTACGCCGCGCTGTTCTGGATGGTGCGGCGCGCCGACAACCTGATTCGCGTGCAGCGCGAGCGCCTGGTGCAGTCGGAGACCTTCGCGGTGGTCGGCGAGATGAGCTCGGCCGTCGCGCACGGCATCCGCAATCCACTCGCCTCGATCCGCTCGTCGGCCGAGCTCGCGCTGGTCTCGGAGCCGGCGCAGTGGCGCGAGGCGGCGCGCGACATCGTCGACCAGGTCGACCGGCTGGAATCCTGGGTGCGCGAGCTGCTGTCTTATTCGCAGTCGCTCGCGGGAACCCCTGAGCCGATTCACCTCGGCGTGCTCGTGCAGGAGAGCCTCGCGGGCTTCGCGCGCGAGTTGCAGCGGCGCAGCATCCGGGCCGCGGCGCGCATCGGCGAGGCGCTGCCGCCGGTCAAGGCGGACCCCCTGATGCTGGGGCAGGTCTTCAACAGCCTGATCGCCAACGCCGTCGAGGCGATCGAGCACGACGGCGAGATCACGGTTACCGTCGAGCGTGACGGCGAGCGGCAGCTGCGAATCAGCATTCAAGACAGCGGGCCCGGCATGACGCGCGAGCAACTGCAGGGCGCGTTCAAGCCATTGCATACCACCAAAGCGAATGGCATCGGCATCGGCCTGCCGCTCGCGCGGCGCGTCATCCTGCGCTTCGGCGGCTCCATCGCGCTTGCCAGCACACCTGGCGGAGGCACGACGATCGACGTGCTTCTGCCGACTGCCTAGCGAGCGGCATGGCCTATGCCGTTCTCATGGTCGAAGACGAAGCGACGCTCGCACGCAACGTCAAGACTTACCTGCAGCGCAACGGCTACGAAGCCGAAACGGCGCCGAGCGCCGAAAAGGGCTTGAGGCTGCTCGACAGTTTCAAGCCCGATGCAGTGCTGCTCGACCTGCGCCTGCCGGGCATCGACGGACTCGCCGCGCTGGCGCGCTTCCGTGCGGCAGACCCGAAGCTGACGGTCATCATGCTGACCGGCCACGGCACGGTCGACACGGCGGTCGAGGCGATGAAAGCCGGCGCCTACGATTTCCTGACGAAGCCCGTATCACTGAGCAAGCTGACGCTGCTGCTCGAGAAAGCGCTGGGCGAGGAGCGGCGCGAGCAGGTGCTTTCCTACCATCAACGCCGTGCGGCGGCGCAGGCGGGGCTGGACACTCTGCTGGGCGAGTCCGAGCCGATGCTGCTGCTCAAGCGCAAGCTCGCGCAGGTGATCGACGCTGAGCGCCGCCTGACCGACGCCGATGCGCCAGCGGCGCTCATCACCGGCGAAACCGGCGTCGGCAAGGAAGTCGTCGCACGCGCCCTGCATTTCGCCGGACCGCGCGGTGACCAGCCCTTCGTCGAGATCAACTGCGCCTCGATTCCAGCGCAGCTGCTGGAATCCGAGCTCTTCGGGCACGAGCGCGGCGCGTTCACGGACGCGCGGGAACGCAAGCTCGGCCTCGTCGAGACCGCGGCGGGCGGCACGCTGTTCCTGGACGAAATCGGCGACATGGATCTCGCCCTGCAGGCCAAGCTGCTCAAGCTGCTCGAGGAGAAGTCGGTGCGCAGAGTGGGCAGCCTGCGCGACCAGAGAGTCGATGTGCGCATCATGGCGGCGACGCACCGGCAGCTCGAGGCGCTAGTGCAGGAACAACGTTTCCGCTCCGATCTCTACTTCCGGCTGCGCATCGTCGAGTTCGCCGTGCCGCCGCTGCGCGAGCGCGGCGGCGACATCCTGCTCCTCGCACGGCATTTCCTGGCCGTCCATAGCGCGCGCTATGCCAAGGCGGACCTGCGCCTGGCGCCCGGCGTCGGGCGGCTCCTTGCCGCGCACCACTGGCCGGGCAACGTGCGCGAGCTGCGCAACGCAGTGGAGCAGGCGGTGCTTCTCGCGCGCGGCGAAGTCATCGAAGTCGATCAGCTCAATCTGTCTTCGCTGCTCGC
>WNFD01004398.1_pt1 | contig 14149 bp, 12 predicted proteins | sample 5400491 | NCBI WGS metagenome assembly WNFD01 (sample SAMN13153343, study PRJNA577476) | soil metagenome | isolation source: 120 cm saprolite under Douglas fir tree site 2 hole 2 replicate 2 | place: USA:California | collected 2015-04-18
GGCACCGCGACCGAGATCGCCATGCAGCGCTCGCCGGCCGAGCCGTAGCCGGCGCCGATCAGCGCATCGACGGTCTGGTCCATGTCGGCGTCCGGCATGACGATGGCGTGGTTCTTGGCGCCGCCAAAACATTGCGCACGCTTGCCGGTGGCGGCGGCGCGCTCATAGATATATTGCGCGATCGGCGAGGAGCCGACGAAGCCGACGGCGCGGATATCGGGATCGTCGAGGATGGCGTCGACGGCTTCCTTGTCGCCGTTGACGACGTTGAGAATGCCCGGCGGCAAGCCGGCTTCGATCATCAGCGCCGCCAACGCCATCGGCACCCCGGGATCGCGCTCCGACGGTTTCAGGACGAACGCGTTGCCGCAGGCGATCGCGGGCGCGAATTTCCACATCGGGATCATCGCCGGGAAATTGAACGGCGTGATGCCGGCGACGACGCCGAGCGGTTGGCGCATCGAATAGATGTCGATGCCGGGGCCGGCGCCTTCGGTGTATTCACCCTTCATCAGATGCGGAATGCCGCAAGCGAATTCGACCACCTCGAGGCCGCGCTGAATGTCGCCCTTGGCGTCGGGAACGGTCTTGCCATGCTCGCGGGCCAACAGATCGGCGAGCTTGTCGTAGTCGCGCTGCGCCAATTCGAGGAACTTCATCATCACGCGGGCGCGGCGCTGCGGATTGGTCGCGCCCCACTCCACTTGCGCCGCCTTGGCGTTCTCGACCGCGGCGCGCAGTTCGGCTTTCGAGGCCAGCGCCACCTGGGCCTGGACGTCGCCGGTCATCGGCTCAAATACGTCCGCGAACCTGCCCGAAGTGCCCTTGACCTCGCGGCCACCGATAAAATGTCCGATTGTGCGCATATCTTCCTCCAAGGGACCGATTTTGGCGGCATCTTGCAGTCTTTGCGGCGTTTGGAAAGGGTTTCCACGCGCAGAGCATTTGCGAAAATGCGGGCTCGGCCACGTTTTCGAGAGCTTGCGACCAACGTCGAATGCGACCGTCGCAAAAACCCTATCAGGGCCGCGCCGAGGTAGCGGCTTTTTTGGGGCGGGATTTCATCGCCCCCGATTTCGGCGCTGCCGTACGACCAAGCAGGGCCTCACGACCGGCGCCGAGGATCTCGTCGGAAAAGTCGCCATTGCCAGCGACACGGGCCAATACCAGCGTTCCCATCATGGTCGCAATCACAGCCATCGCCTGTTTGCGCGCGGCCTTGCGCGGCAGTTCCGGAATCTGCGCGGCAAGCATGTCGATCATCTGCTCCAGCTTGGCTGCGAACGCCTTGCGGGTCTTCGGGCTCTCGCGGGCGATTTCCGCGCCCAGCGTCGGAACAGCGCAGCCATGACCGGGATCGTCGCGATGCAGCGGCGTCAGATACGTCCCCACGATCGTCGCCAGCCGCTTTTCCGGCGGCGTCTGCTCGGCCAGCTTGCGCCAACGCTCCGTCGACCGATCCATCGCATCGGCAAAAGCCTCGATCACCAGCGCTTCCCGCGAATCGAAGTGGGCGTAGAACCCGCCATGGGTGAGCCCGGCCTCCTTCATCAGGTCGGCGACGCCGACGCCGTGCGCGCCCTTCTCGCGAAGCCGCACCGAGGCTTTCTTCACGATCCGCGCGTGGGTCTCGAGCTTGTGTTCCTTCGAATAGCGCATCGGGGTCCCGTAAGATGTTTGCCCATAAGATGTTCAGAGTCATATAATAGCATCTGTCGCTTCCGAAAGATGCATTTTATTTCGTTCGCGCAGCCTCGCCCACCATCGAGAAGGTCGCGGTAACATGTACCGCAAGACTGCCGGCGCCGTCACGGACAAAACCTTCGGCATTGCCGGTCTGCCGACCGGGCTTGATCAGCTTTCCTTCAGCCGAATCCGCCTCGCAATGCGCGCGTCGTCGCAGCGGCGGGGGCATTTCACCCGCACTTGACAAGGCTGCGTTTTGCCCGGGAAGTGGCACGATCCGGCCCGGCGCACCCAACGAATGGCGAGTCAGTTCATGCACATGCTCAATCCCTATTGCGGCGTCGATCGCGATCCGCGCGGCGTCGTTCGCTTGACGATCTGCAACGCCGGCTCGCTCAATATCCTCGGATCGGCCGCCATCAACGGCGTCCGCGAAGGGTTGGAGGCGCTGGCGACGGAGCCGCAGACAAGGGTGCTGGTCATCGCCGGGCAAAGCGAGAAAAGCATGATCGGCGGCGCCGATATCAAGGAAATGGCGACGCTCGATCAGGCCTCCGCGGAAACATTCATTACCGGCTTGCGCGATCTCTGCGAGGCGGTGCGGGTGTTTCCCCAGCCTGTGATCGCGCGGATGCCCGGCTGGTGCCTCGGTGGCGGCCTTGAATTCGCCGCCGCCTGCGACTTCCGGATCGCCGCGCACGATGCCAGATTCGGCATGCCCGAGGTCAGGGTCGGCATTCCCAGCGTCATCCATGCGGCGCTGCTGCCGCGGCTGGTCGGCTGGGGCCGCGCCCGGTGGCTGGTCATGACCGCGGAGAATATCGATGCCGCCACGGCCCTTGCGTGGGGGCTGGTTGATGTGGTCGCGCCGGAAGGCGGCCTCGATGCCGCGGTCGAGCGCACCGCGGCGGCGCTGCTTGAATGCGGTCCGGAAGCCCTGCGCGCGCAAAAAGCCCTGCTCCGGCAGTGGGAGGAACTGCCGCTAAAGCAATCCGTCGATCTCAGCATCGGCGTATTCGGGCAATCGTTCCTGACCGGCGAGCCGCAGCGGCTGATGCAGGCTTTTGTCGATCGCAAGCGGTAGAAGAAGCGGTAGCGGGTAGAAGAAGCCGTCATGGCCCGCGAAGGCGGGCATCCAGTAAACACTGAGCATGGTGTTTACTGGATCATCCGCTTTCGCGGATGATGACGATTTTATCCTATTGTACGGCAACGGCCTGAACCGGGCTGTCCACTTCACGCCGATTTTCCCCAAGGCCACCCGTTGCAAATCTCGCAGCGCATCATATGATAAGTATCATCCAAACGGCATCGCGCTGCGGGGCGCAAATTGGAGCATCCGCCATGGCCACAGCTTCCGATCCGGTCGTCATCGTTGCCGCCGCCCGCACGCCGCTTGGCAGGTTTATGGGCGATCTGTCGTCCTTCAGCGCCCATCAGCTCGGTTCCCACGTGATCGGCGCCGCCGTCGAGCGGGCAAAGTTATCGCCCGACCGGATCGAGGAAGTATTCATGGGCTGTGTCCTGCCGGCAGGTCAGGGGCAGGCTCCGGCGCGGCAGGCCGCGCGCGGCGCCAAATTGCCGGATGCGACCGGCGCCACCACCATCAACAAGGTCTGCGGCTCCGGCATGAAGGCCACGATGCTGGCGCATGACATCATCAATGCCGGCTCCGCCGGGATCGTCGTCTCCGGCGGCATGGAGAGCATGAGCAACGCGCCCTATCTGCTGGCCAAGGCGCGCGGCGGCTACCGCGCCGGTCATGATCGCATCATCGACCACATGTTCATGGACGGCCTCGAAGACGCCTATGAGACCGGCCGCTCGATGGGAGATTTCGGCGAAGCCACCGCCGAGGCCTACCAGTTCACCCGTGCCGACCAGGACGCCTACGCGATGGAGACACTGACGCGCGCACGCAAGGCGGTGGAAGGCGGCGCGTTCAAGGCCGAAATCGTGCCGATCACCGTCGTCGAGAAGACGGGACCTCGCGCGATCGCCAATGACGAGCATCCGCTGAAGGTGGATCCCGCCAAGATCCCCGGACTGAAGCCGGCGTTCCGAGCCAACGGCACGATCACGCCAGCGGCCTCCTCGGCCAATGCCGACGGCGCCGCAGCGCTGATCCTCACCAAACGATCGCTCGCCGATCGCGATGGCCTGCCTTCTCTGGCCGTGATCAAGGGCCACGCCACCCACAGCCAGGAACCGCAATGGTTCACCACCGCGCCGATCCCGGCGATCCGCAAGCTGCTCGACAAGGTCGGCTGGAGCGTCGGCGACGTCGATCTGTTCGAGATCAACGAGGCGTTCGCGGTGGTGGCGATGGCGGCGCAGCGCGATCTCGGCATTGTCAGCGACAAGCTCAACATCAATGGCGGCGCCTGCGCGCTTGGACACCCCATCGGCGCCACCGGAGCCCGCCTGATCGTCACGCTGCTGCATGCGCTGGAAGCGCAGAACCTGAAACGCGGCGTCGCCGCCCTCTGCATCGGCGGCGGTGAAGCCACCGCCATCGCCATCGAGCGCATCGTTCGCTAATGCCAGTCGACGCCCCGCGCATCGGCGGCGTTTGCGGCGAAAACACTTCTCACCCGGTATAGCTCTGTCGCAAATTGGATAGCGGACAGGATCCGGCCGACCTAGCTTTCGCTGGCGACGCCATCGCTATCGAACGAATCGTTCATTGGCGCTCACACGCAGGAAATTTGAATTTCATGATCTCCAATTGGCTGTCAGCCGCCCTCGCCCGCCGCCACATCCATTACGGCTGGGTGATGGTCGGCGTGACGTTTCTCACCGCCCTGATCACCGCCGGTACGGTCGGCGCGCCCGGCGTTTTCATCGTACCGTTGCAAACCGAATTCGGCTGGACCACCGCGGAGATTTCCTCGGCGCTGTCGATTCGCTTCATCCTGTTCGGGTTGATGGCGCCGTTCGCGGCGGCATCGCTGAACCGCTACGGCCTGCGCAACGTGACGCTGTCGGCATTGCTGATCGTGGCCTCCGCGCTGGTGATGTCGCTGGCGATGACGAAAGTCTGGCAATTGATGTTGCTGTGGGGCGTCGTGGTCGGCATCGGCACCGGCATGACCGCGCTGGTGCTCGGCGCCACCGTTGCCGCGCGCTGGTTCACGGCACGGCGCGGATTGGTGGTCGGGATTCTCACCGCAAGCGTGGCTACCGGACAATTGGTATTCCTGCCGCTGCTGGCCAGCCTCACCGAACGGATGGGTTGGCGGATCGCGTTGGCGCTGATGTGCGTGATGCTCGGGATCGCGGCATCGGCGGTGCTGCTGGTGATGTGCGATCGTCCCAGCGATCTCGGGCTGCGGCCGTTCGGCGATGAAGGCACCGAGCCATTGCCGGCGCCGCCTCCCAACAACGCGCCGATCATGGCGGCGGCGCTGGGCACGCTGCGCGATGCCGCGAAAACGCGGGTGTTCTGGATTCTGTTCGCCACTTTCTTCATCTGCGGCGCCAGCACCAACGGTCTGGTTCAGGTTCACCTGATTCCGATGTGTCTTGATTTCGGCATTCCGCAGGTTCAGGCCGCAGGCCTGCTCGCCGCCATGGGCGTGTTCGATTTCGTCGGCACCATCATGTCGGGCTGGCTGTCGGACCGTTACGACAATCGCTGGCTGTTGTTCTGGTATTACGGCCTGCGCGGTCTTTCGCTGCTGTTCCTGCCGTTCACCGGTTTTTCGTTTTATGGCTTGTCGCTGTTCGCGATGTTCTATGGCCTCGACTGGATCGCAACGGTGCCGCCGACCGTACGCCTCACCGCGCAACGGTTCGGGCCGGAGCGCGCCAATCTGGTGTTCGGCTGGATCTTCGCCGGTCATCAAATGGGTGCCGCGACCGCGGCATTCGGCGCGGGACTGTCGCGGACCGTGCTCGCAAGCTATCTGCCGGCATTCTTCGCCGCCGGCGCGCTGTGCATCGTCGCGTCATTGATTACGCTGGCAATCTCGCGGCACCCGAAGCCTGTGGCGGCGTGAACACTCCTCATCCTTGCGTAACGGCTTCGCCGTTATCGCTGGAGGAGCGGCCACTTGGCCGCGTCTCAAAGGATGAGGGCGTGGTGGCTCATGGTTCGAGACGCGCGAAGACGCGCTCCTCACCATGAGGGACCGGTGATCACGGCCTGATGGTCATGCTGGTCGCGGGCCCGGGGGTGCGGATCGGCTCGGCGAGCCGCGCGAATTCGCACAGCAGCGAGCGCGTCTTGCGCGGATCGATGATCTCCTCGACCCAGAACCGTTCAGCCGAACGAAACGGCGAACGCAGTTTGTTGAGACGGTCCTCGATCTCCCCCAACTTGGCTTTGGGATCGTCGGCGGCGTCGATGTCGGCGCGATAGGCGGCCTCGATGCCGCCTTCCAGCGGCAGCGACCCCCAATAGGCCGACGGCCAGGCGTAGCGCATCGAGTACCGGTCGGCCGGCTGATGCACGACGCCGGCGACGCCGAAGGCGTTGCGCACGATGATGGTGCACCAGGGAACGGTGGTCTGGTTGACGGCGGCCATGGCGCGCACGCCGTGGCGGATGGTTGCCGCCTTCTCGGCATCGAGCCCGATCATGAAGCCCGGACAATCCATCAGATAGACCACCGGCAGATGAAAGGTCTCGGCGAAGTCGGCGTAGCGCACCACCTTCTGGCACGCGTCCGCCGTCCAGGAGCCGCCATAGTGAAAGGGGTCGCTGGCGAGCAGCAGCACGGCGCGCCCCTCCAGCCGGGCCAGACCCGCGATGATCGAGCGGCCGAAATTCGCCCCCATCTCGAAGAACGAGCCCTTGTCGACGACGGCGTCGATGATGGGACGCATCTTGTAGACCTGACGGCGGTTGCGCGGCACCGCCTTCATCAGCGAATCCTCCGCGCGCTCCGGATCATCGTCGCAGGCAAGCGTCGGCGGCAATTCATAGACCGATGACGGCAGATAAGAGAGGAACCGCCTGGCGCAGGCAAAGGCCTCTTCCTCGGTATCGACCGCATGATCGACACCGCCGGCGCGGGTCTGGATGTCGGCGCCGCCGAGTTCCTGCTTGGTGAGATCCTGACCAAGCCGCTTCACGACCGGCGGACCTGCGACAAACATCGCCGAGTTCTTGGTCATGATCGAATAATGGCTGGCCGCGAGCCTCGCCGCGCCCAGCCCCGCGACAGAGCCGAGGCCCAGGCCCACCACCGGCACCCGGGCCATGTTCGCCGTGGTGTACCAGTACGAGCGGGTGCCGCCGATGCCGCCTGGCAGATTGGCGGCTCCCTTGGTCTCGATGGTTTTCACCGAACCGCCGCCGCCGGAACCTTCGATGATGCGGATGATCGGCAAACGGAAATCGTGCGCCATCTCCTCGGCCATCAAGGGCTTGGTGGAGATCGAGGCGTCGGCGGAGCCGCCACGCACGGTGAAATCGTCGCCGACGACTACAACCGTCCGGCCATCGATCTTGCCGCGGCCGAACACGCAATTGGCAGGAGTTAGATTTTTGAGTTCGCCGCGCTCGTCATATTCGGCAGTACCGGAAACCGCGCCGACCTCGTGGAAGCTCTTTTCATCGACCAGCTTGTCGATCCGCTCGCGGACGGTGAGCCGGCCCTGGTCGCGCTGCCGCTTGACCTTGTCAACGCCTCCCATCTCCCGCGCGAACGCTTCGCGCCGGGCGAGGTCGTCGAGCTCCGGCTTCCAGTTCATTCTTGTCCTCCTTCTTGATGATCTTATTATTGTGCGCTGGTACCGGAAGCTGTTTCCCCTCCAGCCGGTTGCTGAAGATATCTCCGTCGGCGCCTTCAAGCATGCCGCCGACCGCGGCGCCCAGTTCCAAAAGCCGCGGTGCGACCTCCTTGTGCAGCCGTTTCTCATCATACATGGCGGACAGCAGGCCGATCGTGACGACAACGTAGGTTTGATATTGCGGCGACCAAAGCGGCACCGCGAGGCCGTTGATATGCGGGCTCCACAGGCCGCAGGCAACGACGTAGCCGTGTTCGCGCAAAAAGCGGCGGTTGGTCTCGATACGGGGCCGCAGCAGTTTGGCGCCTGCCGGACTTTCACGTTCCATCTCCGCCAGCAGGGCATTGCCGACATCCTCATCGAGCGCCGCCGTGTAGGCGTGGCCCGCGGCCGTGCTCGCCATGGCGATGCGACTGCCGGTGCTTTCATGCAGGCCGAGCGCGTTGGCCGCACGGGCAAACTCGAGATAGACGAGATGGAAACGATCCGGAATCACGAACCCGACCGTTCCCGGCAGTTGTTCGGCGACGTCCTGCAGCCGCAGCCGGATCAGGTTGCGCAACTGCAGCCCCTTCATCATCGAGGTGCTCATCGCCACCGCGCTCGGACCGATACGGTATTTCTGGTCGCGCGGCAGATAGACGAGCTGGCCCATCCGGGTCAGCGTATGGGTCAGGCGCGACACCGTCGATCGCGGCAGACCGCAGCGATTGGAAATTTCCAGGTTGCCGAGCCGCGCCTCATGGCCTTCGAAGCAGCGCAGTACATCGAACGCGCGCGACACCACCTGAATAACGTCTCCCTCACCTGCAAGATCGCTGGCGAGCATTCCCTGCTTGCTGAGCCGCTCCGAGCGTCGTCCCATGTGGTGCCCCGCCCTAATTCCGTCATGCGGAATAAAATTCCACTTGCAGATCAGGCTACCTCAGGCAATCTGCCGCCACAAGCCGAGGGCGCCCGCCCTTCCATTTGCGCGCATTTCGATATTTGCGCGTATTTCGATCGCCATACGCGCGGAGGCTGCCCCGGAGAACGGAATGCCAGACATCAAGATTGTGACCGAGGTCGCCGGGCGCGTCTGCGCGCTTCCTGTCGAGATCGGGGGAAGCGTCGGCGATGGCGAGGATATCGCATTCGTCGAAGCGATGAAGATGGAAATCCCGGTCGCGGCACCGGCGGCGGGGAAACTCAAATCAATTCTCGTCAGCCTCGATGATGTGGTTGCCGAAGGACAGGTCCTTGCCATCCTCGAAACCTGACGACCGGCCATCGGGCCGACACTGCCTCTGCGAGCCGATGCAACGCCGCGACAATCCGTCCCGCACAGCGATTACTCCACAGCAAATCATCCGAGCGTTGCCATCAAAGTCATGCGATGACATGATCCGCACGGTAAAAGAATACTTTCTACGGCGAAACGATTCGGAGAGAAACATGATCGGTCGACTGGCGGCGCTTGCGCCTGTTGCAGTTGCAAGTATCACCTTGCTGACATTGCCGGCGGCACGCGCCGAAGGGTTCAAACTGCCGCCGACCATGGCGTTCACCGCCTATGACACCGGCACCGCCGGCTTCAACATCTCGGTCGCCGTCGGCAAGATGATGAAGGACAAATACTCCACCGATGTCCGCGTCCTGCCGGCCGGCAACGATGTGGCGCGCCTGGCGCCGGTGCGCGCGGGCCGGGCCATGGTATCGGCGATGGGATCCGGCTCCTTCTTCGCGCAGGAAGGCGTGTTCGAATTCGGCGCCAGGGAATGGGGACCGCAGCCGCTGCAATTGATCCTGTCCTCCACCGATTGCAACGGACAATCGTTGGGCGTCGCACGCGATACCGGCATCACGGAAATCAAACAGCTGCAGGGAAAACGCGTCGGCTTCGTGGTCGGGTCTCCCGCTCTCAACCAGAATGCTCTCGCCGTCCTCGCATTCGCGGGCCTCACCCAGAAGGACGTCAAGATCGTCGAGTTCGCAAGCTATGGCGCGATGTGGAAGGGCATCGTCAACAACGATGCCGACGCCGGCTTCGCCACGACGATTACGGGGCCTGCGCGCGAATTGGAAAATTCGCCGCGCGGCATCATCTGGCCGCCACTGCCGCACAAGGACGAGGCCGGCTGGGCTCGTGTCCAGAAAGTAGGCGCGTTCTTCACCAAACTGGTCGCAACCTGCGGCGCCGCGATCTCGCCCGAAAAGCCGGTCGAAATGGGCAACTACCCCTATCCGAATTTCGTTACTTACGCTTCGAAATCGAATGACGAGATTTACGCCGTCACCAAGGCGATGATCGAAGGCTACGAGTCCTTCAAGGATGGCGCTCCGGGAGCAGTCGGTCTCGGCGTCAAGCGCCAGACCATGAGATGGGTGCTCCCCTTTCACCCGGGCTCCGTGAAAGCCCTCAAGGAAGCCGGCAACTGGAGTGACGCCGACCAGGCCCACAATGACGGCCTGATCAAGCGCCAGGGCGTTCTGGCCGCGGCCTGGGCCGACTACAGCAAGTCCAACCCACCAACGGATGACACCGCGTTCCTGTCGGGATGGATGGCGGCCCGCGCGGCAGCACTCGCAAAAGCCAACATGCCGAACGGCTTCGAGTAGCGGCATAACAACAATTGCGGGACAGATCTTCGACGAACCATGCGGGATAGATGATGTCAGCTTCCTTGTCCGATCCTTCGCCCGCACCCAAGAGAATCGAATTCGAAGATCCTCACGCCGGTATCGGCAATTTGCAGGAAGCCGAAGTCACCCGCGTGCGCATGCTGCGCGGGGGATGGCGCTGGGCGCTCGTCGTGGCGACGGCGGCCACGATCCTGCTCTGCATCAACCAGCAATTCTCATTGCGGTTCTTTATCGATTACACCCAGCTCAACACCGAATATTTCTATCTGCTGATCGCGCTGATGCTGCCGTTTACGTTCCTGATCTTTCCCGGCACCGAGACCGCTCCGCTCGACCGCATCCCCTGGTACGACATCATCCTGTTCGCGCTGACGTTTGGCGCAGCGATCTGGCTGATGCTCAACATCCGCAAGGCAGCACTGTCGGGCTGGGAATCCGATGGCGCCCCCAAGAACGTCATCGCAGCCGGCCTCGTGATGTGGTTCGTGTTGATGGAGGCGCTGCGGCGGACCGGCGGCTGGAGCCTGCTGCTGAGCGTGCTGCCGTTCACCGTCTATCCGCTGTTCGCGGAAGCCAGTTGGCTCGGACCCTTCAGGGGCTCGCAACTTACCCTTGAACAGGCCACCGCCTATCACGTGCTGTCGGGCGAGAGCCTGCTCGGCATACCGATCCAGGCGTTCGCCGACACCGTGATCGGCTTTCTGGTGTTCGGCACCGCGCTGATGATGACCGGCGCCGGCAAGTTCTTCATCAACATCGCATTCGCATTGTGCGGCACCTTTCGCGGCGGCGCTGCGAAGGTCTGCATCTTCGCCAGCGGCCTGCTCGGCATGATGTCCGGTTCGATCATCTCCAATGTCCTGACGGCCGGCACCATGACCATTCCCGTCATGAAGAAAAGCGGCTTCCGCGCCTCCTATGCCGGCGCGATCGAGGCCTGCGCCTCGACCGGCGCCGTGCTGGCGCCGCCGGTGATGGGCGCCACCGCATTCGTGATCGCGCAGTTCCTGAATGTCAGTTACGCCGATGTCGCCATCGCGGCGATCATTCCCGCCGTGCTGTATTATGTCGGCCTGTTCATGCAGGTGGATTCCTACGCCGCCCGGCACGGTCTCAAGGGTATCCCGCGCGCCGAATTGCCGAAGATCATGGATACCATCAAGGACGGCTGGTACTACGTCTTCGTCATCGCCTTGCTGATCGTCATGCTGCTGTATTTCAAGCGCGAGAGCCACGCGCCGTTCTATGCAACCGCGCTGCTTCTGGTTCTGAACCAGCTGTTCTCCAAGGAGACGCGCTGGACGCTGACGACGATCAACAAGTTCCTGGAAGTCAACGGCCGCACTTTTGTCGAACTGATCGGCATTCTCGCGGGCTGCGGGCTCCTGATCGGCGCGTTCTCGATGACAGGCGTGGTCTCCAGCCTCGCCAACGATCTGTTGCGAATTGCCGGCGATAATCCGTTCCTGCTGCTCGGGATGTGCGCTTTGACGAGCCTCATACTCGGTCTCGGGCTGACGACGACGGCCTGCTACATCTTCCTCGCCATTCTGGTGGCGCCGGCGCTCGAAAAACTCGGCCTCAACCGCATGGCCGTGCACATGTTCATCTTCTATTGGGGCATGTTGTCGTCGATCACGCCGCCGGTGGCGATCGCCTCTTTCGCCGCGGCCGGGATCGCCGGTTCGCCGGCGATGAAGACCGGCTGGGAATCGATGTGGGTCGGTAGCATCATCTACTTCATCCCGTTCTTCTTCGTGCTGAATCCAGCGCTGGTGCTGCAGGGCGACAGCCCCTACTTCGCCGGCCTTGGCCTGATGGCGCTGGCCGCTTTCGGCACCTTGTTCATCTGCGGCGGTATCCAGGGCTATCAGGCGTTCGTCGGTGACCTGCGTGGCGCCGGCGCTCTGGAATGGCCGCTGCGGGTATTGCTGGTCATTGGCGGCTTCGTGGTGGCGACGCCCGGCGGCGGCATCATGCCGCTCTCGCAGCTGCAGATCACCAGCCTCGGGCTGGCCATCCTGATCCCGACGGTTTTGATCGCGCTATTGCTGGTACGCCGGCAGGCCCTGGTGCCGGGCGAGTTGCGCTCGCCGTGATTGCGCGGCAAAACCGGAGGCGATGAAACCATCGCCATCCGCATCCCCCGCCAGCGCCGCGGCCTGGGCCGCCTCGAAACCGCCCTTGCTGCGGTTCCTCGACCGTTGCCACGAGGATTTTTCCAACGAGACCGGCGGCGCCGTCGCTGACTATATCCCTGAACTCGGCAAGGCCGATCCCGATCGTTTCGGCATCAGCCTCGCCACCATCGACGGCCACGTCTACGAGGTCGGCGATACCCGGATTCCCTTCACGATCCAGTCGATGTCCAAGCCGTTCGTGTTCGCGCTGGCGCTGGATACGCTGGGCGCGGCACGGGTCGAAAGCGCGATCGGTGTCGAACCGTCGGGGGACCCCTTCAATTCGATCCGGCTGAATGCCGACAACCATCCCTTCAATCCGATGGTCAACGCCGGCGCCATCGCCTGCTCCAGCCTGATCCACGAGGCCAAGGGCGACGGCGCCTTCGAATATATCCGTCAGGCGCTCGGCCGGTTTGCCGGGCGCGAGGCATTGATGAGGCCGTATATACCTCCGAAAGCGCGACCGGCGACCGCAACCGCGCGATCGGCTATCTCCTGCGCAACTCCTCCGTCATCAAGGATGACGTCGGCGCGGTGCTGGAGGTCTATTTCCGGCAATGCTCGGTTCTGGTGACGGCGCGCGATATCGCTGTCATGGCCGCGACGCTGGCCAATCGCGGCACCAATCCCGTGACCGGCGAACATGTCATGACCCCCTACGCCATCTCGCGGACGCTTTCGGTGATGACCTCTTCCGGCATGTACGACTACGCCGGCGAATGGATCTATCGCGTCGGCATCCCGGCCAAGAGCGGCGTCGGCGGCGGCATTCTGGCGGCGCTGCCGGCACGGCTGGGCCTTGGCAGTTACTCTCCCCGTCTCGACAAACACGGCAACAGCGTGCGCGGCATCAAGGTCTGCGAGACGCTGTCATCGCATTACGATCTGCACATGCTCAACCGCAGCGACGACGCGCGCAACAGCATCATCGCCGACTACGACATCGGAAAAAGCCCGTCGCGGCGCAGCCGCCGGCCGCATGAGCGGAAAATCCTCGCCGCGCATCGCCAGGCTGTCCGCATCATCGAGCTGGTGGGCACGCTGACATTTTCCGGTATCGATTACGTTTCGCGTCAGCTCGCGGCCAAGCCGCGCCCGCAATTCGTCATTTTCGACCTGCACCGGGTCGCGGCGATGACGCGGGCCGGCGCGCGCCTGCTCGCCGAGGAATTCCGTGAACTGGCACGGCTCCATGTCACAGTGATCCTGTCCGGCATCAAGCGTTCCTCGGCGGACTGGAAAATGATCAAGGAATGGGCCGGCGGCATCTCGAACTTGCGCGACTTCTACCTGCTCGACGCCGCCATCGAATGGGCGGAGGACCAGGTGGTCTATCGCCACGGCGGCGCGATCGATTTCCATGAGATCACCGAATTATCCGAACAGCCGCTGCTGGCGGGACTGACGTCGGAGGAACTTGCAGGTCTCGCCGCGCTGGGCGCGATCCGAAGCTATCGGCCTGGGGAAAAGATCGTCGCCGCCGGCGAGCCGGCGGTGTCGCTGTTCTTCCTCAAGAGCGGGGTCGTCCATGTCACCCTGCCTGACGGCGTCCGGCTTGCGACGCTGGCCGCGGGAATGGCGTTCGGAGAGATGGCGCTATTGGAAACCCACCGTTCCGCCGATGTGCTGGCCGATCTGTCCGCGACCGCCCTCGAGGTGCCGCTGCGCGCGTTTGAGCGTTTTCGCGATCAGCATCCGCGGACCGGCGAGCGGATCATGCGCAACCTCGCGCAGCTGCTCGCCGACCGCCTGATCGTGGCCAACACCAAGGTGGATTTGCTGACGACGAAGTAGTGTGGTGAATCCAAAAGATCGTCGCCAGCTTTGTCTTCGCCAGCACCCGAAAAAGCGAATATCATCTGCGGCGAGCGGCGCGGCGCCTTATGCTCACATCCAGGCGTGCGCACCATTACGTTCAA
>WNFD01004401.1_pt1 | contig 14142 bp, 12 predicted proteins | sample 5400491 | NCBI WGS metagenome assembly WNFD01 (sample SAMN13153343, study PRJNA577476) | soil metagenome | isolation source: 120 cm saprolite under Douglas fir tree site 2 hole 2 replicate 2 | place: USA:California | collected 2015-04-18
TGCTCAGGTGGAGCCCGGCGCCGCAGCATCAGCCGCCCGCGAGTTCACCGTCGAGGTCGATGGTGAGTCGTATCACGTTCGGATCCTTGGCGACGGGGCCACACCGGGCCCGGCGGCGCCGCCTGCCGCCGCGTCGGGCCCGACACCGGCGCAGCGTGCCGGTGGCGATGGGGCGATCCAGGCGCCGATGCAGGGGATGGTCGTCAAGGTCAAGGTCGCACGGGGCGACACCGTCCGCCTCGGAGACGTCGTCGTGGTGCTGGAGGCGATGAAGATGCAGAACGACATCGTCGCGACCGTCGGCGGGACGGTGCGCGAAGTGTTCGCCAAAGAGGGAGCCATCGTCGGTCCCAACGACGTGTTGATGACGATTGGCTAGCGTCACCAAGGTTCTGGTCGCGAACCGCGGCGAGATCGCCCTCCGCGTGATGCGGACCTGCCGCGAGATGGGCATCCCGACAGTCGCGGTCTATGCCGAACCGGATGCGCGCGCCCCGCACACGTTTTTCGCCGACGAGCGTGTCGCTCTCAGCGGCGCCACGCCGCGACAGGGCTATCTCGACATCGAGCAGTTGGTGCGAGTGGCCAAAGAGCGTGGCGCGGATGCCATTCATCCCGGCTACGGCTTTCTGTCAGAGAACCCGGCGTTCGCCGAGGCGTGCCTGAAGAACGGGCTGACCTTCATCGGTCCGACGGCTCCCAGCATGCGGGCCATGGGCGACAAAGTCGAGGCCCGCCGGCGAATGATCGAGGCCGGCGTCCCCGTCGTGCCCGGAACGGCCGCACTCGCCGATGATGCCGCCGCCGTTCGAGAAGCGCAACGGATCGGCTACCCGGTGATGGTCAAGGCCGCCGCCGGCGGGGGCGGCATCGGCATGCGGGTCGCCATGGGGCCCGGCGAGCTCCCGGCTGCCTTTCAAGCTTGCCGCCGCGCGGCTCAGAGTTCGTTCGGCAGCCCGGACGTCTACCTGGAGCGATACCTGCAGCACCCGCGGCACATCGAGATGCAGATCCTGGCCGATGATCACGGTACGACCCTTGCGCTCGGTGAGCGCGACTGCTCGATCCAGCGGCGGCATCAGAAGCTCCTGGAGGAGGCGCCGGCGGTTGGCCTGACCGAGGCGCGGCGGCAGGCCATGGCGCAGTCCGCCGTCAAAGCCGCGGCAGCGGTGAACTATCGCAACGCCGGGACGATTGAGTTCATCGTGTCTGGTGAGGACTTCTATTTTCTCGAGATGAACACCCGGCTCCAGGTCGAGCACCCGATCACGGAGTCGGTCCTCGGCATCGACCTCGTCCGGGAGCAAATCCGCATCGCCCGCGGCGAGCGGCTTGCGGCGGACGGCTACGGCCCACCCCGTGGGCACGCGATCGAGTTCCGGATCAACGCGGAGGACCCGCTGCGCAATTTCCTGCCGACGCCCCGGCGTGTCCGCCGCTACGCGCCCTCGACAGGGCCGGGTGTGCGCGTCGACAGCGGGATCCGTCCGCACCAGGAGGTCTCGCCGCACTTCGACTCGTTGCTGCTGAAGCTGATCGTCTGGGCCGACTCTCGAGAGTCGGCGATCGGCCGAGGGCGGCGGGCGCTGCAGGAATTCGTCCTGACCGGACCGAAGACGACGATCCCATTCCACCGCGCGCTCTTGGAGGAGCCGGACTTCGTCGGTGGTCGGATCTCGACCAGCTTCATCCAGGATCACCCGAGCCTCGTGGAGAAGACGAAGGCGTTCGACCAGGAGGTCTCGCCCTTCGACTCGCTCTATGGCGCGGGCGAGGTCGCGGCCGCGATCGCTGCGGGGGTCGTCGTCAGCGGCGAGAATTAGCGGCCGATGACCAGTGGGGCGTCGTATTCCTGCGCCAGCGCATTCCCGTTGATGTCGGTCACGCTGGTCGTCACCACCAGTTGATAGGTCCCCGGCCGCAGCTTGACGGCGATCGTGGCCAGGTGGTTGTCGGCGTCGAAGCTCACATGGGCATCGATAACCTTTCCGTCGGCATCCCTGACCTGGATGGTGTCGCTCGAGACCGTCTCTGGTTTGAGGTCGGCATCGAAGTGCACACGCACCTGCTGTCCGGGCGGGGTTTGGACGACCTCGACCGAGACAACCGTTGGCCCATGGCCCAGCAGCATCGCCGGCGAGGCGCTCACCGCGTCGATCAGGTAGCGGTGGGCTTGTAGCGCGAGCGAAAACTGCTGGCCTAGCGCAACCAGCGTCAATTGCTCTTCGAAGAAGCTCGTGTCAACGCCGTTCTTGCCGCTAAAGATCCGAACCCCCACCAGGAAGGCGTTGGGTTTGGAACCACTCGGCTGGACCGTCACGGGATAGTACCGGCTGAAGTGGCTACCGGCCGGGCCAAGGAGCGATGAGGCCCCGGCCTGGTACGCGGCGAGGCCCGCGTCGTCAAGCTCGGCCTGCGCGGCGGCGCCGTCGCCGTTGATCCGAGCCAGCATGAACTTGGCGACCTCGGCCACGGCCTGGTTGGCCGCCGAGTCGGCGGCCGACGGGGTTGCGGTCGCCGTCCAGAAGGCCCGCCCGCCTGCCTCATCCCGCCGTGTGAAGAGCACGAGGTCACCGCTCGGCGACCACTGCGGCGACGCGTATTCGGTTGATGGCGGGCCGAAGGCCGTGGGGTTACTCCCGTCGCGGTTGAGCAGAAGCAGGCTTGGACCTACTCCGTTGCCGTTGCTGGCTGAGGTCGCCAGGAGCACTGAGGTCGCATCGGGACCCCAGCTCAGGTCCGACCAGCTCTGACCGACCGGACTGGTTGCGACCTTCTGGAAGGATTGGCCATCGCCCACGTACAGATCGGTGCTCGCGCTCCGCGGGACGAGGAACGCAAGGTCGCCCCTGGAGGACCAGGCGAAGCCGGAGGCTCCTGTGGTCAGCGACGTCGTCGACCCGGTGGTTCGCAGGTCGAGAACGACTGACCCATCGGTCCCCTCGACCGCCAACCGCGGACTCGTTGGCGACGCCGCGAGACGGCCTTGCTGGACGCTGAGGGTGATGCCGCTGGCCTGCGTTCCGTGCAGGTCGACGACGTGAAGCCGACCCTGATCGACGTACGCGATCCGATCCTGACCGATCCAGACCGGAGCCCGGTCGGGGACTCCGCCGAGAGTGACGAGGTTGGCCTGCAAGACGCCTTGCAGGTCCCAGACCCCGAGATTCGCCTGGTTGCCGGGCGCAATCTGCCAGGCAGCGATCAGCCCGCCCGACGGGGCGGCGGCCGGCAAGCTGCCGCCTGGGACGAGGATGCGGATCGGCGTCCCGAGCGAGCTCATCAGCCAGACGTCGGTCGTTGCCTTGGGTGCTGGTGGCCCTGCCGGAGTCGGGCTCGGCGTGGCGGAGGCCGACGGGCTGGGCGAGCCTGGGCCGCGTTGGCCGGCGGGGCGGGTAGCCAGGATCTGGCCGGCGGGCGTCCAGGTGGCACTGAGAATGGTGCCTGAATCGGCCAGCCGGCTGTCGTAGCCGTAGCTCACATTCGTGCTTTTGTACGATGGCGGAACGATCGGTGTGACTGGCGGCCGGACGGTCGTGAAGTGGACGACGACGGGGGACGGAGCCGGTGCCGGTGTCTGTCGAACCAGCGGGTTCGGCTGGGGCGTGGGTGTGGGCGTGGCCAGCGGCTTGAAGGTGACGGAGTAGGAGGTATTGGGGGCGAGCGGGTGGTCCGGGATGATCACGAGGTTCTGCCCGACCCACTGCTTGGTCACCGAAGTGGCCGGCTCGATTACGACCGATTCCGCCACGGCGGTCTTGTCGACCGGCCCGGTGAAGGGGATCACGATCGGCTCGCCGGTGCCCACGTTCGTCTTGTTTTTGAATGCGGCGCAGTCGCAAGCGACTGCGGGCCCCCCGGTCTGGCCGTGGAGGTAGATCTCGACGCCGACCACTACCAGGAAGCCTGCCGCGACCGCCGCCATCGCCGGCGCGAGTGTCTTCAGCGACAGGGTGAAGGGGAGCCACGACCGGGAAGCGCGAGCCGGGAGGGTGCGTCGGGCTTCCGTCATCAGCTTGGCGCGCAGGTAGTTGTGGAAGTGCGGATCCAAGGGCGGCGCAGCGGGTCGCGACGTCTTGAGGAGATCCACCACCGCGCGATCGGCGGGGTCGCCAAACATCCCTTCGAGTTCGGGATCGTTCATCATGTCAGTTCCGCCTCGAGCTGAGGCAACTCTTTACGCAGTCGCTCGACACCCCGGTGTAGAAGGAGCTTGACCGCCCCCGAGCTCTTTCCGAGGATGTGCGCGATCTCATCGATCTTGCGATCCTCGCTGAACTTGAGCACCATCGCCGCCCGCTGCTGGCGTGGCAGCTGGTCGATCGCCGCCCAGATGCGACGGCTTCGATCGCGCCGGACGACCTCGTCGACTACGGCTGGAGCGGTGCTCGGCAGGCTGGCGCCTTCCTCGAGGTCCACCTCACCGTGCAGTCCGCGGTAATGGTCGGCGACCGCGTTCAGGGTGATCTGGTAGAGCCATGAAGAGAAGGGATGGCCCGAGTAGGTGTATCGCGTGATATTTCGAAGCGCTTTGAAAAACACCTCCGATGTCACATCCTCGGCCAGGGATTGGTCTCGAACTCTCGAATACGCAAATCGATAAATCTGCGGGAAGTACCGGTCGTACAAGACCCCGAACGCGTCCGGGTCTTGCTTTGCTCGCTCGACGAGTTCCCGCTCTTCAAATCCGTCCGGCATCAGGGCACCCCACTGGGCGCCCGCTGCAGACTGAACGGGTGGCGCCCCCACTTGGTTACGTGTCCGGCCAATTTACCAGCAACTCCCCGTACATGAAAAGTCGCGGGCGGCAAGAGAGGTTACGGAGCCATTACGGCGGCTATAATCAGCCCGTCACCGACGGCACGCCACCCACAAGGAGACCAGCCGCCGATTGATCTCTCGATACGCCCATCCGGAGATGAGCGAGATCTTCTCCCCAAAGCAGCGCTACGAGTTGTGGCTGCGGATCGAGCTCATCGTTTCTGAGGGGTGGGCCGAGATCGGGGAGATCCCGCGGTCGGCGCTCGACCGCCTCCGCCAGGCCCGCGTCGACCCCGATCACATCGCCCGGCTGGAGGAGCGGCTGGGGCACGACGTGGTCGCCTTCTTGGACTCACTCGCCGAACCGCTGGGCGACGATGCCCGCTACCTGCACCGTGGCCTGACCTCGTCCGACGTGCTCGACACGGCACTAGCCCTCCAGCTCGTCGCCGCGGCGGACATCCTTCTTAAGGATGTCGACCGCCTGTCGTCGGTGATCCGGCGGCGCGCGATCGAGGAGCGCGAGACCCTGATGGCCGGCCGGACTCACGGCATCCATGCCGAGCCGATCAGCTTCGGGTTCGTCCTGGCGGGCTGGCTGGACGAGCTCGACCGCGACCGCCAGCGGTTGGTCACGGCCCGCGAGGACATCCGGGTCGGCAAGCTCTCGGGGGCGGTGGGGACGCACGCGACCGTCGAGCCGCGGGTCGAGGAATCGTCGCTCAAAAAGCTGGGCCTGAAGGTGGCCCCGGTCACCACCCAGGTGATTGCCCGCGACCGCCACGCCGCCTACCTGACGACACTGGCCGTGCTGGCAGGCGGCCTGGAGAAGTTCGCTACCGATATCCGGCACTTGCAGCGCACGGAAGTCTCGGAGGTCCGCGAGCCGTTCGGCCAGGAGCAGAAGGGTTCCTCGGCGATGCCACACAAGCGCAACCCGATCCTGAGTGAGCGCATATGCGGCCTTGCCCGAGTGGTGCGGGGCTATGCGCAGACGTCGCTCGAGAACCAGGCGCTCTGGCACGAGCGCGACATCAGCCACTCGTCGGCCGAGCGCATCATCTTCCCTGATGCCTGCACCCTGCTCGATTACATGCTGCGACTCATGGCCGACATCATCGAGGGCCTGACGATCGACCGGGAGCGCATGCGGGCGAACCTCTACCGCAGCGGCGGCGTGGTGTTCTCCCAGCGCGTGCTGCTGGCGCTAGTGCAGAAGGGGATGTCGCGGCAAGACGCCTACCGCCTGGTGCAACGGACGGCCATCAGCGCGCTCGATGGCGGACCGGACTTCAAGACGGCGATCGGGCAGATCCCTGAGGTTGCGGAGCGGTTGAACGAGCGCGAGCTCGCCGAGCTTTTCGACCCGGCGTTCTACCTGCGCCACATGGACGTGACCTTCGAGCGCCTCGGCCTGGAGCCGGTTGCAGTGCGGACCTCATGAGCTCCGTCCTGACGACCTCCTTACCGCTTCCGCTGCACTCGCGCGGCAAGGTTCGCGACACCTACCGGCTGAGCGATCGCGAGCTCCTGATGGTGTCGACCGATCGGCTCTCGGCGTTCGACGTCGTTCTCCCTACGCCGATCCCCGAAAAGGGCCGGGTCTTGAACGAGCTCTCGTTGGTGTGGTTCAACGAGACCGGCGACCTGGTCCGCAATCACCTCTGTGAGGATCAATCGATCGATCCTGAGCTGATCGAGGCCATGCCGGACCTCGACCAGCGCAGCATGCGCGTCGTCATGGCGCAGCCCGTCATGTTCGAATGCGTGGTCCGTGGCTACCTCTCGGGATCCGGTTGGAAGGATTACCAGCGCACCGGAACCATCGCCGGTGAACCGCTGCCAGCCGGGCTGAGGGACAGTGATCGCTTGCCCGAGCCGATCTTCACGCCGGCGACCAAGGCGCTGTCCGGGCACGACGAGAACATCTCGCGCGCCGAGATGGCGAACCGTGCCGGCACCGAGCTGGCGCAGACGCTCGAACGGTTGAGCCTCGCGCTCTACCGCTTCGGTTCGGAGCGCGCGCTCGAGCGCGGGCTCATCCTGGCCGATACGAAGTTCGAGTTCGGGCTGCTCGACTCGAAGGTGATCCTGATTGACGAAGTCCTGACGCCCGATTCCTCGCGCTTCTGGGATCTCGACCAGTACCAGCCGGGCGGACCCCAACCTTCGTTCGATAAACAATATGTCCGCGATTACCTGGAGCAGATCGGCTGGAACAAGCACCCTCCTGCACCGCCACTTCCGCTTGAGGTCGTCGAAGGGACCAGCGCCCGCTATCTCGAGGCATTGCGGCGCCTCAATGTGCTGTCCGCTGCGGGGCGTCAATGACGTACCGAGCCGAGGTGTTCGTCACACTGAAGCCGGTTGTCAATGACCCCGCGGGCCTGACCATCAAGGGTGGTCTGCACGCGCTCGGCTTCGATTCCGTCACCGACGTGCGTGCAGGCAAGTACCTTGTGGTAACGCTCGAAGCCAAGGACGAGGACCAGGCTCGCTCGCGCGTCGAGGAGATGACGCGGCAGCTGCTCGCCAACGCGGTGATCGAGGATTACCGCATCGAGCTGCAGCCGGTCACCGAGCCTGCATCTCCCTCTGGGGCGGGCCCGTCGGCCCACGCGAGCGGCGCTTCAGTGCCAGGCGAGCGTTTGAGACGTTCGGGCCAGGGTGGGGGTTCTTGAGGACCGGCATTATCGTTTTCCCCGGCACCTGGAGTGACCGGGATTGTGGCCACGCGGTCGGCGACATCCTCGGCCAGCGGACCCGCTACGTGGACCATCGAGAAGAACGTCTCGATGATCTCGACCTCGTGATCCTGCCGGGTGGCTTTTCGTACGGCGATTACCTCCGATGCGGCGCGATCGCCCGCTTCGCCCCGGTGATGGAGGCGGTAATCGACTTCGCGAACCGCGGCGGACTGGTGCTCGGCATCTGCAATGGCTTCCAGATCCTGCAGGAGGCGCGCCTGCTGCCCGGAGCGCTACTGCGGAATGCATCCTGCGAGTTCCGTTGCGAGTGGGTCAACCTTCGGGTCGAGCAGAGCGAGTCCGCCTTCACGCTCGATTCCCGTCCAGGCCAGTTGCTTCGCATCCCGATCTCCCACGGCGAGGGGAATTTCTTCGCCGATCCCCAAACCCTTGAGGCGATCGAGCGCAACGGCCAGGTTGTCTTTCGCTACTGCGCCCAGGACGGACGGGTGACCGCGGAGTCCAACCCGAACGGATCGCTGAGCAACATCGCTGGCATCGCCAACGCCCGCGGCAACGTGGTCGGCATGATGCCGCATCCGGAGCGGGCCTGCGAGGACCTGCTCGGTGGGACCGATGGCCTTGCGGTCTTCCGTTCGGCGATCCACGCCGTGGCACGAGTGGCCGCCTGATGGCGATTGCCGTCAAGCGCGCCCAGCTCGAGGAAGTCGCGCTGAACGAAGACGAGTACCGCGCCATCGTCCGCGCGATCGGCCGCGATCCGAACGACCTCGAGCTCGGTATGTTCGGCGCTCTCTGGAGCGAGCATTGCTCTTACAAGACATCGAAGGCGCTGCTCCGCCAGCTGCCCACCGAAGGACCGGATGTCCTGCAGGGTCCGGGTGAGAACGCGGGGGCGGTCGATATCGGCGACGGCCTCGCCGTTGTGTTCAAGATCGAGTCGCACAACCACCCATCGGCGATCGAGCCCTACCAGGGGGCGGCCACCGGTGTGGGCGGCATCCTCCGCGACGTGTTCGCCATGGGCGCCCGACCGATTGCGATTCTCGATGCGCTGCGTTTTGGTCCGCTGGAGACAGGCCATAATCGCCACCTCTTCCACGGTGTGATTGCCGGAATCGGTGGCTACGGCAACTGCTTCGGGTGCCCCACGGTTGGCGGAGAGGTCCATTTCGACGCCGGCTACAGCGACAACCCGATCGTCAACGCAATGTGCGTCGGCCTGGTCGCGCACGACCGACTGCGCCGCGCCACCGCGGATCGGGCCGGTGACGTAGTGCTGCTGGTCGGCGCCGATACCGGACGTGACGGTATTCAGGGCGCGACCTTCGCCTCGGTAGAGATGGACGAGCGGTCCGCCGAACGGCGACCGGCGGTCCAGGTCGGCAACCCGTTCCTGGAGAAGCTGCTCTGCGAGGCGTGCCTGCAGCTCAATGAGCTCGACGGCGTCACCGCCATCCAGGACCTGGGTGCGGCCGGGCTGACCAGTGCCGCCAGCGAGCTCGCCCATCGGGGCCGTCGCGGCATCGATATCGCCATCGAGAAGATCAGTCGCCGGGAACAGGGCATGACGCCCTACGACGTGATGCTGTCCGAGTCGCAGGAGCGGATGCTTGTCGTGGTGCGACCCGGGGCCGAGGCGGCGGCACGCCAGGTCTTCGACCATTTTGAGCTCCACGCCGACCGGATCGGGACAGTGACAGGGACCGGAAGGATCCGGATTCGGGATCACGGCGTTTCGGTTGCCGATATCCCGCTCAAGGCGCTGGTAGACGGCGTCCCACCGCGGTCACCGGTCGCGTCGTTTCCCGACAAGCAACCTACAGTCGTGATGCCCGCGGTGGAGGAGCCCGAAGCGGTCCTACTCGACTTGATCGCGAGCCCGAATCTGCGTAGCCGGCGGCCGATCTATCGGACTTACGACCACCAGGTGCAGAACAACACCGTGTTCGGCCCCGGATTCGATGCGGCCTTGCTGCGAGTGCCCGGCACCAAGAAAGGACTGGCGTTGACGACGGACGGCAATCCCTGGTACGTCGCGCTCGACCCGTACGAAGGGACCAAGGCCGCCGTTGCCGAGGCGGCCCGCAACATCGTCTGCACCGGGGCCCGGCCGATCGCGGTAACGAACTGCCTCAACTTCGGCAACCCGGAGCGGCCGACCATCTTCGGCCAGTTGCAGGAGAGCATCCGTGGGCTCGCCGATGCCTGCCGCGCCCTCGAATTGCCGGTGGTGAGTGGCAACGTCAGCCTCTACAACGAGACGAGCGAACGGAACATCCCGCCGACCCCGGTCATCGGCATGGTCGGCCTGCTCGACGACCTCTCCCTCCGATGTCCTTCTGGATTCCAGGAGGATGGCGACCTCGTCTTCTTGCTGGGTGAGACGCGCGAGGAGCTCGCCGGAAGTGCGTATTTGCGGTTGCTGGGCGCCCCCGCGGAAGGCCGCCCCCCAGTGGTGAGTCTCGAGATGGAGCGTCGCCTGCATGCCGCGATGCTCGATTCCATCGGCCGCGGGGTGATACGCTGCGCGCACGATGTCTCCGACGGAGGCCTGCTGATCGCGCTGGCAGAAAGCGCCCTCTACGGTGGACGCGGGCTTCGTTGCCCGGGCATCGTGGGCTCGATCAGCCGCGAGGCGTTCTACTTCGGCGAGTCACAGGGGCGCGTGGTCGTCAGCGCCGCCCCGCGGCGCGTGCCCGAGCTGCAGAAGCTGATGGCGAACCACCACATCCCGCTCTACACCGTCGGCGTCGTCGGCGGCGAGGATTTCCAGGTGGGGTCGGACATCCGCGTTTCCCTCGATAGCTTGCGTCAGGCATGGGAGACGGCGTTTTGAACCGACGCCATCCGATGGCCGATGAACGGATGCACGAGGAGTGCGGGCTTTTCGGCATCGATGCACCGGGCGAAGACGTCGCGAACCTGACTTATTTCGGGCTCTACGCCCTCCAGCACCGCGGGCAGGAGAGCGCCGGAATCGCGACCAGTGACGGGCGCACGCTACGGATGCACAAGGACATGGGGCTGGTCGCGCAGGCGTTCGACCAGGAGGCCCTCGAGCGTTTGACCGGCCACCTGGCACTCGGCCACACGCGATACTCCACGACGGGATCGAACCGGCTGGAGAACGCGCAGCCGATCCTCGTCGAGCACCCCCAGTTGGGAACGATCGCGATCGCCCACAACGGCAACCTCACCAATACCCAGGCGCTGCGAGATGATCTCGAGCATCACGGTGTTCGCTTCAAAACCTCGAGCGACACGGAGGTGCTCGCCGAGCTGGTCGCGCACACCAGCGGCACCGACATCGTGTCCGTCCTGCGCCGCGCGTTGCCGCGGTTGCAGGGTGCCTATTGCCTCCTGTTCCTGACGACCGACGCGCTGGTCGGCGTTCGCGATCCGCTCGGAATCCGGCCGTTGTGTCTCGGTCGCCTGCCCGACGGCGGTGCCATCATCACCTCGGAGACCTGCGCGCTCGATACCGTGGGCGCCGAGTTTGTTCGTGAGATCGAACCGGGTGAGGCGGTCTTGCTCGGGCGTGGTGCGCCGATCGCGGAGCGAATAATGCCGTCGCCGCGCAAGGCGATGTGCATGTTCGAGTTCATCTATTTCGCGCGCCCGGACTCACACCTGGAGGGGCAGTCGCTCTACGAGGCCCGTCGCAACATGGGCCGCGAACTGGCGCGGGAGGCACCGGCCGAGGCCGACATCGTCATCTCCCTTCCGGATTCGGGCACCCCGGCCGCCGTGGGCTTCGCCGAGGCGAGCGGCATTCCTTACAGCGAGGGATTGATCAAGAGCCGCTACATCACCCGCACCTTTATCCAGCCCAACGAGCGGCTGCGGAACGTCGGCATCAAGCTGAAATTCAATCCGCTGCGCCAGATTCTCCAGGGAAAGCGCGTGGTGCTCGTCGACGACTCGATCGTGCGCGGTACCACCAGCCGGAAGATCGTGGAGGAATTGCGTCGGGCCGGGACGAAGACCGTCCATTTTCGGGTGAGCAGCCCGCCAATCCAGTGGCCCTGTTTCATGGGGATCGACATTGCCAGCCGCTCGGAGCTGATCGCATCCGGTCGGAGCGTGGAAGAGGTCGAGCACCTGATCGGAGCCGACTCCTTGAAGTACCTGAGCAAGGCCGGGCTCTTTCGCGCCGTAAAAAACGTCAGCGGCTTTTGCATGGCCTGCTTCGACGGCGATTACCCGGTGCCGGTACCGGTGCAGCTCGAGATGGACAAACTGGCGCTGGAGACGGTGGCCAGATGACGACCTACCGCGATTCGGGCGTCGACATCGATGCCGGCAATCGGACCGTTGAGCTGATCCGCCCGCTGGCCGCTGCCACCCAGGGCCCGCAGGTGCTTGCCGGCGTCGGTCCGTTTAGCGGGCTCTTTGCCCTGGACACTACGCGCTACCGGCAGCCGGTGCTGGTGGCCAGCACGGACGGTGTCGGCACCAAGGTCCTGCTGGCGATTGGCGCGGGTCGTCACGCCCAGATCGGTGCGGATCTCGTGAACCACTGTGTCAACGACGTCCTGACCGCGGGCGCTGAGCCCCTTTTCTTCCTCGACTATGTCGCGACCGGTGTTCTCGACCCCCCAGTCATCGCCGAGCTCGTCTCGGGGATGGCGGAGGCGTGCCGCCAGGTCAACTGTGCCCTGCTCGGCGGCGAAACCGCGGAGATGCCCGGCGTGTATCAGTCGACCACCTACGACATTGCGGGCTTCATGGTCGGTGTTTGCGAACGCGACAGGATCATCGATGGCACCGCGATTCGCGAAGGCGACGCGCTGCTGGCCTTGCCATCGACCGGCCTCCATACCAACGGCTACAGCCTGGCCCGGCGCGTGATCCCGCGGCAGGCGCTGAGCCAGACAATCCCCGGCAACGGGCGCACCGTGCTCGACGCGCTGCTCGCGCCGCACCGTGCCTATCTCGAGCCGGTGCGGCAGCTGCGAGAAGCGGTCGAAATCAAGGGGCTGGCCCACATCACCGGCGGCGGCGTGGTCGGCAACCTGCCGCGGATCCTCCCGATCGGCCTGGGCGCCGCATTCAGCGCGGCACCTGGCCGGAACCGGCCATCTTTTCCTACCTCGCGCCCTTTACCCCCGACGAGGAGATGTGGCGAACCTTCAACATGGGAATCGGGATGATCGTCGTGGTCGATGAGGCGAGCGCTGCGACCGCCCTGCGCCTGCTCGAGGGACAGATTTTCGTGGTCGGCGATATCGTGGCGTCCGAGCGGCGACGTGTCCAGATCCTAGAGTGAGCCGGCTTCGGGTTGGCGTCCTGGTTTCCGGCCGGGGCAGCAACCTGCAGGCGCTGATCGAGGCGGCGAAAGCCCCCATGTACCCGGCGCGCGTCGTGATGGTCTGCTCCAACCGGGACTGCGCCGCGCTCGAGCTGGCAAAGAAGGCGGGCATATCGCGCGAGGTCTTTCGGCTTTCCAACTTCGCCGACCGCAAGGCGCGCGACCTTGCCATGGCCCAGACGCTTCGAACGCACGACGTGGAATTGGTGGTGTGCGCCGGATACGACGCCATCCTGGAGCATGCTTTCACTCGCCAGTTCGAGGGCCGGATCGTCAACATCCATCCATCCCTGCTTCCCGATTTCGCAGGCACCATGGACGCGGTCGCCATGGCCCTGCAAAGCGGCGTCAAGGAAACCGGTTGCACCGTGCACCTTGTCACCGATGATGTGGACCAGGGTCCGATCCTCGCCCAGCGGCGTGTCGAGGTCCGCCCCGACGACACGGTCGAGAGTCTGCGCGAGCGGATCCAGGTGGAGGAGCACACCCTGCTGCCGGTGGTCGTCAAGCGCCTGGCCGGCCAACCGCTGCCGCTTGCGCTGTGAACGCGCTCCTCAGCGTCTCCGATAAGACCGGACTTACCGATTTCGCTCGCGGGCTCGACGGCCTCGGCATCACGATCTATGCGACCGGCGGCACCGAACGTGCGCTGCGCGAGGCCGGGATTCCGGTGCGCGCCCTGCAGGAACTCACCGGGTTCCCGGAGATGCTGGATGGACGGGTCAAGACCCTGCATCCGAACGTCCACGCCGGCATCCTGGCGCGCCGCGATGAACCGCGCCACCTCCAGGAAGTTGCCGATCGCGAGCTGAAGCTGATCGACCTGGTCGTCGTCAACCTGTACCCCTTCATCGAGACGGTCTCGGCTGGTGCCAGTCCGGCCGAGGCCATCGAATCGATCGACATCGGCGGAGTGACGTTGCTCCGTGCTGCCGCGAAGAACCACGATCATGTGCTGCCCGTGGTGCGACCCAGTGACTACGCGGTCGTCCTTCAGGCTCTCAAAGACCCACCCGGCATCCCTGCATCATTGCGACGACACCTCGCCGCGGTGGCGTTCGCCCATACCGCCGCTTACGATGCGGCCATCGGCGACCACCTTCGCGAGCCGCACATGCAGAAAACGCTTCCTGAGGACTTCACCCTTGGCGGCCGCAAGGACCGCGATCTCCGCTACGGCGAGAATCCGCACCAGTCGGCGGCGCTCTATCGAACCGTCGACGGCGGCGGGCTTGCGGGCGCAAAACAGTGGCAGGGACTCGACCTCTCCTACAACAACCTTCTCGATGCCCAGGCGGCCTGGTCGCTGGTTGGCGATTTCTCGACCATCGCGGTTGCCATCATCAAGCACGCCAACCC
>WNFD01019861.1_pt1 | contig 14141 bp, 13 predicted proteins | sample 5400491 | NCBI WGS metagenome assembly WNFD01 (sample SAMN13153343, study PRJNA577476) | soil metagenome | isolation source: 120 cm saprolite under Douglas fir tree site 2 hole 2 replicate 2 | place: USA:California | collected 2015-04-18
TTGTTGTGCCATCCTTCTCCGAAGGTGAGCAATGCCACCCAGAAGCTGTTTCGGGAGGTGTCTGCTGTCTGGTATCGACGCGAGCCCCACATATGGGTGGCGGAGTTGACTAGCCAGGTGGAGTGAAGATTCAAGACCGTGCGAAGAAAGATGCCCCAGAAGAGAAAGGGCCATCCGCCGAGGAGGAGAAGGATTCCGCCAAGAACGGTCATGGGGACCCAATGCCATCGGCTGAGCCAGACGTGAAATTTGTCTTTGCGAAGGTCGGGAACGTAGGGAAGGAGGACCGCAGAGTCGTTATGAATGCTCTGACCGGTCAGGATCCAACCCACATGGGACCATAGGCCGCCGTCCTGGGGAGAGTGCGGGTCGCCTTCTTTGTCCGTGTTCTGGTGGTGCATGCGATGGATGGCGACGAAGAAGATTGGGCCTCCCTCCAACGCGAGCGTGCCGCAAATGGTGAGGACATATTCGACCCATTTTGGCGTCTTGTAGCCTCGATGGGTTAGGAGGCGGTGGTATCCCATGCCGATGCCGAGGCCGCCGGCGACCCACCATAAGAACATGGCAACAAAGAACGCTTTCCAGGTGAAGAAGAAGAGAGCGGCGATCGCGCCGATGTGGAAGGCGACCATGAAGAAGCTCGTTACCCAAACGACTGGCTGCGTAAACGTTCTGTCGTGCCTTAGGCTCCGCATGGGAATGCCTTTCTCGCAACTGTTTTCCCGTGCGGTATAAGGCGAATGTGTTCGACGCGGTTTATTCGGCTTGTCGCGGTTTGCGGCGCGCTAGCGGGGACTTACATTAGTGTCCGTTGCCCGACAGAGGATTGCGACTAGCAAAAATGCTAACAACGGGGAAGAAATTATTGAGTTTTTCGAGTTTTTGCAGAACTGCCTGAGACGTGGTTTTCCTGTCGCTACATCTGAAGGCTCATGGGAGATTTTTGTGGCAGGGGAAGAAGAAAGCAATCGACAACAAGAACCACAGCGATGTGGGGTGCGAGACGGCGGAGGTAGAGAAGCGGATTTCTCCGCTGCGCCGTTCGCAAAAGCGCGAACGGCTTCGGTCGAAATGACGGTTCTGTGGTGGGACGAAAAAGAAAACAACAAAAAGCTAATGACGGTTCTGTGGTGGGACGGAAAAGGAACGACAAAAAGCCGATGACGGTTTTGTGGTGGGCGGAAAGAAACCGCGACAGCGAAACAACGCTAGGCTGCCTGGAGAATGCTGTTGAAGATGTTGTAGAGCGGGATGAAGAGTATGGAGATGAACCTGCCGCCGACGAGGAAGAGAATGAGGAGAGCGAACATGCCCATGCGGTCGTAGAGTTGAGCGGCCTTATACGGCAGGAAGTGGCGGAGAATGTGGCTGCCATCGAGCGGGGGCAGCGGAATGAGGTTGAAGACGAAGAGAAGCAGGTTGATGAAGATAACGAAGTAGAGAAAGAGCGCGATGGGGAAGAGCGCGGGAAGGCCTTCGGTGGCAACGCCGGGAATGTGCTGGGCGATGGCGACGGCCGTGGGTATGGTGGGGTCTCCGGCGGGGAGGATGTGCTTGATTACGATCAGCAGGATGAGGGCGATGGTGGCGGAGAGCAAGTTGCTGGCTGGGCCGGCGAGGGTGACGAGGATGTCGTCGCGCCGGTAGTTTTTGAAGTTGCGTCCGGTGACGGGCGTGGGTTTGGCCCAACCGATGAGGAAGCCGCCGTAGACCAGAGAGATGAGCGGGAAGAGGACGGAGCCGACGGGGTCGAGGTGCTTGAGAGGATTGAGGGTGACGCGGCCGAGCATCATGGCGGTGGGATCGCCGAGACGCATGGCGGTCCAGGCGTGGGCGCACTCGTGCACACTGAAGGCGAGGATTAAAACGACGATCTCGAAGAAGATGACGACTGCGTTCAGACTCATACGTACTCAAGTCTACTGATTTTTGCGTAAGGACATCGTAAAGATTGCCTATGGCTTGTTCGGCTTGCGAATTTTGACGTGGGCGGGAATGCCTACGGCGACGGTTCCCGGAGGAACGGGTTTGGTGGCTAGGCCGAGGGCTCCGAGCATGGCGTTTTCGCCGACGTTGGCTCCGGCGAGGACGGTGGCGTGGTAGGTGACGCGGGCGTGAGGGCCTAGCTCGGTGGGCTTGTTGGTGACGTCGGCCTGCAGGTTGATGTTGTGAGTGTGGGAGTAGACGTTGGCGTAGTCGGATACGCTGGTTCCCTCGTGGAGGATGATGCCGCCGCGGTCGTCGAGCATCACGTTCTTGTGGATGGTGCACCAGTCGCTGATGGTGAGGTTGTAGCCGTAGGTGAACTCGACGTTGTGGAAGATTTTGACGTGCTTGCCGAGGTGGCGGAAGATGTGGCGGCCGAGCATGCAGCGGAAGCGGAAGCCGAGCCAGTGGTTGAGCCCGACGGGAGAGCGGTCGAACATCTGCCAGAACCAGATGAGGGGCTTGCGGACTGCGTATTTTTCGGCGTCGACGTCGCCGTAGTACTCGGGTTCGAGGGTGACGTTGCGCGGGTCGAGGCTCTCGGTGAGGGTATGCATGGCGAGTTCGTGGTTGAGGGTCGCCTTGGCTGGACCGCCGTAGGGCCGGCCGAGGTAGAGCTGGACGAGCTCGTCGCGGACGATCTGGGAGCGGATATCGGGCTTGGTGTGGCGGGTGAATTCGTCGTTGAGACGGGCGAGCCAGCGGCGGTAGATGGCTTCGGCCTCGGCGGTGGGCTTGAGTTCGCGGTACTCGAGTACGGGCATTGGATTCCCTCTTTCAGAACAGCCTATTCTATGGCGAAGACGGCGTAGACGGTGGCGGATTTTTCGATTCGGCGGGGATTGATGGCGAGAGGCTCGGTTTTCGCCGCTGAGGCGGCCATGGCGCGCACAAGGGGAACAGGCGGCTGGGCCTGGGTTTCGTTGCTGGCGTAGAGGAGGGCGCCGAGCTTGACGCTGAGGCCCTTGGCCATTTCGGCGGCGACGGTGCGGGCGCGCTGGAGGGCCTTGCCGGCGGCTTCGGCCTGGGGGGCGTTCTCGTCTTTGAGGCTCCAGTCGATCTGGCCGGATTGGTTGGCTCCGGCTTTGACGGCGAGGTCGAGGATCTTTGCGGCGTCATCGGCGGGGGTGCGGACGGTCCAGCTTTGGACGACCTGGAACTTGCGCTGGGCCTTCTCTGCGGGGGTGAGCTTGTCGATCTGGTACTCCTGCACAGGGGAGACGTTCTGGTTTTCACTTTCGATCGCGTCGGAGGGGACGCCGGCGGCAGTGAGCGCCTTGACGATGGCATTCGAGACGTGCGAGCCGGTGGCGTAGGCGGCGTCGCTGTCCGGTCCGTAGGCGATGAAGCCGATGTGGACGGTGGCGGTGTCGGCCATGAGGATGACTTTGTCGGTGGCGGTGATGGCGATGGTGCGGTTGTCTTTGTTGACCTGGATGGTCTGGGCTATGGTCTGGGCTTGCGAAGGGGCGGTTACGAGGAGGGCGGCGGCAAGGGTGAGGGTGGCGGAGAGGTGGAGGATTTTCATCGGTCTTCTCCTTTTGAGTCGATGGAGTCGAGAAGAGCAGCAAGGGTTTGTTTGTGTTTCGGCCTGGCGGCCAGCTTCTGCTTGGGGTCGGGCAGGACGCGCTCCGGTGGCGGGGCGCCGAGGCGCGCCCGGGCATTAGCCTTCACGGCTTTGATCTTGGAGAAGACCTGCTTCTTTGGCTTGCTCATCGTTGTTCCTTTGGGGTTTTAGAGCCCCTGCGTGATTATGCATGACTCTTGCCTGCGAGGGGGGATGTGATGCAGGATTGCAGATGGGAGACGGCTGCTGGTTGGGCCGCCTACCAGCGAGGTGCGTATGGAAGAGCGGGACTTTTTTGATGAGAGGGCGGAGCAGCGGACGCATGTTATGACTTGTCCGCACTGTGGACAGCAGGGCGAGTATCAGATTGACTGGGTGGTGCGGCGAAAGAAGGCGCAGTTGCCGCGAGGGGCCGATGACCGCGACCGGGCTCGTTTTGCCAAGGCACAGAGCTACATGGTTCGCCGGGACGACCCGATGGGGTGCAAGAATGTACGGTGCAGGAAGCGCTTCGATGTCGTGGGGATCCAGTCGGTGGCGTTTATTTAGTTTGCGGAGCCGGCGAAGGGACGGTTTGTTTTGCTGTGGTCTTCGCGTTGTGGCGGAAGACTTCTTTCGGTAGTGTGTCAGTTTGTAAAACGCCGTTTTACGTGTACTGGGCTTCGATTTCGTGGAGCAGGCAAAAATGCAAATAGGAGTTGCGCTCTGGCGTCGATCCCGGCCCTGAAAATCAATGCCGTGCTTGTTCTTTAGCCTTATTCAGGATATCTACAAGAGCGGACTTGTCAAAGTACTTACCCTCTAACCACACTGCCTCAATCTTCGTTGTGTTTCTAATGTCAGCGAGGGGATCGGCACCCAGGAGAACAAGGTTGGCAATCTTGCCCGGTTCGACAGTTCCCACCTGCTTGTTTCTTGAGAGAAACTTGGCGGGGTTGATCGTTGCTGTCTGGAGCGCGGCTAACGGTGTAAGACCAGATTGGACCATTAACGCAAGCTCATCGTGCAGGCTGAATCCGGGAAAGCAATACGGACTCATCGCATCTGTCCCTGCCATGATTGGAACCCCAACCTTCTGCATCAAGCCTACGATTGACTCGCCGGCTACGAAGAAGGTGCGGTCGCGGTCATAAAAATGGCTGTTCGATCCCCTGACGTATGGCTGGACTCTCACCGTCCAATCATCTCTGCACTTACGGCAGATGTAAGCGAGTCTGGGATCGGAGGTCACCTTCGGATCATCCAGGTGACTCCATAGGCGCAGGACGTTAAGGATCGGCACTTGCCAGGTATTGTTTTGCCGAAACTGGGTCAACAAGGCAAAACATTTCGCCGGATCGATGGTGCTGTAGCCTTCGGCTTCGAGTGACAATTGATCGCGAAAGGGCCGCCCCCGGTCCATCTCTGCCATAAGGGCCTTCTGCTTGCTCGAGCAGGCCAGAGCCAATCCAGAAAGGCGATCGATCGAGCGTTGTCCCGCAGCGGAAGCTTCCTGCGCTGTAACAACATTAGGAAGATACCCTTCAAAGTCGATGTGCTGGAGCTTTGCCTCCCCAACCAAGGCGAAGTATGCATCGCGTGGGGCGTCGAAAATCGAAATGAAATCAGCGCCACCCGCCTTGATCTGATCGACCGCACGGCGTGCATCATCGGGCTTTGTAATTACGATAGCTCCGCGAAGAGAGGAAGGCGGGCTATCCACCATCGCGCTGGCAAGATAAATGTCGGGAGATGGAGTCTGCTTCGAGAGTTTCGTCCGCAAAGCGGCTGTGTCCCTTTCCCCGGCCATGATGCGCACTCCGGTTACGCCATTCGCGACATATAGGGGAAGCTCAGTCCCATCGTTTACATGTATATGCATGTCCCATAGGCCAGGAATAAGGTACTGTCCATGAGCATCAATTGCGTCGTGGAGGCCGTCTTCAGGACGGCTTGGAGCGATCGAAACTATTCGAGATCCTTCTATTCTGATCGGCTGTGAATCCTGCCCTCGCGCGATGGCAGGACACAGTAGTAGCAGCGTGAAGAACAGTTCCTTGGTGTGCCGTCTGCGCTTTCCTGCCAAATATTCCATCGATTGTCCTTATCGATCAGATTCTATAATCCACGACCGCCTACTCCCCGCAAAGTTGGGTTTTCGGAAACTGACTCACTACCCTTGTTTCGCGGTCGTGGCCTGTCCGGGGCCGACTGTGATTTAATACACAGAGTGCGACTGATGATGTCAGTTGTCTTTCGAACTAACGATACGCGGAGAACAGAGACGCAATGGCCAACACGCTGCTTCCCATCGAAGAACGCAACCTTACACCGGACCAGGTGGAACTGCTGGATAAGCGGAGGCGTCGCGGCCAGCTTTTTCTGGTGCTCTGCCTTCAAACCCTGATTGTGGGGACACTGGTGACCCTGTGGGCGGGTCAGGACTGGACGCTGTCGCCCGGCTGGACGAAACCGATGGTGTACTGGGACGCGATCATGTTTACGCTCTCGCTGGTGTTCGGCGTCTTGGGTGTGCGGCTGAAGCGTGGGAGCAACGAGTTCATCAGCTACTAAGGACTGAGGCAGCCGACCGAGTGCAGAAGCGAGTGGCGGGTTGGTGCGACCTCGCTCGAATGTAACCCTGCGGTCCTGCCGGTTGCGCTGATTGTTATCGGACTTGGAAGGTTAGCGGGGGAAGGTTGACGGTGGTGCGGGCGCTATGTGGTGTAAAACACATATGTTTTTGGCATCGGGGATGACTATACTGGAGTTCTTGCAGATCTGATTCGCTTTCCGAGCCTTCGCATCTATTCTGTTAAGAGATGAAGCAGATGGCTACGACGATGTCCTTATCCTCACTGATCATCGACGACGGAAACACGGCGGTGCTGGAGCCGGAGGGAGAGGTTCTGCAGACGCGGGGCAGGCTGCGGGATAAGTTCGGCCGGGCCATTACGGATCTGCGCGTCTCGGTGACCGACCGCTGCAACTATAAGTGTGTGTATTGCCGGACGGGCAACGAGGGCGCGCAATATACCGAGCTGCCCATCAACGACTACCTGCGGATGGTGCGGCTGTTTGTCTCGCTTGGGGTGGAGAAGGTTCGGCTGACCGGGGGGGAGCCGCTGCTGCGGTCGGGCCTGGTGGAGATGGTGCGCGAGCTGGCGGAGATGCGCACGGCTTATCTGCACGACGGGACCTTCGTTGGCGAGACGTTCGCTGGCGAGACGGGGCAGAAGGGTCTGCCGCTGGATATTGCGTTGACCACGAACGGACATCTGCTGGAGCGGCTGGCGCAGCCGTTGAAGGATGCGGGGTTGAACCGCGCGACCGTCAGCATGGATGCGGTGGATGCGGAGACATTTGCGGCGATTACGCGGGTTCCGCGGAGCTTCGACAAAGTGATGGCGGGAATACGCAAGGCGCAGGCGGTGGGGCTGGGTCCGGTGAAGGTGAACTGCGTACTGCTGCGCGGGTTCAATGATACGCAGATCGAACAATTTGCGGAGTTCTCGCGGCGCGAGGGCGTGATCGTTCGGTTTATCGAATGGATGCCGCTGGAGGAGGACCGCACCTGGAAGCGGGAGACCGTGATTTCGATGGACGAGATCGTCGAGCGATTGAATGCGTATCGCCCGCTGGTGGAACTGGCTCCGCATACGGCGAGCGAGACGGCGAAGCGGTTTACGTTTGACGATGGGGAAGATGCGGACCTGTCTGTTTTCGCAAAGCGACCATGACTTGTATGGCCAGATGGTACGGGGTGGAACTGATGCGGAGCTCGCAGCGTATATACGGAGGATCGTGATGCACAAAGAGGCGAGACATCACATCGGCGAACCGGGTTTTGAGAAGCCGTCGCGGAATATGGTGCACATCGGTGGTTAAGGTGCGCCTTGCGTCTCTGGTCGCAGTCGCAATTGAAACGCTTCTTGTATCGAAACCGTCTGGTATCTGATATGTTGCCGGTGTGAGGGACGCGATTGAAAGATAGACGGTCATTTGAGGTGATCGAAAGCCGCCAGATGGATCACCTTCGGGTGTTCCATGACGTAGCTCGCGCGTTGACTTCAAGTCTGGAATTAGAGGAGATTCTGGGCGCCATCATGGATAAGATGGCGCAGTTCTTCGGGCCTGAGCGCTGGTCGATGCTGATGGTCGATGACAAGGCCGGCGAACTGTACTACGCGATTGCGGTGGGCGAGAACACCGAGAGCCTGAAGGGGCTGCGGGTACCGATGGGGGAGGGAGTCGCAGGCTGGGTGGCCTCGACGGGCAATCCGCTGGTGGTGCCGGATGTGGCGCTCGATCCGCACTGGTCGGCGTTTGCGAATACCTGAAGATCAAATCGATTGCCTGCGTGCCGGTGCGGTCCGGGAACAAGACGCTGGGCGTGATCCAGTTGCTGAACAGCAAGCTGGATTTGTTGTCGGAGTATTCGATCTCGTTCCTGCGGATTCTGTGCGACTACGCGGCGATCGCGATTCAGAATGCGCGGTCGATGACGCTGATTCAGGAGCTGACGATCACCGACGACGTCACGGGACTCTTCAATGCCCGCCACCTGTACACCATGCTGGATGAGCAGGTGGCGCTGGGGCAGGTATTTAGTTTGATGTTCGTCGATCTGGACCGCTTCAAGTTGGTCAACGATACTCATGGACACCTGATTGGGAGCCGGCTGCTGGCGGAGATTGGCGGCCTGCTGAAGCGGTGCCTGGGGCCGAACAACGCGGCGTTCCGGTATGGCGGTGACGAATTTGTGGCGCTGCTGCCGGGGATGGGCAAGTCGGCGGCAAGCGGGACGACGATGGCACTGCGCGAGGACCTGCGGGCGGCCCGCTTTCTCGAGGGTGCGGGACTCTCGCTCAACGTGTCGGGAAGCTTCGGGCTGGCGACGTATCCGGAGGACGGGAATTCGGTTCCGACGATCCTGCGTGCGGCGGACACGATGATGTATGAGGCCAAAATTACGCGGGACAGCGTCGCCATCTCGGGCAGAGGCACGGTCTCAAAGTCCGCGAAGAGTGCATCCGACAGTGGTCCCCGGCAAGCGGTTCCTGGGCTGTTTCTCGAGCGCGACTCGTTGCCACGCGGCTGACGATTTTCTCTTTCAATTAGCGCTTTTTTCGCTTCGGAGGGCTTTATCCGGGGCCGTGGCGCTCGAGCGTTGTGCGGTGTCGGGGTTCCGGCTTGATGATGTCGCGGTTTTCGGGCGAAACGGGGTGGACGCCGAAGTCCCAGACGCCGAGGTTGACGGCTTTGTCGGAGATGACCTCCATGAGAGCGAACTCGCCGAAGTCGAGGGGTTCTTTGGGGGTGATTTTGAGCCAGTGCCCGCCGGGGAGGAGTTCGGTCGTGGTTTCGACGACGTCCTCCTGACGTTTCCCTGTGCCGAGCAATGGGATGCGGAAGCTGTCGATGACGCGGGCGCCTTTGCGGACGTCGGCGTGGACGACGACGTAACGGCTGGTGGGGGAGCCGCCGGCGGGGTCGTTCTGAATGCGGCTGGTGGCGCCGTGAGTGTCGACGGTGAGGGGGGCGCCGGCGGTGTTGCCTACGCTCTCGTCGCCGATGCGGATGTAGAGGACGGGGTCTTTGACGTGGAGTTGGACGGGTGAGGCCTCGCCTTTGAGCGTGACGATCGGGTGGGCGGCGGAGAGCGGGTTGACGGCGGCTTTCAAGAGATTGTGGCCGGTGTTGCGGTTGAGGTCGCTGTCGGTTTGGGCGAGGGGGACGAGCTCGGGGGTGCCACGGAAGGTGTCGAGGGCGAGAGTGCTGTCCTCTTCGGGGAGGCGGAGATCTTTGGCAACCTCGGGCGTGAGGGCGGCGCGGTCGGCCTCCTCTTTGAGGAGCTCGGGGTCGATGGCGGGCGGTTGCGGGTTGTTCGGGTCGATGGGGCCGGGTTGGGCGTGCTGTTTTTCCCAGCGGTGGGTGGCGTCGAGGTCGACGAGGGAGAGAGGGATTTCTTCTTCGGCGCCGCCACGCTCGGCGCTGACGTAGCGGACCAGATTGCCGACGATCTTGTAGCTCATGACGATTTGGTAGCTGCCGTCTTTGAGGATGAGGTGCGTGCGATGAGGGGTGGTGGCGTCGGGCTGGAGCGCAGTGGTGTGTTGCGAGTAGAGCGCTGAGACCGGGGCGAGCGCCAGCAGGAGCGTCGCGGCGAGAATCTTCGAGGTGTGGGGTCGGCGGCTCATGGAGGATCGACAGTGATGATCAACAGTTTAGACGCTTGAGTTCGATGTCGGAAAGGCGCGGCCACATTTGACCGATTCAAGACGACCTTAGGACAATCTGTGGAGGTCCCGTGTACCGTCGGTGCAAGATAGCTGGCGCGCACAAACCAGGTTGACGTAAATTCTGCAGGCCGATCCCGGGGGTTTGCCATGAGTGCTTCTTCGAAGACTCCAGCTGGGTGTATCAGCTTTCTTTGCTTGCTCCTGTTGGCTTCCTGCGGCGGAGGTTCCAGTCCTCCGGCAGCGGGCGACTTTACCCTGACCGCCACACCGGCCAGCATTTCGCTTGTGCCGGGCGGAGGGGGGCAGCAGATCAGCGTGAATGCCGTTCCAGCCAATGGCTTTACGGGGATGGTGAACGTCGCGATCGCGGGACTGCCCATCGGCGTGACAGCGCAGCCGGCAACGCTGAGTTTGACTCCGGGGACCGGGCAGACTGTCACGGTAACCGCTGGCGCAAGCGCCGCAGCCGGAAGCGCCATGGTGACCTTCACCGGAACCTCGGGTGCCCTGAGCCGTTCTGCGACGGTAGCGGCGACCATCGCTGCACCGCCGCCGGACTATACGCTGACTCTGTCGCCGGCATCGGTAACTATTGTTGCCGGTGCGGCGGGTGCTGCGGTAAGTGTCACGGCGACCGCGCTCAACTCGTTTACCGGCACGGTGACAGTTGCGATCGCGGGATTGCCGGCTGGCGTGGCCGCGAACCCGGCAACGTTGAGCCTGGCACCCGGAGTAGCGCAAAACACAACGCTGACGGCGGCGCTTAGCGCGACTGCAGCCACCTCGACGGTAACATTCACGGGAACCTCCGGCAGCATCTCTCATTCCGCGACCGTCGCTCTGACGGTACAGGCGGCGCCGATGACCAATGCGCTGGATGTGACCACCTATCACTACGACATCTCGCGGGACGGGCTCAACGCGAAAGAGACGATCCTGACTCAGGCCAACGTGAACTCGGTTCAGTTCGGCAAAATCGGCTTCGACACCGTCGACGGAAAGGTGGACGCCGAGCCGCTTTATCTTGGCAACGTGGCTATCGGCGGCCAATTGGGCGGCCAATTGCAGAACGTGCTGTATGTTGCCACTGAACATGACAGCGTTTATGCCTTCGATGCCGACAGCGGCGCTCAGATATGGAAGACTTCGATCCTTGGAACCGGCGAGACAACGAGCGACAACCACGGTTGCTCGCAGATCACACCCGAGATCGGGATCACTTCGACGCCGGTGATCGATCGCACGCAGGGGCCGAACGGAACGATTTTTGTTGTCGGCATGAGCAAGGATGCGAGTGGAAAATACCATCAGCGGCTGCATGCGCTCGATGTCACCACGGGTGCGGAGATCAGCGGCAGCCCGACGGAGATTGCGGCAACGTATCCAGGGACAGGGGACAATACGCAGAACGGCAATGTGGTCTTCGATCCGTTGCAGTATGCGGAGCGGGCGGCACTGCTGCTGCTGAATGGCAACATCTACACGGGATGGACGTCGCACTGCGACATAGGGCTCTATACCGGGTGGGTGATGGCGTATAGCGAGTCGACCCTGCAGCTGACGCAGTTGCTGAACCTGACGCCGAATGGCCAGGCGGGTTCGATCTGGATGAGCGGCGGCGGGATCGCAGCTGACAGCAATGGATTTATCTATTTTCTCGATGCGAATGGCACCTTCGACACAACTTTCGATGCAAGTGGTTTCCCCTCTAAAGGCGACTTCGGCAACGCGATGGTGAAGTTGTCGACCAATGGAAAGCTTGCGGTTGTCGACTACTTCGAGACCTTCAACACAAGCCAGGAGTCTGCAGCGGACGTTGATTTAGGATCGGGCGGCCCATTGTTGCTGCCCGACCAGACCGACGCGAACGGCCACGTCTTTCACCTGATCGTGGGTGCGGGCAAAGCCAGGAACATTTATCTTGCCGATCGCGACAACATGGGGAAATTCAACTTCGCTAACATGCCGGTGGACGATAGCAACATCTATCAGGAGCTCCGGGGAGTGATGGCAGGACAGGTTTTTTCCACTCCCGCATACTTCAACGGTGTGCTCTACTATGCGGCGGACGGAGATACACTCAAGGCCTTTCCGTTGACGAATGCAAAGTTGGCGACGACTCCGTCGAGCCAATCGGCAGTGACGTTTTCGCACCCCGGACCGACACCGTCGATCTCCGCCAATGGGACGCAAAACGGCATCGTGTGGGCATTGGAGTCCGGCCTCAGCAACCCCGGGGTACTTCACGCCTACGACCCGACCAATCTGGCGCACGAGTTCTACAACAGCAACCAGGCCGCGAATGGGCGGGATAGTTTTGGAAACGGGAACAAGTTCATCACCCCGATGATCGTCAATGGCAAGGTGTATGTCGGAACCCAGAACGGAGTGGCGATCTTTGGATTGTTGTCGCATTGAGACTGCGGTTCGATTCGCAATTTGCGACGAATGATGGCGATTGGCTGCTCCTCTTGATCGAATCCCAATTAGAGCAAAGCCAAGGTTGATGTACCCATCATCACGACACCAACGTGGATCGGGCCTTCAGCCCTCGGAGGTCGTTCGTTCTATACCGACCCAGGGCGTTGCCCTGGGTCGGTATAGAACGCGCCTTTGGCGCTGAAATCGGGCAGCTGTGGGTACCTCTGCAGCGATATCGCTCTAAAGACGAAACGGGACTCGACTCAGGCGTCGAGGCCCGTTTTTTATGTTGGGAGAGCTATTTTGCTGCGAGTTGGATGCAGTCTTCGAGGATGTCGAGGGCGATGTCGGCCTCTTGCTGGTTGACGATTAGAGGTGGGCAGAGGCGGATGCTGGTTTCGCCGCAGCCTAGGATGAGGAGGCCGCGCTCGAAGGCGAGATCGACGATCTTGTCGCGCATGGGGGCGGCGGGAGTGCGGGACTTTTGATCTTTGACGATCTCGATGCCGATCATGAGGCCGCGGCCGCGGACTTCGCCGACGGTGGGGTGCTTGGCGACCCAGGGTCGGAGGCGTTGCAACATTTTTTCGCCGACGGTGCCGGCGTTTTTGATGCCTTCGCGTTCGAGGATGTCCAGGGTGGCGAGAGCGGCGGCGATGCAGACGGGGTTGCCGCCAAAGGTACTGGCGTGGGAGCCGGGGACCCAGTTCATGATTTCGGCGCGCGTCATGCAGATGCCGAGGGGCATGCCTGAGGCGATGCCCTTGGCGATACAGACGATGTCGGGCTGGACGCCGGAGTGCTCGATGGCCCACCACTTCCCTGTTCTGCCGGCGCCGGACTGGACCTCGTCGGCGATGAGGAGGATGCCGTGGCGGTCGCAGATACTGCGGATCTCCTGGAGGAAGTTGTCGGGGGCAACGACGTAGCCACCTTCGCCCTGGATCGGCTCGAGGATGATGGCGGCGACCTCTTCGGGCGGGAGGATGGTCTTGAAGAGCTTGTCTTCGATGTAGCGGGCGCAGTCGAGGGCGAAGGCCTCCTCTTCCTGTGTTCCGCCGCTACAGCCGCGATAGGTGTAGGGGTAGCGGACGTGAGTGACGCCGGGGACGAAGGGGGCGAAGCGGCGTTTTTGCTGGGGCTTGGAACCGGTGAGCGACAATGCGCCCATCGTGCGGCCGTGGAAGGCACCGAAGAAACTGATGATGTTCTGGCGGCCGGTGTGGTAGCGGGCCAGCTTCATGGCGCACTCAACGGCTTCGGCACCGGAGTTGCCGTAGTAGAACCTGTGCGGGCCGGGCATGGGGGCGATGGCGGAAAGGCGCTCGGCTAGCGTGGTCATGTGCTCGTAGTAGAAGTCGGTGCCGGACATGTGGATGAGTTCGGCGGCCTGGTCTTGAATGGCTTTCACTACTTCAGGGTGACAGTGCCCGGTGGAGTTGACGGCGATGCCTGCGGCGAAATCGAGGAACTCGTTGCCGTCAACGTCGGTGACGCGGATGCCGCGGCCGGATTTGGCCACCATGGGGTAGCTGCGGGTGTAGCTGGGGGAGATGAGGCGCTCGTCGGCCGCGACGACCTTCTGGGCGAGTGGGCCGGGGAGGGGGGTCTTCAGTTTGGGGCCGAACTGGGCGTAATTCTCGGTGCTGGTGTAGCTCGGGTTCTTCTCCTTGGTTCGGTCCTGCGTCAGGGTACTCATGCGGTCTCCTTTTAGCAACGGTGCGTTGGGGTGCCGTTCGTTGATGCTGTACCCGGATGTGGAATGGCGGGCGCGGGTAGCGGAGGGAACGGTTTGCGCTGGTGGCGGGACTTCGCCGGCTGGAGGTGTTCGAGCTAGTCGCCGGCGAAGAGACTAGGTCGCGTAAGGCTGGGGAGAACGCGGAGATGACGGCGCGGCATCTGGTGCCTTTTGGAGCGGCACACTGTGCCTGCGACTCTTTGCG
>WNFD01004405.1_pt1 | contig 14138 bp, 11 predicted proteins | sample 5400491 | NCBI WGS metagenome assembly WNFD01 (sample SAMN13153343, study PRJNA577476) | soil metagenome | isolation source: 120 cm saprolite under Douglas fir tree site 2 hole 2 replicate 2 | place: USA:California | collected 2015-04-18
CCGATGACAGTTTTTCGAAAGACAATTTGGGAACAATGAGTTGGGATAAGCAGCGGTCATACTTGTCCCTTGGACGAGAATACACCTTAATGGTGAAGCCAACGTTGTCCAGAACCCACAATATGTGCTTTTAGCTTATCGAGTGTTGAGAGGATGATTTGCATATATGTTCGGAAAAGACAAGGACCCAGCAAGAATAGGATTGACTGCACATACAGCAATCCTACACAAATTAGTCTCTATGGGACTTGAAGTACTTCAACCACTCAGCGATGATCTACGTTACGACCTAGCGTACTATGTAGAAGAGACTGCCGAGCTCATCCGCATCCAGTGCAAAGCGGGACGCTACATGCCTGAAATAGGCTGCATTCTCTTCAAAAACTTTAACAGGACGGGAGGACGCACCGGGAGGCGCGGATACATCGGGGATGCCGAATACTTCGGGGTGTACTGTGAGGAACTGAATAAGACATACCTTATTCCCGTCGATTTCGTCCCGTACACCGGAGAAGTACATCTCCGTATAATGCCGTCGAAAAATAATCAAGTGAAGAAAGTCATCTGGGCGCGGGACTACGAAATATAGGAGGGATCGGTTATGTTTGGAGATACCGCCAGGAAAGGATTGGCTGCTCACTTAGCTGTGGCGCAGCGTTTGATCGAATTGGGCTTTGAAGTCCTGCAGCCCGTCGGCAACCATCTCCGCTATGATCTCGCCTACTATGTTCCTGCGAGTTCAGACCAAAGGGCACAGCTGGTGCGCATTCAATGCAAGTCCGCCAGGCTCTCTAAGGATGGCTCATACTTGACGTTCAATGCATATAACCTGGGTGGAGAGGGTAGACGACAAAAACGGGGATATCGAGGAGATGCTGAATACTTCGGCATCTACAGTCCAGAAACAAGAAGAGTGTATCTAATTCACGTCAATGAATGCCCTGTTAATCAGACATCTCTGCGCCTAGAGCCTACAGGGAAGCAGGGGAAAAACCAATATAGCTCAGGTGTGCGTTGGGCAAAGGACTACGAGATCTAACGCTGACGGCGGGACTCGAACCCACGACCTTTCGCTCCGGAGGCGAAAGCTCTATCCACTGAGCTACGTCAGCATAGAGTAACCATACCAATCATACCACAAAAGTCAATCATCGCTCATCCTCAACTCCCTCGGGGCTGCAATTCCTTACATGTAGGGGCGAGGCTTGCCCTCGCCCTGCTTGCCCTCGCCCTGCTCACCCTCGCCCTGCCAGCTTGGAAGAACCCCATTAAGAACATATTCCTCGCAATCTGTGAGAAGTTGTCCATGAGATACGTATAGTACTATATGTGAGCGGGATGCATAGAACCGTTTCTATGCTTCTGCGTCACTGGCGTATACAGTGCCTGGACAGCCATGAAGCCAACTCTCCCGGCATGTGTAATGGTTCCCGTGCCTGCGGGTAACCCCGTTCCTCTAACGTATTTGTTATCTTATCTAGGAGGACATGATGCTCAAGAGACCCAGACCCCGATCTCTTATGATGGCCTTTTCCTTCCTGGCGTTGCTGATCCTGATGCTCAGCGCCTGTGGCGCGCCGACGCCGGGAACACCTCCGCCATCAGGTGGCACCCCGGTCAAGGGCGGCACCTGGATCGAAGACTTCTTTGAAGAGCCCAGTTCGCTGATTCCCAATGGCTCGGCGGAAACGTACGCGGTGATGCTCAACCAGTCCATTTACGCGCCGCTTTTCGTCGGCGATGCAAACGGCAACATTCACCCAAACCTGGCGACCGTCGTTCCCACCATAGCCAATGGCGGCGTCAGCGCTGATTCCAAAACCTGGACCTTCCACCTGCGCCCCAACCTCAAGTGGTCGGACGGCCAGCCCCTGGATGCCAGGGATGTCGACTACACCTGGAAGTTGTGGACCAATCCCAAGTTCGCCGCGGCCAGTACCGTTGGCTATAACCTGATCACCTCGACAGATGTCTCGGCTGATAACCTGTCAATCACCTTCCACCTCAAGCAAGCCTTCTCGCCGTTCGTGTCGTCGTGGACGGATGGAGGGTCTGCCCCGTTGCCGGCGCACCATTTCAGCGATATTGCGCCCGACAAAATCCTGACATCTTCGGACAACCTGGACCCCACGGTGGCCAGCGGTCCCTTCATGATGAAGGAGAGCAAGCCGGGCGATCACTACACCGTGGTGCGCAACCCCAGCTACTTTCGTGCGTCAGAAGGGCTGCCGTACCTGGACAGCATCGTCTTCCGTATCGTGGGCAACCAGGACACTATCCTCAAGGACCTGCAGGCAGGTACCATCGATGCGGCCTGGTTCCTGGATGTGACCAAGACCATTGCCTACCAGCGTTTGGCGACCTACAAGCTGCAGGGCAGTCCCGCGCAGACGAACTTCGAGGCCTTCTACTTCGACTTCCACAACAAGATCCTGGGGCAGCATCTTGAGGTGCGCCAGGCGATGGCGATGGCGGTGGACCACCAGGCCTTGATTGATACGGCGCGGCGTGGGCAGGCAGCTCCGCTGTGTACTGATCATGCGAGCGGGGTCAAGCCAGGCTATCAGCCCGACGCGCCCTGCCCCAAGTTTGATCCGGCGGCTGCCAACGCACTGCTGGATCAGAACGGCTGGGTGGCAGGTGCTGATAAGGTACGTGCCAAGGCCGGGATGCGGCTGGAGTTTAATTACTCGACGACGGCCAACAACTTCTGGCGTGCGGATGACGAGTTGATCCTGCAAGCGGACTTCAAGGCCATTGGCGTCAAGATAGACATCCAGAACTACCCGGCCAGCACGTACTTCGGCCCCTTCTTGACTGGCGGCAACGCGTCTCCTCCCACGGGTGCGGTGGCAGGCAAGTTCGACATTGGCGAGTTCGAGAGTTCCTTCACCTACGACGCCGATGACGCCACAGTAGCTTCTTGCAACCAGTTCCCACCCGCCGGGTTCAATATTATGTTCTACTGCAACCCGGCGCTGGACAAGCTGTATACGCAGGAGGAGTCGACGGCCGACCCGGCAGCTCGCCAGGCGGCCTTCAACCAGATCCACCAGATCTACCTGACGGACTTCCCCTTCGTCGTGCTCTACAGCCCGGTGGACATCTCCATGCACAAGTTGACTGTGCATAACTACAATCCAGGCCCGGAGGGGGCTTCGGAGTTGGTCAACGTCTGGAATTGGTGGTGTGAGGGCGGCCACTGCTAGGCTGGACAACATATAGGGGTGGCGGTGGTGTAGCGTGGGGGCCCTTGCGACTGCAGTCTGGGAGACTGTGTGGCCCTGACTAGGATATTGACCTCTGGTTGGGTATGTGGTATCCAGCCAGAGGTTTTCTCCTTCAAGAGGAGGTATTACATCGTTCTCGCACTAAAATGTTGACATAAGTCGAGATAAATATGGTACACTATCCCCAAGTGTTTCCCGTCCTCGTCTTTATGCTCGTCGGAGGTACGTATGGGACGATACATCATCAGGCGCCTGATGCAGGCCATCCCTCTGTTACTTTTTATCTCCCTGTTCATGTTCACACTAATCCATTTGTTACCGGGTGGACCAGAGCAGGTACTGTTCAACCCGCGCCTGAGTGCCGCGGGGCGGGCTGCTTTACGCGTTCATTTTGGCCTGGATGACCCCCTGCCTATCCAGTACGTCAAGTGGATTGGTAGGGCCTTGACCGGCGACTTTGGCTTCTCGTTTGCCAACAATCTACCCGTCTCGTTCATCTTTTCCCAGCGCTTCCCTGCGACTCTTGAGCTGTTCGGCAGCGCCTTCGCGCTGGCCCTCGTGCTCGCACTTGTGCTCGGGGTCGTCTCCGCCGTGCGCCAGGGCACAGTGACCGATTACGGCCTCACGGTTGTCTCCTACTTCGGCATCGCCATGCCTGCCTTCCTCGTTGGTCTCTTTTTGCAATTCATCTTTGGCGTATGGCTGCACGTGCTGCCCACATCAGGAACCGAGACCCTTGGCTACACTCTCTCACCTGTCGATGCCTTTGTTGACCATTTGGAGCATCTCATCTTACCGATGATCGCCCTGGCTACGCTCTCTATCGCGGGATGGAGCCGCTATATGCGCGCCAGTACGATAGAGGTTGTCAAGCAAGACTATATACGCACGGCCCGTGCGAAAGGCGTGGGGCCCGTTGCCGTGCTTGTGCGCCACGCAGTGCGCAATGCGGTGATCCCCCTCATCACCGTCGTTGCGCTGGACTTCGGAGCAGTGGCCGGCGGTGCAACCATTACCGAGGGCGTCTTCGCCTGGCCGGGTATGGGTCGGCTGTTCTTCGATTCCCTGCAGGTCCGTGACTATCCCGTCTTGCTGGCTATCTTGATACTCGGCGCGTTCTTCGTCGTCATGTTCAACCTGATAGCCGACATCCTCTACGCGGTCGTGGACCCGCGCATTCGTTACTCGTAGGGGCCGATTTATCGCGCCACGTAAGTGGGGACGCATTCCATCTGAAAGGAGACACCTGTGGACATATCCGAACAAATTGCAGCGCAGGAAGAAATCGAACCGTTTCTTGAGCTGACCACAGAACTGGTGCAGAAGCGGCGCAGCCAGGGACGCATCATCTTCGACCGCTTCGTACGCAATCGTGCTGCTGTCGGTGGGGCCCTGTTCCTGATCTTGCTGTTCGCCTTCTGTTTCTTCGGACCTGCGATCACCGGGCATAACGATCCCAATACTGTTCATGTAACAAATGTCAAAGATACCCTCGCAGGGTCGTCTTTGAAATATCCATTTGGCACCGATGATGTGGGTCGCGATCAATTAGCTCGTGCCATGGTTGGCGGGCAGACATCGCTGCTGGTCGGGCTCACCTCCATGCTGATGGCCATCGTCTTTGGCATCGGCATTGGCTCGTTTGCGGGCTACTATGGTGGCCTCATAGACAACATTTTGATGCGCTTCACCGATGTTATCCTGGCCATCCCCTTCTACCTCCTCCTCTTCGTCCTGTCAATTTCGTTTTCCGACGGTTCACCCAGGAGTGTGATCTTCTTGATCGCCGCTTTGAGCTGGACCTATACTGCACGTCTTGTCCGCGGCGAGTTCCTGGCGCTCAAGGAGCGTGAATACGTGCTGGCCGCGCGCACGATAGGGGCGCGCGGCCTTCGTCTGATGTTCCGTCATATCCTGCCCAATGCCGCCGGGCCGATCATTGTCAGCGCCACCTTGCTCGTGGGAGCAAATATCATCTCGGAATCGGTCTTGAGCTTCTTCGGCTTTGGTATCCAGCCGCCGGTCGCGAGCTGGGGCAGCATGATCGAGACAGGTCAAGAGCTGGTCGATGTGCAGCCCTTGCTGGTGTTCGTTCCTGGTCTGCTCATCTTCTTCACTGTACTCAGCTTTAACCTGGTGGGCGATGGCCTGCGTGATGCCCTGGATCCCTACATGACAGAACGTTAAATTAGCATTGGTGTGGAAGGAGTCACTGTATTGGGAGAGAATCTGTTAGAAGTACAGGACCTTAAGCTTCACTTTAAAGTCAGGGCGGGCCGGGTTCGTGCCGTCGATGGCGTGAGTTTTACGGTCAGGTCAGGTGAAAGGCTTGGTATAGTAGGCGAGAGCGGCTGTGGTAAAAGCGTCACGGCCCTCTCGATTATGCGCCTCATTCCCCAACCACCGGGTATATACGCTGGTGGTAGTGTATTATTCGAGGATCAAGACCTGCTTGATGCTACGGAGAGCTACATGCGTACCATCCGTGGCGGCAAAATTGGCATGATCTTTCAGGACCCGATGACCTGCCTTAACCCTACTATGACCGTCGGCAACCAGATCGCTGAGGGCTTGCGCATTCACCTGAAGCTGAGCAAGGATGAGGCGCTGAAACGCGCCCAGGCCTTACTCGAGCAGGTAGGTATTCCTGCCGCGGCCGAACGCATCAATTCTTATCCGCACCAGTTCAGTGGTGGCATGCGCCAGCGCGTGATGATCGCTATGGCGCTGGCCTGTAACCCCAAATTGTTGATCGCGGACGAGCCAACGACTGCTCTGGATGTGACGGTGCAGGCCCAGATCCTTGAGCTGATCAATGGTGTCTGCTCCGACTTTGGCACAGCAGTCATCCTCATTACCCATGACCTCGGCGTGGTCGCCGGTATGACCGACCGTGTCGTGGTGATGTATGCTGGCAGGGTTGCCGAGGAGGCGCCGACAGACGAGTTGTTTGCTAACCCACGCCATCCATACACATTGGGCCTGCTCGGCTCTGTGCCACGCCTTGACGAGGATAGACACGCCACGTTGAGGACCATCGAAGGGGCCCCACCCGATTTGCTGAAGCCTCCTCCAGGCTGCCCCTTCATGCCGCGCTGCGCCTTCGCACGCAATATCTGTCGCACCATGCCCCCGCTTGATCCGGTGTCCGGTAACAGCGCGCACCGCAAGGCCTGCTGGGTCGATGTCACCGATCCGAATGAACAGGCATATGCGGAAAGGCGCCGCCAGGCCAGGCTGGAAGCTACGCAAGCCGCTATCAGCGCACTGGCAGATAAAGCTTCTCAGGCATCGTATTAAGGAGGATAGACGTAGATGGTAGACACTCTTGTGGCGACCAACACCCTGGTTGATGTGCGCGATCTGAAGATGCATTTCCCGCTCACCCAGGGTATCATATTACAACGTGTAGTGGGCTACGTGCGGGCGGTTGATGGTGTCAGTTTCAGTATTGAGCGCGGGCAGACACTCGGCCTGGTGGGTGAGAGCGGCTCCGGCAAGACGAGCATCGGGCGTACCATCGTGCGACTTTATAAGCCGACCGGGGGACAGATCCTCTTCGGGAACCAGGACCTGGCCAAACTGGAAGGTGAGCAGTTGCGGCAGGTGCGCCGGCGCGTGCAGATGGTGTTTCAAGACCCTTTCGCCTCGCTTAACCCCCGTTTCACCATTGGCTCGTTAATCTCTGAACCCATGCATATATATGGCGTTGCCTCCAAGGATGAGATTCGCGAAAGAACACTCGAACTCCTGCGCGTGGTTGGCCTGCGCACCGAATACATTGACCGCTACCCACACGAGTTCAGCGGCGGGCAGCGCCAGCGCATAGCCGTTGCTCGCGCTCTTTCCATCAATCCTGAGTTTGTCATCGCCGACGAACCCGTCTCGGCGCTGGATGTCTCGATCCGTGCGCAGGTGCTCAACTTACTGCAGCGCTTGCAGCAGCAATTCAACCTGACCTACCTCTTTGTCTCGCATGACCTCAGTGTAGTACGCCACGTAGCCGATCGTATTGCTGTGATGTACCTGGGCAAGATTGTAGAGCTGTCAGACCGCGATGAACTCTATGCAGCCCCTAAGCACCCGTATACCAAAGCCCTGCTCTCGGCCGTGCCTATCCCCGACCCACAGATCGAGAAGCGTCGCCAGCGCATAATTCTTTCTGGCGACCTGCCCAGCCCGATCAATATTCCAACAGGGTGCCGTTTCCATACCCGCTGTCCCATGGCGCAGCAAATTTGCCGCGAGGTTGAACCTGCCTTCGAGCTAAAAGCGGGCACTTCACACTACGCAGCGTGCCATTTCTCTGAAAACGTCAGCCCGAATTAATCCTCAGATCTCGCTGACCTGTAGTGGCGCCACTACAGGTCAGTAGCAACTCCTCCAACTATCGCAGCAATATCCAATGTGTGCCAACTCGTCGAGGCTGTGCCACCCTCTAGCAGCGGCAGCAATCCGCCGCCGACCATTCTCAGCAAAATGTGAGAGATTCAAACATTTATAAGACGTAATTATAATGTGCCGCGCTTTAACTCAGCATAAGCTTCCCTTTGGGTTCACTTTGATGGATTATTTTGTAGGTTGGGTGAAAGGAGGTGTTACTACAGGAACTGATAGTCGGAGAACTGATTCTGGAACAAGGGAAAGTAACACTCCGTTCTCTTTATCACGGTAGTTCTTCATATACGAAGGAGAAATCACCTATGCGACCTAGCAAGAAATTTACAGTAATGCTTTTACCAACGCTCCTTTGCCTGGTGGCGATGCTGATTGCCGCTTGCGGCAGCTCCGCTCCTCCCTCCACCGCGGGGACCGGGCCAGCTTCCCCTGACAAGCAGGTCCTGCGTTGGCCGATAGGAGCAACAGACTTTGGTACCTTCGATCCGGCCCTTGTACAGCTTGCTGTAGATGCAGAAAGCCTGCAAACGGTCTTTACTGGTCTGGTCGAGTTTGACGCCAAGCTGAATATAGTGGACCAACTGGCCCAGTCCCACGAAGTAAGTTCAGACGGCCTCACCTACACCTTCCATCTCAGGCCGAACCTGAAGTTCAGTGATGGCACGCCGCTGACCTCGCAGGACGTCGTCTACTCCATCAACCGCGCCTTGCTGCCCGCGACCAAGTCTCAGGTGACGTACTACCTCAACCTGATCAAGGACTACGACAAGGTCACGGTCGGCAAAATCCCGACGCTCATCGGTGACAGCCTGCTGGCTCCTGATCCCAGCACGGTCAAGATCATCATTAGCGCGCCAGCGGCGTATTTCCTGGCGGCCCTGACCTACCCGAATAGCTATGTCGTCGAGAAGAGCGTGATCGACAAGTATGGTACCATGTGGACTGATCATCTTGATCAGGGCGGTGGCGCTGGCCCCTTCAAGGTGCAGAGTTATGACCATACCAAGGGGATGATCCTGGTACCGAATTCCAACTACTATGGTCCCATCCCCAAGATCCAGAAGCTTGAGTTCTTGATCTCTGGCACCCAGGATACCACCTACAACGCCTATTTGACCCATCAGTTCGATACAACAGGCGTTCAAAATGTTCCACCAGCGCACCTTGCAGATGCCAGGACTCGACCCGACTTCCAGGAGTATGGCAGTCTCAGGATCAGGTACGTGACGATGAACTACCTGGTGAAGCCGTTCGACAACATCCATATTCGCCAGGCGTTCGCCCTTGCCGTCGACAAGGACCTGCTGGCCAAAACGGTGTTTAGGAACGCGTTCTTCCCCACCAACCACGTCATTCCTCAAGGCATGCCCGGCTACGATGCGAACCTGAAAGGTCCTGCTGGCGTGAGCAGCGTGTCAGGGGATAAGACGATGGCCAAGCAACTATTCCAGCAGGGCATGCAGGAAGAACACCTGACCAGCTTCCCCTCGGTCACATTCTCCTACTACACTGATGTAAAGAGCATCGTGGATGCCTCACAGGCCATCATCCAGATGTGGCAGAGCGTGCTGGGCGTCACCGTCAAAAGTGAAGGCTTTACCTTTAGCAAGCTGATCACCCTGGAGAATGCCACTGTCGGCAATCCCAAGGGCCTGCAAATCTGGATCTCGGGCTGGTTGGCCGACTATCCTGATCCGCAGGACTGGCTGTCCACCTTCTTCGCTAAGGGGTCGGGCTACAACCAGATGAACTATGGCCAGAACAACTCAACCGACGTGGCCAAGCAACTGCAGGTGCAGCAGTTGTTGATGCTGGCAGACGTTAACCCGAATCAGACACAGCGCCTGCAGCAGTACAACCAGGCTGAGGAGCAAGTCATCGATGACGTGGGCTGGTTACCCATCTACCAGGGCAAGATTGCAGTCCTGAAGAGTCCCAAATTGGTGGGCATCGTGAACAATGCATTGTCAGTCATCGCACCAAATGACTGGGGCAACATTTACTTCACACAGTAGTCCGTAGTCCGTATGCAGAAGAGCCTCAACGGGTTCTTCTGGGTGCAGAGCAAGCCAGGGACAGCGGTCGTTTGATCGCTGTCCTTCGCGCGCATTTTCAACGTGTGACAGCATTACCAGCCGATTAGCTTGACATTAGCAGTAGTGTTACATAAAATATATTGCATATAACCCACTTGGCTAGTCACCGGTGGCCTTTCTTCATAAAAGGTGCCGTTTTATGAGTGAACACCCGGTTACATAGCAACGATTCATGAGCAACGTCATCATATCGTCCGGGACCGCGACCTTGAACGAGAGAGCGAGGGCAACACATGGTCCAATTTTTAGCCAAAAGACTGATCGGTCTTCTATTTGTTCTTATCGGGGTTACCTTCATTACCTTCATTATGGGTTATCTCGCTCCCGGTGACCCGATCCGTAATATGATGGGCGACCACTTTGATTTGCAAACATGGCTGCAACTGAGGCATGCCTACGGGCTAGACCTCCCCTGGTATCAGCAGTATTACAACTTTTTAGTGCACCTCGTCAAGCTGGATTTCGGCATCTCATTCTATTATCAAAACCGTCCCGTCTGGGACATCCTCAAAGACGGCGTGCCAATTTCAGCTGAGCTTGGCTTCTGGGGACTCTTTGTAACGCTAGTGCTAGGTATACCCGTTGGTATCTTTTCCGCTCTCAAAGCCAACACCTGGCTCGATACCACTAACATGGGGGTAGCGTTGATCATTTATGCACTGCCTCCCTTCGTCATCGCCGTTATAGCACAAGTGCTTATTGTAGCGTTGGATAAGGCGACTGGTGGAGGCTGGCCTTCGTCGTCGTGGGGGGCTCCCTGGCTGTACGATTGGGTCGACCTGCAGCCTAAAATAGTGCCAATCCTCGTCTACGGCGCAGCCGGGTATGCCTACTTCGCCCGTCTCGCCCGTACTACCATGCTGGAGGTTTTACGCCAGGATTATGTACGCACAGCACGCGCCAAGGGGATGCGCGAACGCGTGGTTGTCTACCGTCATGCCTTGCGCAACGCGTTGATCCCCCTGGTCACCGTGCTGGGGGTGGCGATTGGCCTCCTTGTTGCTGGCTCCTTTTTCATTGAACGCATCTTCAATATTCCCGGTATCGGCCAGATTTCACTGGGATCCATCGGTAACCGCGATTATCCGATCATTCAGGCCACCGTCGTGTTACTGGCTTGTGGTGTGGTGGTGGGGAATCTGCTCTCAGATATCTTGTACACCCTTGTAGATCCCCGTATCAAGATCGCATAGGAGGCAAACACACAGATGGACACGAAGGACAAAGAGCCTGAACTTACTGCTCCAGGAGTCATGCTTCCTGATACGGGTCTGGTTCCACCGCCACCCGACTTACTCGACCTGGCGTACGGCTCGGCAGGTACAGCAGTTGCAACGCTTCCAGCTGTACAAGGCGGACAGAAGCCACAGAAATCCCCCACGCCCTTACAAGATTCGTTAAGGCGCCTGCGGCGAGATATGCGTGCGATGATCAGTATTGGGGTGATTGTGCTCTTTGTGCTGATCGCCATAGTTGGTCCGCTGATCTACCAGCACAGTGGAGGGGTCTATCAAAGTGAGCAAAATGGTCCGGTGCCTGCCAGCGTCTACCATACCTATTCCCACGAGGAGCTGATCCGCCAGGACGAGGGTCCATCAGCACAATATTGGCTGGGCACCGATGACCTTGGCCGCGACATCTTAGCCCGTCTAATGCAGGGGATGCTCATCTCGATCACGGTAGCGCTGCTGGTGGAGGTGGTGGATGTGGTGTTGGGGATCGTGGTGGGCGTGCTGGCAGGGTACTTTGGCGGGTGGACTGACCAATTGCTGGCCCGTTTCACCGACCTGATGTTTGCCTTCCCAGGCCTGCTGTTCGTCATTCTGCTCACCGGTATCTTCGGTCCTGCTGCTGACGCGGCCCTGGCCAATGTCCCGGTGGTCGGCCCAAATGGCAATGCGCGCCTCCTGCTGGTCTCACTTGCTCTGGCCTTCACCATCTGGCCCTTGATGGCCCGCTATGTGCGTGGGCAAACGCTGCAACTCAAAGAGCAGCAATTTATTGAGGCGGCGCGCACGACCGGTACCAGTAGTCCGCGCGTCATTCTGCGCCATATCGTGCCCAATCTGTTTAGTATTGTGCTGATTGCCTCCTCGTTGAACATCTCGAACACGATTATTGGCGAAGCAGGCATTAGTTTGCTGGGTCTGGGGGTGCAGGCGCCAGGGTCGAGCCTGGGCCTGATGATTTCGGACGCCACGACGCTGCTGGATACCCATCCCTGGGAACTGCTGGTGCCGACGGCTGCGCTGGCCATCATCGTGCTCGCCTTCTCGTTCCTGGGTGATGGGTTGCGCGACGCCTTTGATCCTCGATCAAAAGACTGAAGTTATTCCCACTGAAATGTTCGTACAGCTACCAACAAAATAACCACTGCCCAGACTATGAGAACAAGCAGGGCGAAGCCTGGAAACGCGGCCCCGTCGGTCATCGCCGCGCGCAGCGCCTCTGTGAGGGCGGCCGCGGGCAAGAGCTGCGCCACGGCAGCCAGCGGCCCCGGTAAATGTTCAAGCGGCAAGATACCGCCGCCCAGCAGCAGGAAGAGGAGATAGAGCCCGTTGGCCCCTGCCAGCGTGACCTCGGCCCGCAGTGCGCCCGCCATGGCAAGTCCCAGCGCCGCGAACGTCACCGTTCCCAAAACCATAACCGGCAGTGCAAGCAGTGGCGTACCTGTCGGCCGCCAGCCATAGAAAACGGCCGCCACCCCTACAAGAATAACCGTCTGGATCAATTCCAGCGCCAGCACCGAGATAACTTTGGCGATAATCAGCCCGCTGCGTGGCAGTGGCGATCCGCCAAGCCTCTTGAGCACCCCGTAATAACGCTCGTAGGCGGTAGCGATGCCCAGGCTCACCATTCCCGTTGCCATTACTGCCAGCGCCAGCATACCCGGCAGGAGGAAATTTATAGCATGCCCGTTTGTAGCCGGTACAATGTTCAACGACGCGAAAAAGATCAACAGCAGTGCTGGCACGATCAGGGTAATCAGCACGCTCTCTCCCCTCCGCAATGTCAGCAGCAACTCAACTTGTGTCTGTGCCAGTATCTGGCGGCCCAGCGGAGCCGCTTTCGTGCTAGCGGCAATCCGATCTTGTGTTTGTGTTGTCATCTCTCTCTACTCCCGCACTTCCGCCCCTGTCAGGCGCAGGAAGAGGTCCTCCAGTGAACCATGTCCGACGTGCAGCTCGGAGAGGGTAATGTCCCGGTCGCGCAGCCACGCCGTGAGTTCTGCCAGCAGCGCCGGGGCCGCGCCTGTCTCGATCAGGTAGCTGCCAGGACGAATCTCCTCGGCTTTGCGTGCGGAAGGCAGCTCCCCTAGTTGAGCGCAGTCCAGCCCCGCTGGTGCGATGAAGCGCACCACCGTCGCATTTTGCACGCCCGTTAACCCTGCGGGAGTATCGAGAGCGATCAAGCGCCCGTGGTCGATAATGGCGACGCGGTCCGCCAGTCGCTCTGCTTCATCCATCATGTGCGTGGTGAGCAGTACTGTTGCTCCATTGCGTTTCAGATCGCGTATGATCTCCCATGTCACCAGCCGGGCCTGGGGATCCATCCCCGCCGTTGGCTCGTCTAGAAATACCAGCGTGGGGTTGCCCACCAGGGCCACCGCCAGCGCCAGGCGGCGCTTTTGACCACCCGAGAGCCTGCGGCAGCGCGTTTTCGCCGAGGCTGTGAGCCCAACGCGCTCCAATAACTGGTCGACGTCCTGCGCGTGTTCATAGTAGCCCGCAAAGAGTCGCAGCACCTCGCGCACGGCCAGGCCCGGGTACAGGCCATCCTGTTGCAGCATCACCCCGATCTGCGCCTTGAGTTCCTTTGCATCACGCCTGGGGTCCATGCCTAGCACGCGCATAGTGCCCTCGTCGGCAGTGCGGTAGCCTTCAAGCGTCTCGACCGTCGTCGTCTTGCCCGCGCCGTTTGGCCCCAGCAGCGCAAAGACCTCGCCCCTGTGTACGCTGAATTGTAATTGATCAACGACTCGCAGCGAGCCGTAACTTTTAGTGAGTTTATCAACGACGATGGCCTCGTCTCCAGCAGCATGCATTCCACTCCCCTGCTGGTTGATCATCTGCGCCGTTGTCTGCGCATCAGCAGACATAACACTATCGCTCCTTGACTGTTAAGGATTGGCATCCACTCTGTATAAAGTACAGCAGTTTTCTCGAGATGACAAGCTTGCGAAAATTAATCCCAAAATTTCTTCATTTGACGTTCCCCATTTCAGGTGTTACACTATCAAGAAATATTCATGACACTTGCCCACCGACAATCAAAAGCGATGTGCGAGCCGCTCAGGCTCACTATCGGTGGAGGCCCGGCGCACGCTTGAGCGCGCGTTGGGCGTTTTTTATAAGGAGGACGCCGCAATCATGTCTCTGGCGCATAACCAGGGCACTTTCGATGAGAAATTTGC